>PDWI01010090.1_pt1 | contig 10643 bp, 9 predicted proteins | sample 1430891 | NCBI WGS metagenome assembly PDWI01 (sample SAMN01162508, study PRJNA174530) | Oral metagenome, whole genome shotgun sequencing project. | biome: Marine environment; feature: Marine mammal; material: Swab sample of the gingival sulcus; isolation source: swab sample of gingival sulcus... | reverse complement strand
GATGTAAAAGTTGTCATGCCCCGCTACTATAAAATAAACCGGCGGGAATTGACGCCTGTACCTGAAGCAATGGGCGTTTGTATCGGACACCATGAATACTGGACGGGAGTTTTCGAAACAACGCTGCCTGACTCAGATGTACCGGTCTATTTTATTGACCACGAAGAACATTTCGGAAGAGAAGGAATATACGGCTCACCGTTTGAACCGGACTTTCACGATAATCCGAAACGGTTTTCACTTCTTTGCCATGCAGCATTTCAGTTATGTCGGAAACTGCATTGGATTCCGGATGTAATGCACGCACATGACTGGCCGACAGCATTAGTACCGGTGTTGCTGAAATGTAATGATGTATATGCTGAATTTAATACTACGGCAAGTATTTTTACCATTCACAATATTGGGTATCAGGGTATTTATCACAAGGCGATGTATATTGATACGGGATTAGATTGGACACATTTTTATAATGCGGGATTTGAAGACTGGGATAGAATTAATTTTTTGAAAGCAGGTATCACATCAGCAGATATGATAACAACAGTCTCTCCGACCTATGCAAAAGAGATACAAGAACCTGCATACGGATTCCGTATGGATGGACTGCTCCGTTTCCGCAGTCCTGAACTGACAGGTATTCTGAACGGCGTTGATACAACTGTGTGGAGTCCGCAAAAAGACCCTCATATTGCTGAACCCTACACTGCACGAACCGTTGCAAAAAAGAAATTAAAAAATAAGAAAGCATTACAGCAACGAATGGGTTTAGAAGAAAATCCTGATATTCCTGTTTTCGGAATGATCACCCGTTTAACTGATCAAAAAGGCATTTCAGAATTATTCGGCCCTGCCTACGGTTCTGCATTTAGAATCTGTGCCGACAAACCGTTACAATTCGTTATACTCGGTGCCGGTGAACACTGGTGCGAAAAAGAACTGCATGCACTCTCACAACGGCTGCCGAATTTAGCCGTTTATATCGGCTACGATGAACAATTAAGCCACCTCATCGAAGCAGGCAGCGATTTCTTTGTCATGCCTTCACGGTATGAACCCTGCGGTTTAAATCAAATGTATTCACTGTTGTACGGAACGCTGCCCATTGTCCGCAGCACCGGAGGGCTTGCCGATACCGTAGAAAACTATTGTGAAGAAACGGGCGAAGGTACCGGCTTTGTCCTGCACGATCTCACACCGGACAGCATTTACAATACCATCGAATGGGCGGTAAATACATGGTTTGAACACCCCGATCATATCGCTGCGATGCGGGTTCGAGGTATGAAAAAAGACTTTTCCTGGGACACATCGGCGAAGCAGTATCTTGAAGTGTATAAAAAAGCACTCAAAGAAAAAAGCTAAACCACCTGAAGAAAAGCTGAGAACACTAACAAAAAACAGCGGCGGTAATTGTGCTACCATCTTAACTACGCATAATAAAAAGCCCCGCGTTAAACCTCAGGGCTTTTTCGTTTTTTATAACAATAAAGTAAATCGCTTAAAAGCTGAATTCCGCTTTCAACCGTATATTTGACAGTTCCTGCATTTTTCCGAACATTCCTTCATCTTTACCTTGGCAGTACACAGATCCACCGAGGGTAAGACAAAAACCGTCTGTAATATCATATCCTAAATCAACAGAAGTTGCACTGTCCCATGCATCACAGCCAAGTACAAAACTGCCCGAAAGTTTGAGGGTATCACGCAGCATCGTTTTTGAAACAAACAGCGTTGCAAGCGGAAGCCGCTGATGCCGTGCCAGCGTATCCACATTTTCAAACACAACATCTTCCATATATTGCAAGTTAATCTGCCAGCCGGAACCCGGATTACATTCCAACCCGGCAAGTGCTTTGAGCTGATGATGTTTGCTTAAGGGAATAGTGAAAAAACCTGTTTTATTGTTCAGCTTACGCGTTCCCATAAATTCCCGTTTTCCAAGCCATGCAGCCTCGGCGCGTATAATAAACATATCTACGGGAATTGCCATATCAAAACCTGCCATCCAGATACGGTTATATGACGGACTTACTTTAACTGTAGCTTTTTTAGGAGACGGATTAAATGTAGGTGGATTCCAAGGAGTTAAATCACCGGACATTTCAAAATTAGCCTCATGATCCCAGCCGCGAAACGCAGAAAAGGAAAAATCCATCACAGGAAAAAAGAACGAAGCGCGCAATCCCCATTCTCCGTCTTTTATGCTATGTGGAGGACTTTTTTTATCAATCGTGTAATCAGCTTTAATCGTCATTCCGGAATTTTCAAATTCCGAAGGAAAAATAACAGCATTCATCGGATTCTTTTCATTAAATTCAGGAACAGACGGCATATACACCGGAATCCAGATTCCCTCTATCGTATAGAAAGAACCGAAATGCCTCAGCTGTATTCCCGTTGCAGGAACCCGCGAATCCTTATAATCGCTCCCGATAAATTCCGTGTAATCCTTAGGGCAGATAATATCCGTAATTTGAATACCGTCTGCTTTGCCCCATGCGATAATCTGCCTGCCGATTCTAAAATCAAACCGCTCCCAGCCGTATTCCGCATAGAGTTCACCCAATTTAAAGTCGATTTTCTTCGGATCTAAGGCACTGTAACCAGCCTTTACCGAGGCTACAGCGGCAAAATTTCCGTGAAAAAATTCCAGACGGGGCTTGAACTTCACCTGTGCTGCAAGTATATCGGAAGTATCCCAAAAACCCGTTGCAAACACCGTATCCGCTTTACCGTGCAATTCAACTTCAGCTGCTGCCGGAATACTCAATACGATAAAGAGTACCGGCAGTATAATCTTTAAACGCAATCTCACCGGATCCGTCCCCGCTCAAGCGATGCAACCGTAAAATAGGAATCATTAACCGGAACATTAAATTCGGTATTATCAAAAGTAATAATCGTTGTATGTTTTTTCTGAACATTCTTCATTTCCATGTTCTGAATTGTCCACAGGCCGTTAATCTGTGTGATACCGGAATTGTTAAGAACCTTCAGCAATTTTCCTTTTTTGTCGTAATATTCAACCTTAACAGGAATTAAGACATCCTGCCGTATCCATGCAATTTTTTTTGAATACAGTGAGCCTTTTTCTTTCGGCACGGATTCCACAACCCAGCAGAGATTACCGTCAACGGTTTCTTCCTTTATAAAGGTATGCGTATCTTCCGCAACTTTTCTGCCGCCCATATCATCATAGGTAAAATCGGTACCCATAAAGTCATCGTTTTGTGATGAACCTGAAATTCTGCGGGATTTTCCTAATGCCGGCAAAAACAACCATGAATCATCATCTTTACCAATTTCTTCATACGAATAGGAAAGAAATCCGACACCCTTTACATCAGCAGGCTTTTTAAAGATCATTACGCTTTTTTCTACATCACCGTAATCTTTTGCGTAGCCGACAACAGAGCGGACTCGTTCATGCCCCCGTTTATCAATCAACTTCATCGTCGTTGTTTGTTTTGATGTTTTCGGCTGCTCACGAGCATCAACCTTCTGCATAATTTGTTCACCGGTCAGTGTTTCCGTCCATGCAGGTAAAACGACTGCAAACGCAACCAAAACAGTAAACAGTATTTTACAGCTCTTCTTTATAGATTTCATATCATTACTCCTTATATGTAGTTAATAGTAGAGCTCCTTGCAAAAGCCGGTTACTTTTGCGGAAGCTCCTCAAAAAGCTCATTTCATTGTGCTTTTTTATTACATTTTGGCAGCACTTGCAAAACCCGTCTGACTTTTGCAAGTGCCTCTATAAAATGATACGGTAGAATAAATGAAATTAAAAAAAATAAATACCGATATCGGGATTTTTATAGAATAAGCACATGAAAACTCATTTCCTAATTTCAGCAGCTATTTGATAGACGCAAGCAGAAAAAATCGGATACAATAGATGAAATTATTTTTCATAAGGAGTCAAAATGAAAAAAACACTGATAGTTTTGGTAACTATATTTTTCGCATTACTTGTACTGGGATGTAAATCCACTTCAGGATCAGCAAAACCGATGAAAGTCTCAAAAAAAGTGAAACAACCGGAATTAATCGACCACAAAAACTTAAAATGGGGAAAAACACCTCCGGAGTGGGTTTCACTGGAACGCAATGAAATTGAAGCCATGGATACATACAAAGAAAAATATGCCTTTGTATTTGAATCGGAAAAATCAAAAGATTTAGACGGGGCAAAATTATGGCTTGAAAACTTTGCGGCACCGCGTGAACTATCCCGTATGATAAGTCAGAGAGTGAAAGATGTCGCTGCTTCAGCAGCCTCCGGCACAACAGACGGTATTGAGAAATATACGGAAGAAATTGTAAAAACCGTCAGCGCAGCTGAACTGAACGGTCTGAAAAAAGAAGGCGATTACTGGATTCTCCAGCGGTATTTTGATCCTAACGGTGAAGTTGAAGGTGATTTCTATTCAGTACTCGCTTTCTACAGCATTCCCCGAAAAACACTTGACGGAATTATTGCTACTGCAATAAAAAATGCTGATGCACCGAAAAATCAAAATGAACAAAAAGTAAGAGCTGCTGTTAACCGTGCATTGCGGGAAGAATTTTAACAGAAAAGGTACGAAAAAAATGAAAAAAAAGAGTGTATTTATTACCGCTGTACTGAGCTTAATACTTGCTTCATGTGCAAGCGTAAAAGTAGACAGAGTTGATGCCGACAAAGTAACAGACATCAGCGGTTATTGGAATGATACCGATGTCCGCATTGTCTGCGATGCATTGATTGACGACTGCGTTAATGCGCCCAATGTATCCCGCTTTTCAACAACACACGGAAGATTACCGGTATTCATTGTCGGAACATTTAGAAACGACAGCTCAGAGCATATTGATACATCAATCATCGTAAAAAAAATGCAATCCGTCATTATCAACAGCGGAAAAGCCGAATTCGTTGCCGACAGAACAAGCCGCAAAGAAATCCGTGATGAACGGGATGATCAAAATAAAGGCAATACCAGTGAAGAAACGGCAAAAGCATTCGGAAACGAAACCGGTGCCGATTTCTTATTACAGGGATCAGTGAAATCTATTGTACAAACCGTAGGAAAGAAAACGGTACGGACATATCATGTTTCCGCAGAACTGATAAACATAGAAACCAACAAAATCCTTTGGAGCGGTTTTAACGATTCTATTAAAAAAGTTATAAAAACACGGAAGGTTAAGCTGTAATGAAGCACCCCCGTTTTGCAGCGTCAGACAGCATGCTGCAATTATTCGGCAGGGTACTGCTACTTGCGGTACCCTGTCTGTTTTTCTCCTGTACATCAGCCCGTTTTAACACAACACGGTTTGAAACCGCCTATAAAAATAAAAACTATGAGCTGTGTCTTAAAATGCTCAAACGAAAAAAATACGGCAAAAAAAATCATGTTTTAAAAGCAGTGGATATCGGTACGGTTGCTCACTATGGAAAAGACTATAAAACCTCAACAAAATATTTTACGACCGGCGAACAGCTCATGGATGCAGGCGATCTACGCAGCATTGCTCAATTTGAGAGCTTTTATCTCAACATTTTAAATTGTCTCAATTACTATCATTTAGGCTTAATTGAAGATGCGGCAGCAGAAATAAAAAAAGCAGACGATATTAAAGTGCGTAGGGGGCGCGAAAACTCAAATCCGCTCTGGTTTATCAAAGATGAAAGTTCAAAAGTAGACTATCTCAGAAGTGTGGATTCTGATGAAATAAACACACCTGAGTTTCATAATGCCTGTGAAACATTTGGGATTAATCCGGCTGAAATTACAGAAGGTGCGCCCCGCTCCCCCACCGAAGCAGATCTCTATCAAGGTTCACCAACCGCATATTATCTGGGAACGCTCATGCGCAAAGCAAACGGCGATTTTGAAGGGGCGCGCCTCAGCAAAGATTATCTCAAAGTTCTGAATCCTCACGTTGATCTCGCTCCGCATCTTGCCGAATCAGAAGACACTGCAAGTGTCAATGTACTTGCCTTTTCCGGTAACATTGCACAAAAAAAAGAAGAAATCGAATATTTCCCACCGGAAGAAAACGGCTCTCCCCGATTTTTATTCGGTGTCTCAATACCGGTCAACGGTATTCCCTTTACACTGCCGCCGCTGCGGTTCAAATTCGCCTATACAAAAACAGAAAATAATACGACCTGTATTGATACCATCGTTACACATATAACAAATATCAAAACAGGAGAAACAGAAAGCTATCCGCTCATTCTTCTGGAAGACTTCGGTGAGCATGTAAAAAAGAATACGGCACTTACGGCAAAAAAAGAATTTGAACGGAAAGCTGCCGCGAGCGTTGTTGGAAAACTCACCGCCGCAGTATCTTCTGCTACTGCAATTTTCAGTGCAAGAGCAGCTCTTGCACAAACAGGTTCAGGCTGGCTGAGAGCTGCCGCAGAACTGTTATTAGATGCAGCCGAAGTATCCCTGATCGCAGCCCTTGATGCAAGTGATGCAGCAATAAAAGCTGACACACGACAAGCACGGTTTTTACCTGCAAAGGCTTCTATTGCACACATTCAACTCAAACCTGATATATATACTATTACAGTACAATATTTAAACCGCGGCACAGTTGTTTATGAAGAGCATTTCCCCGAAGTTGCAGTAAGCACAGACCATTTAAATCTTTTGGAGTCAGTATGTTTAAAATAATTACTTTTGTTATTCTCTTAACCGTTATTCCTTTCTCTGCCTATTCTAAAGGGAAAAAGGAATCCGAACAGCCGCCGTCATGGGTTGTACATTCATCTGAACAATATCCCGAATCAGACTATTTGACAGCAGTACAAAGCGGACGCACCCGTAAAGAAGCGGAACTGAATGCTGTTGAATCCTTAGCCGCCGTTTTTGAACGGACTGTTACGGTACAAACAACATCGGAACTTAACTATACCAGCACAGAAAAAAACGGAAATACTGACATTGGTACACGTAAAAATATCGACAAACAAGTAAAAATTTCAACAGATGCGGGAAAACTGGTAGGAGTTGAAATAAAAGCAGTATGGAAAGATAATACCGGCAAACAGTATGCATTAGCAGTACTTGATAAGAAAAAAGCTGCAAAAATCTATAAGCAGCGTATTGAATTAAATAATAACGCAATTGAAACACTCATTCAAACTGCAAAGACACACGGCAATTCTCTCAATGCCTATAAACAGTACCGGACTGCATATAAAAAAGCCGTGCAAAATGATCAGTACCGCCGCAAACTTTCTCTATTGCAATCATCTGCTGCCCGACTTTTAAATCAGCAAACAAGCGATGCCCAAGCACTACAGCTGAAATATAAAACAATCGCCCGCAATATCCCTATCGCAATACAGGTGAGCGGTGATAAAAATACAGAATTGACCTCTGCCTTTGAAAAAGTACTGACAAACGAAGGCTTTGAAATTTCAAAAGAAAACAATGCACGCTACAAACTGCATGCAGAACTCAGAGTTACAGAAGGTTCTATCGCTGATAAAAATAAAACGATGATTCGGTATACATTCAAAGCATTATTAACCGATACGGAAACCAATACGGCAGTAGTACCGTATTCGGAAAGCGGACGGCAGATTCATTTTACTATTGAACAGGCTGAACACAAAATGTTTACAACGCTCAAGAAACAGATTGAAAAAAATTTTGCAGCACAAATGGCAGAATTCCTAGAAGGATAAATAAAAAACGCAATAACAGCTGCTTATGTGTTGTTGCGTTTTACCGGCTATTCCACATCCGAATGCGAATAGTATTACTTAACATTGCTTTTACATTATATTATGTACAAGCAATACGACAATTATGTATTACCTCTAAAATAAACCGAATAATTTTTTATGTTTATTTAATGAGAAACTCCACTGATGTGTACGGTTTGATAGTGTAATGTCTGTATTTGTATCAATTCTAGCAAATAAACTTTTTTCAAGATCAGGATCAGAAAATATTTTCTTCGTTTTTTTTGTATAATCTTTCATAGTATATTTTGATTCCAGTCTTGTTAATACCGTTTTATATACATTAAAATCTTTTGAGCCATATAAAAATGCATCTAATTTGTTATTTTTAAATCCAAACACTAAATCAAAATGCTCAGTTTCATAAACTCGACACAAAAAACCGCCTTCTGAATTTTCAGATTTTACGTTAAAAGTAACTTTACGGTCTACACTTTCCGAAGTTTCATCCGAATCAAAATGTATATTTATCACATCTGTTAGTTCTTGCGGATTTTCATCAAGATACGCTCCATTTTCCAGCCTCTTTTTGTCTAAAACAAAACCTTTTATTGCAAATTCGTGAAGTATTTGTGTCGCCTATTGGCGAAACTGTGTAGCTCTAATAGAATTAACTCGATAGCCAACAGAAATAATAGCACCTAAATTATAAAATTTTTGCTTTCGTTTTACATTTCGTGAGCCTTCTTTTTGAACTTGTAAAAAATCCTTACAAGTTGACTCTTCATTAATCTCGCCCTCTTCAAAAAGATTTTTTAAATGTATAGTTATATTTTGCGGAGATGTTTGAAAAAGCTCAGCCATGAGTTTTTGTGTCAACCAAATTGTTTCATCTTCATAGCGAGCTTCAATACTTGTTTTGCCCGATTGTGAAGTAAATATTAAAAATTCGGCTGTGCTGTTTCGTATTTGTAAGGTTTTATTTTTCGACTATTTTAGATAGGCCTCAATTTTAATAATTTTCCAATTCAGTTTAATTAATATTTATAATCTTTTCAATTGCGTATAGCATATTAGGAGTAAAAACAGTGAAGCTTTTGCATTAGCAAAATTGCCAACTTGCTCTAATGAGCAAATTGGCAACCATTGAGTTTATATCATGTTATGCGTAGAATTCTTACACATTAACATCTTTCTTGATATCAAAAAACGATATAGATTAACTTAGTTATTCGCAAACCTTAACACTTCTACTTTGAATAGTAAGCCAACCTAGAAAAAAATTAATAAACCAGTCACCAACACCGTAGTATGTTTTTATTTCATAATCAGCTTGATCAGGTTCAACCATATTTTTTGTATCTTTGTCACCAATCTTAGCCAATCCCCATAAAGCATACCATTGCCGACTTTTTTTGACGACTCCAGTTTGGCTGCCTTTACCAATTGTATGATGATTTGTCATACAACTTGATAAAGAGCCTGCTAAAAACACTAACATAATTAGCATTACAACGAACCTAGAAACAATTCCTTTCTTGTTTCTCATAACAATACCTCTGCATATATAGCCAAGATTTACTCCACGGGAGCAGAACTATATAATGCATAATTGCGTTTTATCTATATTTGAATAAACGCGTATAAAATCAATTTTTGTAAAAACAAAAAAATCCCTGAAAAGACTTTTAGATATAAAAATCATTTCAGGGATTGTGATATACAGTGATAGTACTTTGAGAAATTGTATTAAAAAGCTAGCTTTGAGTGTCGAGTGTCGAGTGTCGAGTGTCGAGTGTCGAGTGTCGAGTGTCGAGTGTCGAGTGTCGAGTGTCGAGTGTCGAGTGTATTTTCTGCGTCATTTTTATCATGTCAAGATGATACCATACATTAGTCGTGCTGTAAACCTACAGTAATAACTGATTGAACTTGTTATACAGCTATTCCAGCGCAAAAGTCATATCAACGGTTGCTTCTATCGGGATGGCGCCGATTGGAACAAGTCCCGCTCCGCCCATGTCGCCAGCTGCCGCATCAGAAAGCATTTTGCTTTCATAGTTAGCCCGTGAAAGTTTTGAAACACGTGATCGATAGTTGTAGTCGGAATTTCCTTCGTGAATATCTAAAATCTTTCCCAATGTAACTTGTTTATGCACCTCGGCTGCTGTGCATAAAAGGCGGGCTTTTTCAATTGCCGCTGCTACTGCTTTTTTCCGAGCCTCTTCCCGATGCTTTTTCAGTTGGGAATTAGAAAATCTGGTTTCATGGATTCTATCAATCCCTGCATTCAATAAGGCGGTAACAAACGGTTCATACTTGGTAAGATCCTTTATTTTTACCGATATATTCTGGCGTATTGTGTAGCCGGTAAGAATCCTTTCATCATCTCTATTATACCGGTATTCGGGTTGAACGGTACTGTGATTGAGGGCAAGATTCTTTTTTTCAATATTAAAGTCTTTTAAGATTGCTTGAAATTTCTGAAGTAATGCATCATTTTTCTTTTTTGCCTTCATCAGTACGGCATCTTTACTATGCAGCGTCATAGAGATTGATACTTCATCCGGCTCTACATATATACGGGCGGTTCCTGTTACTGAAATAGCCGGCGGCAACGGTGTTTTTTCGTTACATCCGCTCAAACCGAGCAGCAGCAACGCAATAAGACCTAAATAATATAACCGTTTCATAGTATTCTCCTTCGTAATTGTTTTAGAGCAGAGCTAAAAGTTCTGCCGGTTTTTCGATGATATGGTCAGCACCAGCTTCTTCCAGTTCTGTGCGTTCACGGAATCCCCAGAGAACTCCTACCGTTTCCAAGCCGGCGGAGTTGCCGGTGTTCATATCAATTGCGGTATCACCTATGTACAAACAATCCTCTTTTTCATGCGGCATGATTTTAAGAATTTCGTATACACCGGCAGGATCAGGTTTCCGCGGAACGCCT
>PDWI01010087.1_pt1 | contig 10645 bp, 5 predicted proteins | sample 1430891 | NCBI WGS metagenome assembly PDWI01 (sample SAMN01162508, study PRJNA174530) | Oral metagenome, whole genome shotgun sequencing project. | biome: Marine environment; feature: Marine mammal; material: Swab sample of the gingival sulcus; isolation source: swab sample of gingival sulcus... | reverse complement strand
TACTTTAGAGATTTTGTAAGTTATGCTAGGATCAGAAATTGTTCTTCCATATTGATCTTCAACTGTTAGACCGTCACCAAAGTCTTTAACTTTCTTAATACCATTTTCAATAGCATCGCCATCAATTGAAGTATTAGTAGGATTTGCAACAAACTTAAGTGGTGCATTGATTTTGAATGCATAAGGAGCTGCGTCAGAAAGTTTTAGACTCTTAACAGCACTATTAAGTTTTGCATTTTGGTCATCTCCACTTGCAGTTACGTTCTTGATTGTTGCTTTAACAGCAGCACTAGCATCTTTTCTTAGGTAAGGTGATGCAGAGCTATAGAAGTCTTTGAACATAAATCCAATTTGTTGTCCTGCTTTAGCGCCTTGAGTTGTGTTTGCAGAAGTTTCATCACTTGTAAATATGTTTGTACTTCCTGTCTTATCATTTATGCTAAGTTCTAAATCAGTATTGTCTGCTAAGGCTTTTTTAGCAGTCATTGTTATAGCGTTATTACTAATAGTAAAGTCAAAGTCTTTCCAATGTTCAGCATTTGCATTTGTTTTGGTATCAATTGCTGCCTTAACAGCAGTAGCGATAGCGTCATTATTTGCATTGTTATTTATAGCTTGTGTATCAACTGTTACTTTTTCATCTGCCTCAGAACCATATTTTAAAGTTACTACAACTATGTCAGATCCGCCACTAGGTGCTGTGTCGTAAGTTACAGTAAGTGTTTCAACCTGCTTAACTCCTGCAGCAGATACTAAGTTTTTAATTCCAGTAATCTTACCACTAGCATCAGTAGTTAACTGTGCTGATGTGTAATCCATGTATGATGATGGTACAGTAACATCTTCGCCATTGTATTGACCAATTACTTTTACAGTTTCTTGATAGCCAGCCAATATGCTAGAGTTTAGAGCTTCAGGTCCGACGTCTGATTTAGTCATACTGTTTTTCAATCTGTCTACAGTACTTTGTACGTAGAATTGTCCATTGTCCTCATTTGATTGAGAAGATTTTACATATACTTTAGATATGTCTTTAATTGAGTAGTTCTTTAATGCTGTGATGTCAACTATAGTTAGGTCTTCTAATTTCTTAGAACTTACTGCTATTGAATTAGCTTCGTCATTCTTATGTTTAACAACTTCAAACTTAAGTGACATACCAGTCTTAGCTTGTTTGATTTCTGACTTGTTTTGAGCGATAATTTTTAATGACTTCTTAGATGCAGCAGAGCTATCATACAAGTAGAATTCCTTGTTGTGTTTTAAATCTTGTGCGTTATTAGCAGCATCTACATCATACTTAAACATATCGTTATCGCCTTTGTATGTTACTTTAACACAGAAGTGGTAACCATCAAAGTCTAATCCATTAAGATGTCCAGCTAAAGACTCTTTAAAGAATTCATTAGCTTTGTCATCATCCATTTCATCGCCATATTGGTCGATAAATACGAAACTTGAATCGTCATTATTCTTAATTTCAAATGTTTGTTCTGAATTTTTTAGTAGAACGTTGTCCATTTTAACTTTTTTAATTGCTACTGGTCTAGATTTGTCATCGATTTGTAGCATATAGTTATCACTAGTTCCGCCAGTTACTATTGAAGTAATTGATACAGGTCTTGTTCTTCCGTCAGTTGTCTCAGACTCAGTCCAAGCAACGTCTTGTTTAGGTTGGAATTTTAGTCCAGCACTTCCATCATCTTTCATGTATAGGATTAATTCAGCGTTTGAATCTCCGCTATTGAATGATAATGCGTTCATGTTCTTTTGTCTAGCTAAATATTGGAAGTCAGTTATTGGCTCGCCATCTTTTCCAGCTGCAGCAAATTCAATTTCAAATGCCTTGCCTTCAGAAGGGTTGCCTACTGGTCCAATTATAGTGAATGAATCAAGGATTACTGCTTGTTTAACAGAAGTTATAAACTCTGTCTCAGTACCAGTCTTAGTAGAAATAGCGCTTATTTTGAACTCTTCTCCGCCGTCATAAACGTTTATGCCAGGTTTTACTAGAGCAACAAAGTATTCTTTTCCGTCTACTACCATTTGTTTAATATCATCGCCATTAACTTGAGCTTCGATTTTTTCGATTACTGTTGGCTTGTGAGTAATAAATGTAATGTCGTTTTTCGCAACGTCTTCTGTAAATTCGTTACCGTTTTGATCCATACCTTTGAATAGTAAGTAGTATGTTTCTTTCTTGAATCCAGAAGGAAGTTGTTCTAATATTTTAGTTGTTCCTTTTTTAAGGAAACCAGCTATTTTAATTTTGTCTAATCCTCTTGGTTGTCCAACTTCTAGTGTTGCAGACTTGCTTGTGCCTGTTCTTGAGTCAACACCGTTTATGAATATTTTCTCACCAAATACGAACTGTTGTTCTTCTCTGATTAGTTTGATTTGACCTTTTGCTCTATCAACTTGTGAATTAGGTACATTACCGCCTACACTTGAACTCCAAGTAATAGATGTAGTATCTTTGATTGAGTTTCCATACTGGTCATATACATCATAGTAAACATAAGCAGTATCTCTCTCTTCACTAGTTTTACCAGTAAGAGCTACTTTGTTTAAAATAACGATTTCAGCATTTTTTCTTTTTTCTACTTTAACTTCGCCTACAAGTGAGAAAGACTCGTCAGACTTAGATTTAACTGCTACTTTGTAAGTACCAGCAATCATGTTAGCAGCAGTTTTGAAAGTTGCTACTGTGCCTTCTTTATTCCAAGTAGTTTCGCCAACTACTTTAGTGCTCTTTCCTCTTGTTACTTCTATAACGATGTCTTTTGTGTCAACTGCTTCAGCAAATTCGATTGTTAACTCGTCTGCTGCTGTAGCTTTAACTGTCATATCGCCAGCTAATTCTTTTTCATAACCTAGTTCTTTCCAAAGTGGTTTGTCGCTACCATTAACTGTAACGTGCATACCGTTGTACATTCCAACATAAGCATCCATACATACGATAGGGTCTTTTTTACCAGCTTCGATACCGTCTAGGATACCTAGTTCTGTTGCTTTTTCGTAAGCTTCTTTGTATGGAGTATCTCCATATCCAAGAGCTCTTAACATAACCATAGCAAATTGTTGAGTAGTTATGCTACCTTCTGGGTTGAATTTTTCATCTGTAACGCCTTTGAATAATTTGTTTTCTTTAGCGTATTCGATGAATGGTGCAAAATATCCCTCAACGTCTGTGAATGAAGACTTTTTGCCTTCTTCTTTGAATTTTTTTGCGAATTTTTTTGCTTCGTCTTCTTTACCAGCAAAACGAATAGCAAATAGCGCTGCTCTTTTTCTAGAAAGTTCTTCTTCTTCTGTGAAGCCTTTCTCAGAGCCTTTTACAGCGCCCCATTCTTTTAGTTGTTCTAACTTGTCAGTAGCACTTGTGTCTTTTCCATCAGCAAATACTGTGTTCAATGGCATTGCTGCTACTAATAAAGCTAGAGATAATACTATAGAAAGTAATTTTTTCATAGTATTTATTCCTCCTATTACTTTTATGGGGATTGAGTTTAAATTTTGTCTGTATTCTGCCCCAATCAGAATATAGACGTAGTAGGAACGAATATAGTCGTTCTTACACTGTGAATAGTTTAGCATTTTTGTGTGGAATATGACAGTGTAATTTGTGCTTTGTAATAATAGTGTAAAATAAAAAATATAAACAAAAAACCAGCCCCGTGTGGGGCTGGTTGTTAAGGCTTATTTTAAGAAAAGTTGTTTGAATACTTTTAGTACTTTTGCAAGTTCTGCTCTATTAGCTCCTGCTCTAGGGTCTAACATTCCCTCGCCTTTTCCTTTAATAATATTATTTTCTATCGCCCATTTCATAGGCTTTTTAGCGTATTTTGATATCTTGTCTGCATCGTTAAATCCTGCTATTACGCCGTTGTTTTCATCGCCTTTAGCGTATCTATACAAGATAGTTATTAACTGTTCTCTAGTTACTTCTTTGTTTGGTGCAAACATATTTTTGCCTACGCCGTTTACTACGCCTTTTTCTGAAGCCCAGTTAACTGCGTTCTCATACCAACTACCTTTTTTAACGTCGCTAAAGTTTGCTTTTTCTGTAACTTTTGGCTCGCCAGCTAGTCTGTATAGAACTGTTACTACCATCGCTCTTGACGCCTTAGATTTTGGAGCAAATCTGTCCTTGCTTACGCCTGAGAACATTTCATTATTGTACGCATAAGCTATTGCAGAATATCCCCAGAATGACTCTTTTACGTCTTTGAATGGGAAGTAAACTACAGCATACTTAGATAGGTGAGTTGTAGTAAATTCCATATTGCCTGTTTCTGAATTGTATCTTGATGATACTGGCTCGATATCGCCATTTTCAGCTATGTGCCATACCGCCATATCGTCTGAATTTTGACCTTCTGGTACTTCTACTGGTACAGATATTCTCAATTGTCCGCCATCAAAGCTTGTAATTTGGTCTGTGCCTGCATACATACTGATGTCAAATACGTTGTCTGTTTGGCTACCTAGACCTTCAGTTTGGCTTTCGTTTAATTCACCCTTAGCTGAGTCTACTTGTAGGCTAACTTCCTCTTTTCCTTTTAGAGAATTAAGAGCCTTGCCATCAAAGTTAACTGTTCCCTTAGGCATTTTTAGTGATAGACCGTCTTTAGGATTTTGTTCCGCTACTGTGTCTATCAATTCGCCAGAGATTGAAGTTTCTACAACATCGTCTGACTCTGTAACGTCAAGCACTACTATGCCTTCCTCTTTAGAGGCTTTTTCAATACCAGCTTTTGCGCTTGCGTTCATGCTTACTCTTGCAGTTCCATCACTTACTTCTGTTGGAACTTTAACTTCTGCAGCTTTTGGAGTAATGTCTTTTGGTTCTAGTTTTTCACTGTCACCATCTTTGCTGTCTTTAGCATCATCTTTAGTTGTGTCTGTAGTGTCTTTATTGTCTGTTGTATCTGTTGTGTCTGAACTATTGTTTACATAAGGGTCAGATACTTCGTCTTCCCATGGTCTAATTGCACCACTTAGTTTTTTGTAGTTTGTGCTAGATGGAGTATAAACCCACTTATATGCTTTATCTTTTTCAACGATTGTAGCTGAGTTTAATTCTACGCCATTTTCATCTACCCACTTGATGTTTCCTGTACCATTAGACGAGCCTTCTTTGATACCAGTTACTTGTATATTAGCTGCATTAAGTGTCTTGCCTGATGATGTTATCTTAGTGAACGTAGGTTCGCCAGTACAAGCTATAGGTCTGATTTTAACTAGGACTTTTTTAGTAACTGTAGTGTAAGTGCTATCAACTGTTCCTTGGTCATCTGAGTCAACTCGGAATGTAACTGAAATTATGTTGTCGCCAGCATCTTCAGTATTATTTGGGTCAAGTGTAAGTGTATAATGCTCGAAGTTTGTTTCTACTTTTAAATCGTCCTTGTCAATAGCTTCGCCAGCTTTATAGTCTCTTTCTTTTCCTGTAATTGTTACTTCAGGAATTTTTTTGTCAGTAGCTGTTATCTTAATAGTCTTATCAAAAGCATTGTAGTTTTTGCTAGGAGTAAATGTAAATACTACGTCCTCGTCTCCTGCTGTTGCGTTTTGTTTTACGATAAACTTCAATTGTTTTTTAGCACTATCATAAGATGCCTTAGTCTTGTCAGCAAGTTGATTACTATCAGCTACGTTCCAACCTGATTTTAGTGCAACTGAAGCATCATATTTATCTACTATGTCTGATACGTCTACTGTAGCTGTTGTTTCCTCAGTAGTGCTAAATTTTACTACTTTTTGGAATGTTGCTTTTACGCTATCAGGAACGTCTGCTTTGTTAATTGTTACTGCGCCAGCGGCAAATGTTGGGTTGTAGTTTTTCCAAACTTTATCGTCTGCGTTCTTTTTAGCTGGTTTTACTGTGATTGTGCCAACAGCTATAGCGTCTGTGTTTTCGTCTACTGTTATTTCCTTATTATCTTTGTAGAATTCATATTTTAGATAAGTAGGTAGGTTGTCGCTATCGATGTCATTTGATATAGTAGCACAAGTTAGTTGTGGATTAGCTTCGCCATAATTCTTCGTCATAGCATTAGCTGTTATTGTAACGTCTATTTTATTGATGTCAAATGTAGCTGTTTTATCATCAAATTTATAGTTTCCTTTTGATTTAACAGTTACTTTACCAGCACCAGTACCAGCGTTTATATTTTCGCCGTATTCTATTGTGTAGTCTGTGTTTAGCGTCAATGTAACTTTGTTGTTTTCATCTGTAGCATCTTTAACTGTAGGGGCTTGTTCCCATTTTGTAGCATTGTAAGTCTTAGCCACAAGACCAGAAATTTCTAGTTTGCTTGCTTCAATGCTTTTTTTCTTTACAGAAAATACTTTTTCGCCCTTGTAAGATGTGCCATCTTTGTCAAAGCTTACTATAGCTTTGTACATTCCTGCAGGGACTGTTGTTGTTGCTCCACTAGGTAGTGGATAGTTTACCCACTCGTTTGAAGCATTTTTGTTTTGGTAAGTTAGGGTAATAGTATTCGCCGCTACATCTGATACAGATAATTTTTTTATCTTTTCTTTTTGTTTTGTTGCATCAAGAGTATCGCCAAAAGTCCATCCTTCAAAGTCGAATGTAGCTACAGTGCTATAAGTAGCTGTTGCCTCAATTGCAGCAGTTGCAATAGTAAGGTCAGTTATTTTAGAACTTGTTGCACTTGTAACACTAGTTGTGTTTGTTGAGCTTGTCCAAGCCTTGAATGTCTTGCCTTCTTTAGTATCAGCAGTGATGTCAACTTTTTCACTTTGAGCAAAATATCCTACTGCATGAGCCTTATCGCCTGTTTTTTTACCTTTTACTTTTGCGTCTGTTGTTTTTACTCTATAAAGAGTTAGACCGCTACTTGGACTAGATGCATTATATCCTGTTTTTGCAGGATATTGTTGTTTGAACACTACGCTTGTGTTATTTTCAGTATCTAGCTCGTCCCAAGTAAATGTAACTTGGTTGTTTTCATCTAGTGCTTTTGCAGCAATAGCTGGAGTAGTTGCTTCAATTTTTGCTCCTTTTACGCCTTGTAGAACTATTCCTTCATCAGTTCTTTTTACAACTGTAGGGTCTGCTGGAGTAGCTTGGTCTCCTTTTGCAACAACTCCAGTTGTTGCTAAATCAGAATCTTGATAGTATGGTTTTCTATCATGAATTCTAACACTTACTTTTTTACCTAAATCCTCTGGCCTAATAGTGTATGTTTCTGGAGTTGGAGTAGGCGTATAGTCATTTAAATTAGTACCATCAAGATTACTTACATACCAAATACGGTCCAATTCCGCAGCTGGTTTGTCAGTTGGCAGGGCACAAGATAGAGTCTGACCAACTTTAGCAGTACCACTTATAGCTGGGGTAGCTAGCTTAGCTTTTGCAGTAGTATTAGCGAAAGTCAATACTACTATTTTTGTGTTATTAGCTCCGTCTGATACAGTAATTCCGTTATTCGATGCATTAGTATCAACAGTAGAACAAGAGATACCAGTATCAACACTTGCTCCCCAAGCATAACCATCTTCTAACGATAGAGTTAGTGTTAAAGTATGGACTCTATTTGGTACAAAATATCCTGTAGATGATAGTGTAGCATCACTACCACTACCAAATTTCCACTGATGTTGTACACTAACGCCTGTACCATTTCCACCACTATTTACATTCAGCGTTGGCGCAGTTACTTGCACATATTTCACTGGTGCAGTAACAGAAATCGCAATCGTGTTAACAGCGGTGTCTGCATATACGCTATTTACAAGTGGCAATGGCATAAATGCAAATACCATTGCAAATGCGAGTATTATTGAGGTAAGTTTTTTAAATTGTCTCATGTTTCCTCCTTTTTAAAATTTTGTATAATCCACTAGACTATAAGGGCTTATTACATTAAACAGAAGTCTAAGGCAGTAAATCCCACACAAAACTACTTATGAAATAGCAGAATAATTAAGTATATATTTAACTATTTCAAAGTTGTAACACAAATTATAGCACCGCACCTCAAATTTTGCAATACTTAATAGTGTCAACAATGTTTAAATCGGCATATATTAGAATATCTTTATAAGGAAATTAAAAAAAAACAAAAACGAGTGCTGTTATGCACTCGTTTGTACCTATTTATTATACGGCATCAAGGCTACTACTCTTGATGACTTGATTGCTGTTGTTAACTTGCGTTGGTGTTTTGCGCAAGTTCCTGTAACCCTACGAGGAAGGATTTTGCCCCTCTCTGATGTGTATCTTTTTAATGTTGCTACGTCTTTATAATCTATCTTGTCGACTTTGTTTTCGCAAAAACGACATACTTTTTTTCTATTACTTGGTTTCTTTTTAAAAGCCATTTTTTATTCCTTTCTTTGTTCTTGGTTTAAGATCCTTCGACTACGTAATGCTTACGCATTACTCCGCTCAGGATGACACAAACATCCTAGAACGGCATGTTTGATAAGTCGTCTATTACTGGAAAGTCTGAGTCATCAAAGTCATTTGACATCTCGTTTATCACGCCACTGTCCTGTGGTGAATACGAATTTTGTGCTTTTTCAACAAATTCTATATTCGTAGCTACCACTTCTGTGAAATATCGTCTGTTTCCTGTTTCGTCTTGGATACTGTAGGTGTTTATCCTACCTTGTATTGCAACCTTTAACCCTTTTCTCAAATATGTTTTAGCAAATTCTGCTTGTTTGCCCCACACTGATATGCGGATAAAGTCTGCAGTTGCTTTACCCTGTGCCTGTAGTTCTTGTTTTTTTTCTCTCGATAGACGTCTATCGACAGCAAGCGTAAAAGAACATACGGGAATATTGTTTTGAGAATGTCTAATTTCAGGGTCTCTGGTCAATCTACCTATTAAATTAACGCTATTCATAATATATCCAACCTTAGTCTCTAGTAGTTGTCATATATCTTAATACGTCGTCTGAAATTTTTAGATTTCTTTCTAGCTCTTTTGGTAGAGTTGGTTCTGACTCGAATTCTACTAAGATATAGTAGCCTTCTTTTAGTTTTTGGATTTCGTAGGCTAGTTTTTTAACTCCCCACTCGTCAATTTTTGTTACTGTGCCTTGTTTTTCGATAATAGTCTTGAATTTTTCTATCAAGGCATTTCTCTCTGTTTCTTCTAAAGTATTACGCAATACAATTAGAGTTTCGTACTTCCTCATTATATACCTCCTATGGTCGTTACGACTTTATGCACTGTGCATAAAGTAGGAAGAGTTTTATTTCCAAGAAAGTATTATAACAGTTGAGTGGTGGAATGTCAAATGTTTTAGCTACTTAGTCGCTGTCTTGGTCGCTGTCTTGGTCGGTATAGCGACTAAGATGGTTTTTTCCTGTATTTTTGGTTTTTACTGTTAGGTTTGTCTGGGTGTGTCATTTCGATTAAACCCATTTTCAACGCTGGTTTAATATAATTTTTTCTAAAAGTAGGCTTGTGTTTTAACCCCAATTTTAACATTATTTCATTTGCAGAAAGTTCTTTTTCTCCAATTATTTTAAGCAGAACAGTTAACGGTTCTGATTTTTTACCACCATCTGTTCCACCAATAAACAAAGTGTCTTTTAAAGTATCATCAATGATTTCTAGCATAAATTCTACAAAAACTGAGCTGTTTGACTGACTATCGGACTTGCCAAGAGCATAATAATATCCTTCTTGTCTTGTTCTAATAAGTTCTTCAATTGGCAAAAAGTAAAAAACATTTCTCCAAGAGCCCAAAAGCATACTATGCCACATTCTACCCAATCTGCCGTTACCATCTGAAAAGGGGTGAATAAATTCAAATTCATAATGAAAAATCGCACTTTTTATTAGTGGGTGCATATCAGAATTTTTATACCAATTAAATAAATTTTTAATATGCATAGGCACAAACTTAGCAAGAGAAGCTATATGAACCAAGTGTTCGCCGTCAAATACCCCAACTCCGCCAGAACGAAACCTGCCACTTTCATCCACTAAATCTTTCATCATTACTTTATGAGCCTTTAGCAAATCGTCTATTGACATAGGGTCTAATTCAAGCATCATTTCGTATGTTTGATAGGCATTTTTAACTTCTATTATTTCATTGGGATTTCCAAGTACTTTTTTTCCGTCTATAATAGCTGTTACTTGTTCGATGGATAAAGTGTTGTGTTCTATAGCAAGCGAAGAGTGTATCGTTTTTATTCTATTTTCTCGCCTAAGTTTGGGGTTGATTTTTCTATCCTCATACACTGTGATTTTGCCAATTTCTTCGCTAATATTAGCAAGTAAATTGCCTATCTTGTTTGTCATATTAAATGGCGGTTTGTATTCATTCATTTTTTCTCCTTGTAAGATCCATTCGACTACGTAATGCTTTCGCATTACTCCGCTCAGGACTACAAAATTAAAAAGTCAAGGCGACGTTTTTCGATGTCGACTTCACTGACTTTTATTCTAACTTTCATTCCTATAGTATAGCGTTTTTTTGTTCTGTCGCCAACAAATGATAGGCTATCTTCATCGTAATTATAATAATCGTCTTCTAGCCTGCTTACCTTAGTAAAGCCCTCCACTGTATTTGGAAGTTCTGAATATATGCCAAACTTATTGATAGAAGAAATCGTCGCATCAAATTCCTCGCCGATTTTTGTTTCCAT
>PDWI01010086.1_pt1 | contig 10645 bp, 9 predicted proteins | sample 1430891 | NCBI WGS metagenome assembly PDWI01 (sample SAMN01162508, study PRJNA174530) | Oral metagenome, whole genome shotgun sequencing project. | biome: Marine environment; feature: Marine mammal; material: Swab sample of the gingival sulcus; isolation source: swab sample of gingival sulcus... | reverse complement strand
AGTGGCAGAACTATTTGACGGTTATCGCCAGTTTTACCAACAGGACAGCGATATAAAGTCTTGTGAAAATTTTTTGCGTGAACGTATAGAAAATAAAGAATCCATTATCTTCCTAGCAACCGATGACAAGGGTCAGGGATTGGGCTTTACCCAGTTGTATCCGACTTTTTCCTCGGTTGGCTTGCAAAAGCGTTGGATTTTGAATGATTTGTTTGTCGCTGAAAAGGCAAGAAAAATGGGGGTTGCTTCACAACTCATGCAAACGGCTGAACAGTTTGCTAAAAGTAGTGGTGCAAGTGGTTTATCACTTTCCACCGCAACTGACAATCATCAAGCTCAAGCACTCTATGAGAAATGTGGCTGGAATAGAGTGACGAAGTTTTGTAATTATAATAAGCCAGTTGTATAGTAACAAGCTATCGGTATTTGAAAAAACAAACGATCAGTGTTTTGGCTATTTTTGTTGCCTAGTTGATTAATGTTTTTAATGGCAAAGTCTGCATTTTTGACGTATAATTATTCGCAAATTTAGCTATCAAAAATATTGAGGATAAAACTATGTCAAAAATTATTTATACAAAAACTGATGAAGCACCAGCACTAGCTACCCGTTCATTATTACCAATTGTCAAAGCCTTTACTAAAACGGCTGGCATTGAAGTTGAAACCAGTGATATTTCGTTGGCTGGGCGTATTATCGCCACTTTCCCTGACTTTTTAAGCGAAGAGCAACGCATTCCTGATGCCTTGGCAGAGCTAGGCGAATTAGTGAAAAAGCCCGAGGCAAACATTATCAAATTGCCAAATATCAGTGCGTCAATCCCACAATTAAAAGCCGCCATTAAAGAATTACAAGACAAAGGCTATGCCTTACCTGATTATCCTGATAATCCAAGCAATGACAAAGAAACCGATATCCGTAACCGATACGATAAAATCAAAGGTAGTGCGGTAAACCCTGTACTACGTGAGGGTAACTCTGACCGTCGTGCCCCGAATGCAGTGAAAAACTTTGCCAAAGCCAACCCACATTCAATGGGCGAGTGGAGCAAAGATTCAAAATCTCACGTTGCCACCATGTCACACGGCGATTTTGCCGCTAATGAACAATCGGTAACGATTGAAAAAGCCACTGATTATCGCATTGAATTTACTGGCGAAGACGGTAGTGTGAAAGAATTAAAATCAGCTGCTCCGCTGCTTGCAGGTGAAATCATTGATGCGACGGTGTTAAGTCGTAAAGCCTTGGTTGAGTTTTTAGAAGCACAAGTTACTGATGCTAAAGCACAAGGTGTGCTTTTCTCATTGCATATGAAAGCCACGATGATGAAAGTGTCTGACCCGATTATTTTCGGCGAAGCTGTCAAAGTGTTCTTCAAAGATTTATTTGCCAAACACCAAGAAACTTTTGACGCTATCGGTGTCAATGTTAACAATGGTTTTGGTAACCTTATCGGTGCACTGGAAAAATTACCTGCCGATAAAAAAGCTGAAATCGAAGCCGATATTCAAGCGATTTATGCAGCAAACCCTGATGTGGCAATGGTCGATTCTGACAACGGTATTACCAATTTACACGTGCCAAGCGATGTGATTGTTGATGCGTCAATGCCTGCGATGATTCGTAGTTCTGGCAAAATGTGGAACAAAGACGGTAAATTGCAAGATGCCAAAGCTGTTATCCCTGACAGTAGTTATGCAGGTGTTTACGAAGAAACCATTAAATTCTGTAAAGAAAACGGTGCATTTGACCCAACCACAATGGGGACTTCGCCAAACGTTGGTCTAATGGCACAAAAAGCCGAAGAGTACGGTTCACACGACAAAACATTCCAGATGGAAAGTGCGGGCGTGGTACGTGTGCTTGATGCTGATAATAATGTATTGACTGAACACAAAGTAGAAACGGGCGATATCTGGCGTATGTGTCAGGTGAAAGATGCCCCAATCCAAGATTGGGTGAAATTAGCCGTTACTCGTGCAAAAGCCAGCCAAACACCTGCGACTTTCTGGTTAGATGAAAAACGTCCACACCACGCTGAGCTAATCAAAAAAGTTGAGCGTTATTTACAAGACCACGACACTAACGGCTTAGACATTCGCATTATGTCAGTAGAAGATGCGACCCGTTTCACCTTGGAACGTTTGAAAGCTGGCGAAGACACCATTTCAGTCACTGGTAACGTGTTGCGTGATTACTTAACCGATTTATTCCCAATTTTAGAACTGGGAACGAGTGCGAAAATGTTGTCAATCGTACCACTCATGAACGGTGGTGGAATGTTTGAAACAGGTGCTGGTGGTTCTGCTCCGAAACACGTGCAACAATTTAATAAAGAAAACCACTTGCGTTGGGATTCATTGGGCGAGTTCTTGGCATTAGCGGTGTCACTGGAACATCTTGCCACAACCGATAACAACAGCAAAGCTCAAGTGCTTGCCGATACGTTAGACAAAGCCACCGAGCAATTGTTATTAAGCAATAAATCGCCGTCACGCAAAGCAGGCGAACTAGATAACCGCGGCAGTCATTTCTATTTAGCAATGTACTGGGCAAAAGCACTTGCCGAGCAAGACAAAGACGCTGAACTTAAAGCACAGTTTGTCCCATTGGCTGAGAAATTAGCAGCAAACGAAGAGCAAATCGTTAAAGAATTAAATGATGTTCAAGGCGTTGCCAAAGATATTGATGGCTACTACTTCGCCGATGAGCAATTAGCTGATACAGCTATGCGTCCGAGTGCGTTGTTTAATGAGGTTTTGGGTTCTATTTAATCTATTTGATTAAACGATTAGTTGATTAAAGCCTCAACAATTTATTTTGTTGGGGCTTTAATAGAAGAAAGGGAGGCAATATGGATTATTCTGAAATAATTGATAATATATTGAAGGTTACTGGTTTGTTTGCAGCCATTGGCATTGGTACAATTGGTGCGGCTTATGCTTTTATAAAAAAAATGCTAGATTATTACACTAAAAAGTGCTTTAAAGATTACCGAGAAGTAGTCTCGTCTAGAGATTTCTTTGAGTGGAAATCAAAGGTAATTCAGAAACTTTTCCCTAAGGAAAGCTTTGTTTTTATTTGTGGCAGAACATACCCAGTCGTAACAATTAATTCAACCTATGAAGAATCACCATTCGACAATTTAGAAGAGTCTTCTTTATCTACGACTGTTGTATGCACTAGAGAATATGGTAAAAAGCATAATAGCTTTAGAAAATTACTTTCGCCTGTCATACGTAATCCGGATAATGTAGGATATTCACTGCAACAATTTAATTATGATGAGAAAGGTAACATCAAAAATTTGGTGTGTCGTCCTTGTACATTTGAACAACATGTGCGGTCATCTCATTATTTAGAGTATGAACTGTATGCCAACTATAAAAAGAATAAGCAAGATGCAGAAATAGAAAGGCTAAACATACCTCATAGGTTAAGCATTCTTAGTAGAGATAAAACGCTCAAAGAGCTTTTAGGTGATAAGGATAATACTGAAATGTTAGATGCTCACATGATAGCTACCCAATGCTGTGTTTTGTATAAAGATATTGATGGGAAAAAGAAATTAATAATTGCTGAACGTTCTGACGAAGTAGCTTATTCCCCTAGAACTGTGCAAGCAGTACCTAGTGGTTTTTTTGATACATTTACGAAGTCTAATAAAGAATGGGCAATAGCAGGAGATTTTAGCCCAAAATTATCAATAGCTCGGGAGTTTCTTGAAGAACTTTTTGATATAAAAGAGTTTAGTGAAAATACACAAGGTGCCCCAAGAGAAAATATTTATCGTCATAAAATATGGCAAGACCTGGAAGGACTAATCAATAATGAAAAAGCGCGTTTTGTTTTTTTAGGATCAGCTTTTGACTTAGTTGTGATGACAAATATTCTCTCATATCTTTTGATTATTGAAGATGATGAATTTTTTGTAAGACACACACTTAGACCAAATTATGAACTTACATTAATAGATGTAGTTGCAGGTGATGAGGGAATTGATTTCAAAGATGAACTACATGATAAGCTCTTAATGCCTGAGACGGCAGGCTTGTTTAATTTGGTGAATAAATACTTAAAGGAAGGAGAAAAGGTCAATGAAGATAATAAGAAAGTGTAGGGAATGTGCAAAATGGTATCGACTTTTTCTAGCTTGAAAAAAGTTCCAATATTCCATATTACTATTTTTCTAGAGTTATCCAAATAAAACCAGCCCCCACGTTGTAAAAAATCTCTACAACGTGGGGATAAATTTACTTGCATTTAACAATATGCTATTATCCGCCTTTTTCAATTTGATTAAAAATATTCCCTATGACAACACTTTCAGCGATTACTTTACTTTTTATCATTATGGACCCATTTGGGAATATGGTGATTTTTAATAATTTACTGGATAAATATTCCACTAAGCGACGTATTTATATTTTAATTCGTGAGAGCTTAATTGCTTACAGTATTCTCTTATTATTTTTATTTTTTGGTGCAGATATTTTAGAACATTTACAAATCACGCCGTCGGCGTTGAGTATTGGTGGGGGCGTTGTACTGTTCCTTGTCGCATTGGGAATGGTTTTCCCGAATCGTAATCCGACCACTGATAGTGGCAGTGATGATGACGAGCCCTTTATTGTACCGATAGCCATTCCTTTTTTAGCAGGTCCTTCGTTGATTGCGGCTTTGCTATTATTGGTTAGTCAATCGCCAGAGCGAATCACAGATTGGTTTATTGCTGTGACGGTTGCGACATCGGTGACAATGTTGATTTTAGCGTTATCGCCTGTGTTATTAAAACTACTGAAACGCAAAGGCACACGGGCAGTGGAGCGATTAATGGGGTTACTGCTCATCATTATCTCTATTCAAATGTTATTGAATGGTATAAAGAGTTATTTACTTTTGTTGCCTTAAAATAAACAATGGTTAGGGCGGATAATATCATATCCACTCTAACCAGACTATGCTATGTACTTGCCTTTCTTAAGTTACTTAGTAGGATTGCCCAAACTAGGTAAAAAGTGACATTCTTTCAGTGGTTTTACCTGACTTTTCATCATCGCTTCACACGATATTTCTGACATTGATGTTTTCGTTGCATCAAGGCAAGCATCAAAATCAGTGGCGGAAACTTTGTTATCTGTCAGTTGTTTATAGACATTAGGGACTTGTGCAGCAAACATGGCTTTTAAGACAGAGATGCCTTGTCTGACTTCACTGTTACTTGTACCTTTAGCTTTTGCAACATCTGTCATACAAATTTCTGTTTTATCGACAATAACATCGAATAACTCTTGAACTTGTGATGCTTTGACAGGTTCATCAGAACAGCCACTAAGTGCCAATAATAATGGGGCGATAATCAATAATTTTTTCATCAGTGTCACTCCGTTTTATATATAATAATGCAAGCCTTAATTAAAGCTTGCTAACGACATTGTATAGAAAATACTTGTGCGGATAAAGTTTTTTACATGTAGAAATATAATCTGTTGTCATGTGTGAGAAAAGTAATTTGCTGTTGCTTCTATTTTCCCAGACCATAAAGATATTGATAATGCAAGGTAGGCTTTTAACCAAAGATAATATATACTTCTAAAATTATTAAGCATGATTTATCGGTAATTTATGGCGAAAACAAGTAAAAAATATAATGCTTATTCGGCACTGTTTGCATTTGTTGTGTGGGGTGGCTGGGCGTATTACATTAATTCTGCTAATGGCTTTTTTACTGGTTTGATTTCGGGCTTGGCACAAGGCACGTTTAGTTGCATAATGACTTTATTAATCGTGGTGATTGTCACCAAATTGTTTAACGCAATCCATCATCCTTTGTTAAAAATTATCGTGCCACCGATAGTGACTGTTGCCCTGACCGCTATTCCCTTGGTTACAATGCATATCATCATATCAACGCCATACATTATTAAAACGATAACCCTAGCATTGTTGGTGTCTTTTATTTTTTGCGTGATGACGGTATTGAATTTGAGAAAGGCTACTATGGGAAAATAATGAATGTATATTAATGAGATTACCCAAGGTTTTTTTCTAGGCGGTAGCCTGATTGTAGCTATCGGTGCACAGAATGCCTTTGTGCTATCTCAGTCACTTAAAGGCAATCATGAGTGGTTAATTGCCACGATTTGCTGTATCTGTGATGTTGTGCTAATTAGTGCAGGTATCGGTGGCTTGGGTGTGCTATTGAAAACTATGCCAAGCTTAACATTTTGGATTGCGATTTTGGGTACCGTATTTTTGCTGTTTTACGGTGCGATGTCGTTTAAGTCGATGTTGCGTCGTCATAAGTTAGAAACGGTTGAACGCCCACCACTGACACTGAAAAAAGCAGTTGTGATGACGTTGGCATTGACATTGCTTAATCCCCACGTTTATTTAGATACGGTAATGTTGATTGGTTCAATTGCCAATACAAAATTCCCTGATACACAGTGGTGGTTTGCTTTGGGGGCGATTTTAGCCTCGTTTGTGTGGTTTTATGGCTTAACAGCGTTTGCCAAAGTGCTAGTGCCAGTTTTCAAAAGACCTCGAACTTGGCAAATATTAGATGGGGCTATCGGTGTGATGATGTGGGCAATTGCATGGTCATTGTTACAATTTATAATCTAATAAACAAATACTGAAAAAATAGTGGAAAAGATGAATTTAAAAGAAAAATATCAACAACAGCTTGATGAAATAGATGCACAGCATGATGATTTGGTCAAAACGCTAATTGAGTGGGCGAATATCAATTCTGGTAGCTATAATATCGAAGGTGTGAATGCTTATCGGCAAGTGGTGCAAGAGGCTTTTGCGGAATTAACTGAGAATACCGATAAGGTCGAAGTGGTTAGCTTGCCAACTTATGAAGTGGTCGATAATGACGGTAATATTGTTCAACAAGCCGTTGCTGATGCCTTGATTATTCGAAAACGCCCAGAATTAAAAAAACGGGTGCTACTTTGTGCCCATTTGGATACGGTTTTCCCAAAAGACCACCATTTCCAAAGCTGTCAATTTCTAGATGAAAATACCTTAAATGGACCTGGGGTTGCTGATATTAAAGGTGGGATTTTATTAATGCTGACGGCATTAAAAGCCCTGGAAAGCCATCCAGCTTCACAAGCTATCGGTTGGGATGTTTTATTAGTGCCTGATGAGGAAATTAGTTCGCTGGGTTCGAATCATTTATATCCACAATTTGCCGATAATACTTTCGGTATGATTTATGAGCCGAGCTTACCTGATGGTGAATTTGTCGGGCAACGCAAAGGCAGTGGCAATTTTACCATTGTGGTCAAAGGTCGTGCGAGCCATGCAGGTCGTGCCTTTTACGAAGGGCGAAATGCGATAGCAAAACTGGCGAATATTGTTGCTGAGATGCATGCCTTGAATAATCCAAAGCATAGCACAACACTGAACATCGGTACGATTTCAGGTGGGCAAGCATTGAATGTGGTGCCAGAACTCGCCATTGCGAAATTTAATATTCGTGTGGACAGTGACACCGATGCCGATGAGATTTTATCCCAAGTGGATAAGATTATCGATAAATATCGTGAAGATGACTATGAAATTTTTCGCCACGGACAAATTTCTCGCCCAGCCAAACCGATGGACGATGAGCAGAAAAAGTTATTTTTAATATTAGAAAAAATAAACGATGAATTGGGATTGCCAACCAAAGTCATTGCCACAGGTGGGTGTTGTGACGGTAATAATTTCAAAGCATTAGGTTTGCCGAATATTGATACGTTGGGTGTGCGTGGTGGCTTAATCCATAGTGATAAAGAATTTGTTTTGTTGGATAGTTTATGTGAACGTGCTAAATTATCAGCGTTAATTTTGTTGGCATTTGCAGATGGTAGTGTTTCGTTTGCTTAATTAGTAGATAGAGGAATTATGTTATTTGTTAGACCTGTTAGTATTAAAGATTTAGATGCACTCATGCATATTTCTGAGGTTATCGGTGGTGGAATGTCCACTATGCCAAGAGATGCGGCAGTTTGGGAAAAGAAAATTGCTGAGTCGGTACATTCTTTCAATAGCCCACCCAATATCACGGATTCGGGTAGTTATTTTATGGTTGCCGAAGATTCAGAAACAGGCGAAATTGTCGGGACGACGGCAATTTATGTTGGTATCGGTACCGTTTTGCCATTTTTTAGCTATAAATTAAATACCTTAGTCAAATATTCTCAGGATTTAGGTAAAACCGTTGAAATTAAAGTGCTAAATTTGGTCAACGATTTTACACGAGCGACCGAAATTGGCTCACTGTATCTAGATGAAAGTTATCGGCACAGTGGTTATGGACAATTTATGTCTCGTAGTCGTTATTTATTAATGGCTGATTTTCCTGAGCGAATTTCAAATGATGTGATTGCTGAAATGCGTGGGTGGATTTCCCCCGAGGGTTACTCTCCTTTTTGGCAATCATTGGGTGATAAATTCTTCAATTTACCGTTTGAATACGCGAGTGGCTTATCGGCAGTTAAAGGCAATCAATTTATTCAGGATTTAATTCCTAAATATCCAGTCTATGTCGATTTACTTTCCGAAGAAGCACAACAATGTATCGGTAAACCGCATAATATTTCAGCAAGGGCTGTGAGTATGCTAGAAAAAGAAGGATTTTTCTATGATGGTTATGTTGATGTGTTTGATGCTGGTCCTGTTGTACATTGTCGCCGAGAACAAATTCAATCGGTGCGAGACGCCGCAATTTATACGGTAAAAATCACGGAAGATATTAAAGATACTAAGCAACGCTATATTATTAGTAATCGTCATATAGAGAACTACCGTATTATTGTTCAACCTGCGAATTTAGTCGATAATATTGCGGAAATTACTGCTGAGAGTGCCAAAATTTTAGGTGTTCAATCAGGCGATAAGGTTAATTTGGTCGCAATGGCTGAAAAGTAATTACTTCACTACCGCACTCACATTTCCGTCAGCCAAACGAATGGTAATATTATCATTCGTTTTCAATTGGTCAGCTGATTTAATTAGCTGACCATTTTCATCAAAAGTTAAAGCATAACCACGATCTAAAACACCCAAAGGGGAAAGTAGGGTTAATCTAGCCTTTAATCCTTTGATTTGCTGTTGGCAGTTTTCTAAACGTTTTTCAAATACCGATAGCTTGTTTTTTGAAATACCGATAGCTTGTTTTTCAGTGCTTAATCGGTAGCGTAGTATTTGTGGTAAGCGATGTTTAATATGAGTTAATTGTTGTCTTGAGTGGGCTAATTGTTGCTGTGGGCTGTTTGCCGATAGCCGTTGTTGATTGGCTAATAAGCGTTGTTTTTTTTGTAACAAACGAGTTGAGAAACTACGTTGCATACGCTGATTGAGTTCATCAAGTCGCTGGCTTTGTAGTTGTAGTTGTCTTATCGGGTGCTGAACATTTAGGCGTTTTGCTAGTACCGATAGCTGTTGTTCTCGGCGTTGATTATGTTGATTGATAATCTGTTGTAAACGCCCTGCTTGTCGGTTGAGATGATGTTGCAAAGCCATTTTATCGGGGCTGACAATTTCAGCCGCAGCTGTCGGTGTGGCGGCTCGGTAATCACTGACAAAATCGACAATGGTAAAATCCGTTTCGTGCCCGACACCTGTGACTATCGGTAAGCGACTATTCACAACAGCCATTGCCACGTGTTCATCATTAAATGCCATTAAATCTTCGAGTGACCCACCACCACGTGCCAAAATAATCACATCAATATTGGTGTTAAGGTTTGCGTGATTGATAGCGTTGATGATTTGCTCGGGGGCATTATCGCCCTGTACCAACGTGGGGTAAACCGTAATCGGAATAAACGGACTACGTCGATTGAGTGTGGTTAAAATATCACGAATTGCCGCCCCAGTTTCTGATGTGATAACACCGATGCCTTTTGCCCACGTGGGGATTGGGCGTTTGCGTTCGGTGGCAGTTAGTCCTGCCATTTCTAATTTTTGTTTTAATTCGGCAAAGGCACGGGCTAACGCCCCAAAACCTGCTGGCTCAATATCGCTGATGATTAATTGATAATCGCCGCGTGGTTTGTAAACGCTGATGCTTGCCTTAACAACGACCTTATCGCCATTTTTTAGATTATTAAGAATATCACGAGAAATGCGATTGGCACTACCACGAAATAAAGCACAACTAATCGTTGAACCGTTGTCTTTTAAGGATAAATACCGATGACCTGACCCCGCTACCGATAGGTTAGAAATCTCCCCTTCCACCCACAAAAAAGCAGGTAGACTTGCCGATAATAAATCGGCAATCATTGTGTTGATTTCTGTGACCGAAAATGCTTGTGGTGGCTGTTCGGTTGGTGGGGTAGGGTAGGGTGCTATCATATTAATTTATTGCGTTTTTTATTATCAACGTGGGTAGGTTTTTATAAAAATCATCCCCCCCTTTTTGAAAGGGGGAATTAATTATTTTAGCGTGCGAATCCCCACCGCGTGGCGAACATCGGTAAGCAGTGATTGGCTCATTGGGCGAAGTCGTTCTGCCCCTGCCAATAAAATGTCTTCGATTTTTTTCGGCTCGGCGATGAGTTCATTATATCGTTCACGCATTGGTGCGATTTCTTCGTTGATTTTTTCAAATAATACTTGTTTCATCTCGCCCCAGGCAAT
>PDWI01010085.1_pt1 | contig 10645 bp, 6 predicted proteins | sample 1430891 | NCBI WGS metagenome assembly PDWI01 (sample SAMN01162508, study PRJNA174530) | Oral metagenome, whole genome shotgun sequencing project. | biome: Marine environment; feature: Marine mammal; material: Swab sample of the gingival sulcus; isolation source: swab sample of gingival sulcus... | reverse complement strand
CAAAATGCCACCTGCGGCGTTGCATTCGTCCGCATTGCCCTGCGGCGTATGTCTAATACGCCTCAGGCCCTGCGGCCTCTGCGCCTTGCATCTGGCATCTTGCTGGTGGCCAGGAAATCAGCGAAACGAAATGGAGATCAAAAGGTTATAAAATTAGGCGGTGGCTTTGGGAGGGCGACCGCATTTATATATAGACCACGCCTGGTATTCTGAATTTTCCCAATTTTTCACCACGGAAGACACGGAAAAGCACGGAAATTTCATACAACGAATCTTTTTTTCCGTATTCTTCCGTGGATTCCGTGGTTTTTTATTCGGTAATCCATGAAAGTAACGTCATTTATCAGGAGCAACCCCTGTCTGGCCAGCCCCAATAATGATACATGCGGGTACCCTGTGAGAGGTCGCCAATCTTCTTGACAGTATCTGCCATACAAGGTATCTTAGCAGAATTTTATACTATACTATTGATGAAAAAATGGAACGATTGGCGTAACATCATATATCATCTTTGGAAAAAAATTGATTGAATATGGGAAACAGGACGAAAGACATGCAGGTAAAAATTGAAGACAAAAGCAGTGTGGAAAAGAAGCTCTCTTTTGAGGTACCCCCGGAAGCCGTTACAAAAGAACTGGATAAAGCCTATGGCGATTTAAAGAAAAAGGCGGACATCAAGGGCTTTCGAAAGGGAAAAATTCCCAGAAAGGTTTTGGAAAACAGGTTCTCCGATGATGTGCATACCGAAGTAGGTACAAAGCTGATTCAGAATGCTTTTGAAAAGGCTCTTAACGAGCAGGGATTGGAAATCGTGGGAAATCCCGAGATCGATCCTCCTGCATTGGTCCCTGGTCAATCTTATTGTTTTGATATTGTTGTGGAAGTAAAGCCGGAAATAGAGGATGTAACCTTTGAAGGAATTGATTTGAAAAAATCATTATATACAGTTGCAGACTCGGAAGTGGATGCCCAGTTGTACATGGTACAAAAGAGCATGGCCGCAAAGCAGATTGTATCTGAAGAACGTCCGGTAAAAGAAGATGATTATGTCTGTATTGATTATGAGGGTACTGTGGATGGACAGCCCTATGAGCATACTCCATTGCGGGAAAATTATGTCATGGGGATTGGCCGGGGGCTTTTGCCTGCCGAGTTTTCCGAAAAACTGGTGGGGGCCATTCCCGTCCAAAAACTGGAAATCCCTGTGGAATATGATGCAGATTATCATGATGAGAATCTGGCTGGGAAAACCATTGTATATAATGTAACCCTCAAGGAAATTCAGGAAGAAATTCTGCCTGAGCTAGATGACGAGCTGGCGAAAAAAATGGGCCAGTTTCAAACCCTGGACGAAATGAAAACCGCCATTCGGGAAAATCTGGAAAATGGCTGTGCCCAGCGTATCCAGCATGAACTTAGTGAGCAGGTGTTTACCCATCTGCTGGGCAAGTATGAGTTTGAAGTGCCCCAGAGTATGGTGGATGCGGAACTGGAAGGCATCATTGCGGAAACAGAACAGATGTGCGCCCAGAACAATATTACCCTTGAGGCAATGGGCTTTACAAAGGATGGTTTGAAAGCCAAGTATAAGGATGTGGCTGAAAAGCAGGTGCGCCGCCATCTGATTCTGGACAAGATCATTGTTCAGGAACAAATGGAGCTGACCAAGGAAGAAATGGAAGAGGGCCTGGAAAAAATGGCCAGGGACATGAAAGTTTCCCTGGACGCTGTGAAAAATTATTTCAAGATGGATTCCCGCCAGTTGGATTATTACATCCATACCCAGCTTGAAAAAAAGGCCGTTGATCTTATCATTGCCAAAGGCAATGTTACAGAAGTTGAACCTGATAATGGGGAACCTGATAATGGGGAAGATGCCTCTGATAATGATGCCCAGGAAATTTCCAGCGAATCCAAGGAAGAAGAACAGAAATAATACCCTGTGATGGGATTTGATTCGATCATATTATCTATTTTAGAAAAAAAGGAGTCAAGCCATGCCGTTAGTTCCAATGGTTGTTGAACAGAGCAACAGGGGGGAGCGAGCCTATGACATATATTCCCGGTTGTTAAAGGATCGGATTATATTTTTGGGTTCCGAAGTCAATAGTGAAATTGCCAATCTCATCGTAGCCCAGATGTTGTTTCTGGAATCTGAGGATCCGGAAAAAGACATCAGTTTTTATATTAATTCTCCTGGAGGGGTGGTTACGGCAGGACTTGCCATCTATGACACCATGCAATATATCAAACCGGACGTATCTACTGTTTGCATTGGGCAGGCAGCCAGCATGGGAGCCCTTTTGCTGTGCGCCGGGGCCAAAGACAAACGCTTTGCCCTTCCCAATTCCAGGGTAATGATCCACCAGCCCCTTGGAGGTGCCCAGGGCCAGGCAACAGATATCAAGATCCAGGCCACGGAAATTTTACGGATAAAAGATACCCTGAATCATATTCTGGCATTCCATACCGGTCAGAAATTGAAAAAAATTACTCAGGATACGGAAAGAGACTTTTTCATGTCCGGTGCGGAAGCTTTGAAATATGGATTAATTGACCGGGTGGTGGCAGACCGGTCAGAATTGGACAACGAGTCTCAAAAGGAGGGTAAGTCCTGAGCATTATGAAAGAAACCGAAGACGTAAACGAACATTTCTTCTGTACTTTTTGCGGCAAGGGCCAAAAAGAGGTAAAAAAACTTATTGCTGGCCCAGGGGTGTATATCTGCAATGAATGCGTGGACCTTTGTCTGGAAGTCATTGAGGATGAAGAACAGGCGGCTGCCGAAGAAAAGTCCAAAAAGATTCCTGTTCCCAAGCGGATCAAACAACAGCTTGACTCTTATGTCATTGAACAGGATCAGGCCAAAAAAGTGTTGTCCGTGGCCGTGTATAACCATTATAAACGCCTGACATCCCATGCCCGGAAAATACACAACGGGGTTGAGATTCAGAAAAGCAATGTATTGATTATTGGCCCCACTGGCTGCGGAAAAACCCTGTTGGCCCAGACCCTGGCAAGATTTCTGGATGTTCCTTTTGCCATTGCCGATGCCACAACCCTTACAGAAGCGGGCTATGTCGGAGAAGATGTTGAAAATATTATTTTATCCCTTGTGCAGGATGCAGATTACGATATAGAAAAGGCCCAGCAAGGGATTGTCTATATTGATGAAATTGATAAAATTTCCCAGCGCGGAGACAACCCTTCCATTACCAGGGATGTCTCTGGAGAAGGCGTTCAGCAGGCGTTGCTCAAGATTATTGAAGGCACCGTGGCAAGTGTTCCGCCCAAGGGGGGCAGAAAGCATCCCCAGCAGGATTATGTCAAGGTGGATACCTCCAATATTCTCTTTATCTGCGGCGGTACCTTTACGGGTCTGGAAAAGGTTATTGAAAGACGGCTTCATGCCAAGACTATGGGATTTGGCGCCCAGATTCATGATAAAAAGGAAAAAAATATCGGGGAACTTTTAGAGCAGCTCAAGCCCGAAGATCTGGTTAAATTCGGACTCATCCCTGAGTTTTTGGGAAGGCTTCCTGTTATCACCTCTCTTGGACAGCTGAACAAGGATTCTTTAATTAAAATTCTCACCCAACCCAAAAACGCCCTTGTCAAACAGTATCAGGAATTGTTTAAGCTGGACAAAATTGATCTGCAGTTTACAGACGAGGCTTACGAGGCTATGGCAGAAGAAGCTGTGAAACGAAAATCCGGTGCCAGGGGGCTGCGCGCCATTATGGAAGAGACCATGCTGGATATTATGTATGAAGTTCCTTCCACGCCAAATATTCAGCAATGTGTTGTGGGAGAAGAAGTGGTTGTGAAAAATGAACCTCCCATATTTTTGTATGAGCAGCCCAAAAAACAAGCATGATCCCTTGCCTGTCTGACCCATGATTGCCATTGCAAAATTCTTTCATTCCGACGACGGCCCTGATTCGGAAAAGGTACTGCCCTTGATGCCCATGCGGGATATGGTGTTGTTTCCCCATATTACCGCACCTGTCTTTGTGGGCAGGGAAAAATCCATCAATGCCCTGTCTGCTGCCATGGAAAATGACAGGCAGATTTTTCTGGCGGCTCAAAAAGATCCCCAAATTGCCGATCCCGGCTCCGAGGACATTTTCCATGTGGGAACCCAGGCAAGGGTTTCCCAGTTAATCCGACTGCCCGATGGAACCGTTAAAGTCCTTATGAAGGGCCAGATGCGCGGGCGTATTCTGCACATGCTGCCAGGAAAAGATTTTTTTGAAGTCCAATTTTCTCCTGTGCAGGAAACCCCTCTTTCAGAATCCCTGGCAGAAGCGGCCCGCCGGACCCTTGACGATGCCTTTCGTCAATATGCCAATCTTTCCGGAACCATATCCAATGATTTTTTTAAGGGCCTTGCCTCTTTTGCCAATGATGATTCAAAATTCGCCGATGTCATTGCATCCCACTTGTCCTTGAAAATGGAAGATCGTCAGGAATTGCTGGAATCCGGGGATCTGGAAGAGCGGTTTGTTCTTCTGCTGAAAATGATCCAAAGGGAAATCCAGCTCTTATCTCTTTCCCAGAAAATTAAGGGCCGTGTTAAAGAACAGATGGATGACAACCAGAAGCGCCACTATCTGGCAGAGCAGATACGGGCCATTAAAAAGGAAATGGGGGATGATATAGACCCGGATGCCCATCTGGATGATCTGGAAGAGCGCATGGCCAAAAAACGCATGCCCAAAGAAGCAGAAAAAGTGGTAAAAAAAGAGCTGGAAAAGCTCAAGATGATGCCTCCTGTTTCCTCGGAAGCCACTATCGTCAGAAATTATATTGACTGGATACTGGATCTTCCCTGGTATCGAAAAAAAAGGGCTTCCATTGACATCCAAAAGGCCGCCGCCATTCTGGATGCAGACCATTACGGCCTGGAAAAGCCAAAGGAAAGAATTATTGAGTATCTTGCGGTGCAAAAACTGGTAAAAAAAATCAAGGGGCCGATTCTGTGCCTTGTGGGGCCTCCTGGAGTGGGAAAAACTTCTTTGGCCCGGTCGGTTGCTGCTGCCACAGGCCGTTCTTTTACCAGAATTTCCCTGGGTGGTGTCCGGGATGAGGCAGAAATCCGTGGACACCGGCGAACCTATGTGGGGGCCATGCCGGGAAAAATTATTCAGGCGTTGAAGAAGGTTGGGTTCAATAACCCTGTATTCTGTCTGGATGAAATTGATAAAATGGCCATGGATTTCCGTGGAGATCCCTCCTCTGCCCTGCTGGAGGCTCTTGACCCGGAACAGAATCAGAATTTCAATGATCATTACATGGAAGTGGATTATGATCTGTCTGATATTCTGTTTATTACCACGGCCAATACCCTGGACGATATTCCCATGCCCCTGAAGGATCGTATGGAGATAATTCAGATTCCAGGATATCCCATTTATGAAAAAGAGAACATTGCCCGGCATCATCTGCTTCCCAAACAATTACAGGAAAATGGCCTGAAAAAAGAGGATGTGATATTTTCCAAAAATGCGTTGCTGCGTGTCATTTCTGCCTATACCAGGGAAGCGGGCGTGCGTAATCTGGAGCGGACGATTTCTGCCATATGCAGAAAAATTGCCACAAAAATTGTCCAGACTTCCCAGAGAAAGCCCTATCAGATAACCGTACAAAATCTGCATACCTATATTGGGCCTCCCAGATTTCGGGATACCCGGCTGGAAAAGAAAGATCAGGTGGGTATTGTTGCCGGACTTGCCTGGACCCAGGCCGGCGGAGAAATCCTGACCATTGAAGCGGTTTCCATGAAAGGAAGCGGTAAAATGGTGGTTACGGGGAAATTGGGGGATGTCATGAAAGAATCCTGTCAGGCAGCGGTTTCCTATGTCCGGGCCAGAAGCCATGAGCTGGGCGTACCTGAGGACTTTCATGAAAATCTGGATATTCATATTCACGTGCCCGAAGGGGCCATTCCCAAGGATGGGCCGTCCGCGGGTATTGCCATGTGTACGGCTGTGCTTTCTGTTCTCACAGGGGTTCCCATTTCCAGAACCCTTGCCATGACAGGAGAGATTACCCTGCGGGGAAGGGTGCTTCCCATTGGGGGGCTGAAAGAAAAACTCATTGCCGCCCACACCAACGGCATTGAAAAAGTGCTCATTCCCCAGGATAACAGGAAAGATATGGAAGAAATTCCAAAAAGGATTACCAATCAACTGGATATGGTATTTGTCGAAAATATGGACCAGGTGCTGGCCCATGCCCTGCCTGCTGCTCCATCTTGATTTTTATTTTCTGGTTGGCTTCCGGCCTGATTTTTGTCTGATCCCTTTGGGAATGAGGCGGGCCAGCCTGAACACAAGACGCCTGCAAACTAACCTTATTATTGGCCGCTAGAGGGAGTATTTTTTGGAGAGATACCGCCAAAATCGCTGGATTTCCAACCGGGCGTTTGGGGGTATATCTTTTTTCAGGAACTTTCTGGGGATCAAAAGTTTTTCCATAAGATCCAAGGGACTCAAATCTTCTATTTCCGGCTCTTCCTTGGCAAAGGCCGCAATCAGATCCAGAAATCTTGCCGGAACAAAATAATCAAACTCCTGAGTGGTCTGGTAGATTTCATACTCGGCAGATTCGCATCTGGCATGGATATATGCCTTGTTTTTGAGAGTTTCTTTTTGTGTCGGATTGATTGGGACAAGTTTTTTCAGATCATCGGGCAGCATCCTTTGCCTACAGACATGGCACCTACCCCCTTGCCTTTGCCAGACAGTTTTGTATCTCCCGCTGATATTAACAACATCCCTTGTTTCCAGCCTTGTTCTGAAATAATCAAAATCAATGTAGGGATTTTTGGCAGTCAGCAATTTTTGCCTTTTAATGGGGATTGTGTCCGCAAGCTGTACAAGTTTCAGGTCAGCTCTGAAATGCCCCATGCCTTTGCTGTCCACTTCCCAATATTTGTTGATGACCTGACGCTGGGACAGTTTTGGGTGCATCCTGCGGCATTTTACAAGGAGCAGGGCGTGGATATAACAGTCAATATGTACAAAGGCTGCTTGTGCGTCCGTGTGGCGGTGAAATGTGGCCCATCCCAGTAATTTTGAATTGATTGATCTTATAAGAGACTGCAAGGACTTGTTGTGTCGCAGGATCAGATTTTCCAGGGATATTTTGAGCTTGTCCATTGATGCCTTGGACGGCTTGCATTCAAGATAGCCGTCCGTTAATTTGTACTCGTGCATGAGGTAGGAAAACCCTTCCTCTGCCTTGGATATTCTGGTCTTTTCCGGGTTCAGCATGAGACCTCTGGCCTGCAGAAATTTTGCAATGATCCTCTGAATCTGTACTGCGTTTGAGTATGATGTTGCCGTAATCAGTATATCATCGGCATAGCGGATTAAATTGCCATTTCTGTAATCTGTTTTTTCAGGGTTGGCATAGAGTTGGGAAAATATAAATTTTTGCAAGCCGTCTAAAACCATGTTCCCAAGGATAGGGGAAATGGATGTCCCTGGCATGATACCAATATGGGTGTCAAACAGCTTGTCATTTGCCATATATCCGGCGTCCAGAAATTCTCTCAGCACAGATTTCCTCATAAAAATGTTATCCAGTAGCCATTTGTGGCTTATGTTGTAGTAACAGGATTTTACATCACAGCGTAAAACAAAAAGAGGCGGCTCATCGTAATGAAACGCTTCAAAGACATAGTGGTTTATATCCAGAATGCTCCTGCCCCGGCGGAAGGCAAACGACTTTCGCTCTCCTGTGGCTTCGGCAAGGGGATCAAGGGCATAAGAATACAGGATTTGCATTGCCCTGTCATACGCTGTCGGGATTCCGATTCGCCTTTCTTTCCCGGTTATTTTGTTCTTGACGACAACAAACCGCAATGGTTTGGAACGGTAGTTATTATGAGTCAAGGATTTTGCAAGATTGTACTTGTCATTGGATGTCTTGATTATTACTTCATCGACTCCGGCAGTTTGTGCTGTATTTGCCAGATGCCTTACTGCAAGACACTTGTTTTGAATGTCATCTGTAATTTTTTGCTGAAGACTGCTTATCATAAACTCATCTTCTGCGTAGGCAGCTTTTACAAGCAATGCTTGTAAATTCTGCAAATTCTGCTCTGCCACCTGCCAATCAATATGATCCCACTTATACCCATTATCAGTTGGCTCCAGGGTAATGGAAACAAACGCTGCAGCATGATCTGACACAGATAAATTCTGATAGTATGCGGCCTTGATATGCTTGTGTATGTCTTTTGATACAAGGATGTAATCAAGCCGCTTGCCTTTGTTTTCACTTTTGGGAAACTTTTTACTGTACCAAGTATAGACGCGTTTTTTTGGATGCAGGGAACGAAAAGCATCAACAAGACCATAAGTTAGCAGTTCGGTAAAATCCGATATTAAATTGTCCTGAAAACCTCCTTTGTCTTCTGCTTCCATTTTCCAGTTTCCAGGATACACATCATATCTGGTATGGGCTACATTAAAGTCGCCGCAAATGATCACGGAATTTTTTTTCAGGATTTTAAGGATAAAAGCGGCAAAAAGAAAGTTAAAAAGCAACCGGAAGTTGTATCTTTCGACATTGCGGAAAACTTGTGGGAAATAGACATTTACAATGGCAAAATTTTCATATTCTGCGACGAGGAATCTCGCCTCATTGTCAATATCCTGGTATCCAATATCCTTGATTATTCGCTTTGGCTTATGTTTCGCAGCGATCAAAACACCAGAGCCAGTTTTTTCTGACTGTGAAGATGATGAGTATAAATAAGGATAATTGGGGAAATTGATATGCTGCATCGATCCTGTGGAAATTTTTGTTTCTTGCAAACATATAATATCCGGGTTCATGGCCGTAATTTGTTTAATAAGGCCGTGCTTTATAGATGCATTCAACCCGTTTACATTTAACGACATGATTTCCATGAACAGTTTAAATACTATGTTTTGCGTTAGTATTCAAACTCAATAGCCCAGAATAAATTGTGTTTGCTGCAAAAATAACAGGCGAAAGAATAAATTGCACAAACTTCCACACTTTTTGAAGAATATTTTCTGATAATTCCTATATTAACAATCAATTAAATTCATAAAAGTATCTTTTTTGCCTTCCAAATTTCTTAACTTACTTGCAAAAAAAGCATCAGATTCTGACTTTTTTGACCACTTTCCTGGGCTTGTTTGCAAATCATAGGGGAAAATAAGAGTCAGGAAGAGATAATGGACAAAAATTCCTTCATGGCCGTAATTTCATCTTTTCCGGCAATCTGGCTTCGGATCCGGGCCATGTTTTCCAGTTCTTCCTTATCCATGAGCAGATCTTCTTTTCTGGTACCGGATTTGTTGATGTTAATGGCCGGCCAGATTCGCTGCTCTGCACATGGCTGGGATAAAAAAAGATCCATGTTGCCAGTTCCCTTGAACTCCTGAAAAATCACATCATCCATGCGGCTTCCCGTCTCTACGAGAATGGTTGCGATAATGGTCAGGGAACCGCCGTTTTCCAGTTTTCTGGCCCCGCCAAAAATTTTTCTGGGAAATTTCATGGCATTGGCGCCAAGCCCCCCGCTCAGGGTTTTGCCAAAACTGTCTGTGTCTGCATTAAAGGCCCGTGTCATACGGGTAAGAGAATCAACAAAGACCACGGCATCATGCCCGATTTCTGCATGGCGCAGGGCTGTATGGATGGCAAGTCTGGTGATGCGCATGTGCTGCCCGATTTGCTGATCTGCCGATGAATACAGGACATGGGCCTGGGAAAGCCCTCTCTGGAAATCTGTTACCTCTTCTGGCCGTTCATCCACCAGGAGGATAAATACTTTTGCCTTTGGATGGTTGGATACGATGGCATTTGCCATGTGTCTCATGATGGTGGTTTTCCCGGATTTGGGGGGAGCAATGATAAGCCCCCTTTGCCCCATGCCAATGGGAACGATCATGTCAAGGGCCTTTCCCGTAATATCCTCCGGCCCCATATTCAGTACATACCGCTGATAAGGATTGATACTTGTCTGCTCATGGAGCATGGGAATTTTGGAAAATTCTTCGTAGGTAAGTCCATTGATGGTTTCGATTCGAATCAGGGCCAGATTGGGATTGTCAGGAGATTTTTTCTTTCCAATTCCCTGGATAAAAGTGCCTTCTCTCAGGCTTAGTTTCCTTATTAATGCATTGGATACATAAGGGCTTTCAGGTGTGGGCTGAAAATTGTTTTCAATCTGACGTAAAAATCCAAACCCTTTGTCCATGATTTCCAGATATCCCTGAACTGGTTGCAAAATAGAATCTCCTTTATTCTCTTGATTAGACGTACACGATATATATTGTCTTTCATGGATACATGTATTAAGAGTATCCGGGTAAATTACCTCAATGTTTGGAAAGCTTTGATTATACTGTCGATTTGATGACTTAAGAATCCCTCAGAACTTTGATACTTTGATAGAGATCAATAATATATAATAGATTCTGTTGTTATAGCAAGGAAAAAGTGTTGTGTCCACGGCAGATAAAAATAATAAATGAAATTTTCTCTTGACACTACCCGGCCCTGCTGGTATAACCCCATTGCTTTTTTTGGGCGATTAACTCAGTTGGGAGAGTGCAACCCTTACAAGGTTGAAGTCGCAGGTTCAAGCCCTGCATCG
>PDWI01010084.1_pt1 | contig 10646 bp, 10 predicted proteins | sample 1430891 | NCBI WGS metagenome assembly PDWI01 (sample SAMN01162508, study PRJNA174530) | Oral metagenome, whole genome shotgun sequencing project. | biome: Marine environment; feature: Marine mammal; material: Swab sample of the gingival sulcus; isolation source: swab sample of gingival sulcus... | reverse complement strand
ATACTTACCTCATTTCCCATAAGTTCTTATCACTTATAAACCGGATTTTAAAAGTCTTTATATTATTAAAGATAATGGCATTACATTCATATATATACGAGGTATACCCAACAGTATACATTTTTTCAACACTGAGTATTTTGTCTATTTTTAGTACTATCGTTTCTCCATTTTCCTGTAATCTAACCTTTAACGGTTTTATAACGCCGTCTCTTCCAAAATATGTTATTGCATCGACACTTGTCCATTTCGCAACCATAAAGCTTCTCCTTTAAGGTGATACTAACATAGAACATATGTTTAGTCAACTGGATTAATGTGTACCATACAATGTTTTACTCTAGGCTCAACAGCATGTATTTTATCACGAACCGTTTCTGATATATCGTGCGCCATAACAAAGCTAACATCCTTCTTTATGCCAATCTCAATGTCAACAAATATTTTCTTAACATGCATTCTAGTCTTTAAACTATCGATGCTCTCTACTCCATCTATATTAATAACTGCCGTTCTCAAGTTATTAACTATTTTCTCACTTGCAGCTTTGTCAGTCAGTCCATCAACAGATTCCATAAATAAGCTAATAGCATTCTTAAGAATCAGTATTGCTATAACAAATGTAAGCACTGGTTGAACAAGTTTATATCCATTTATTGCTAAGTAGATACCTATTAGTGAAACAATTGATAAAAGGGAGTCGTTCAAATAATTCTTTGCATCCGCTTCAAATACCATGGACTCCATTTCATTGGCAGAATTAAGCACATATCGAGATAAAAGCAATTTGACAACGATAGAAATAAGCGCTATCACAAGCGTAAGTTTTGTTGGTAATAATAGAGTATCATTATCCATCTCCGTATACGCCATATACATTATGGAAAACGCTATTAGTATGAGTATAAAAGAGATTATTTTAGCAAATACTGTCTCATACTTTTCATGACCGTATTGATGATTATAATCTTCTTTTTTTTCGGATATATTTACCCCTATGTACGCTATAAAAGAGATTAATACATCCGTCAGTGATTCAACACCATCAGCAAGCAATAGTGAAGAATGTCCAAAAAATCCAGCTGATATTTTTATAAAAGAAAGGGATAAATTTGTTATCGTGCTAACTATAATTAGTTGTTTCGCTCTTTTTAATTTCTTCATAGCTTACCTCTACTCCATCATATTTTTTTGAACTAAATATAATAAGTTGTCTCGATTTTGAATACTCTTTTAAAAATTCTATTGTTGACTTTAATCTAGATTTATCAAAGTGTACAAATGCATCATCAAAAAACATAGGTTTTGAATCACCGTTATCAAAAAAGTCTGCAAACGCAAGTCGAAGAGATAAATAAAGCTGACTCTTTGTAGCTCTACTAAGATGACCTTCTCCCTTACTAAAGTTCAGACCGCCTTTGATGACGTATCCATGATCACTTTTTAAAATTTCTGAATACTCACCATCCGTAAAATATTGAAGATAATTTGATGCGCTGTTTAATATTTTAATAAAACTGCTACTTCGATATTTAGATTTTGAGTAATTAAATAAAGATTCTAATGTTAAATACCTATTATATTCAAGTACTAGAGCTTCTCTTTCCGTTTGTAAATTCTTCAGCCTCTGCTTTAACATTTCAATATCATGTAAACGATGAAAATTAATTATTTCTTCCTTTAATTTGTTTAATTCAAAAATAATACTTCCTTCGTAGCCATCATCTACATTCTCATACAGTTTGTTTTCTTCTATAATAAGTGCGTGAACTCTTTCTTTCATAAGATACAGCTCCTGTTGTAGACTCTTTATTTCCATAAATCGTTTTCTTCCTAGCATGAGTATTTTCTTTAACTTTATTGCTTTAGAAAAATATGCAAACTTATAGACAAGATACGCTAAAATAGAGAGTAAAGAAAAATACGGCCTCGATAATACAATAAACAATATAGCCCCTAAAACAAATAACACAGGGATATATAAATTATAACTTAAATCCATACACGAGCTATTATCTTTTATATAATCACCATATTCAGCAAGTCGATCATTTACTTTTTCCATGCTAATAGATAGGTCGGACTGTTTTCGTTTTACAATGTCAATGGACTGTCTTTTCTTTTTACTACTGCCTTCTACTGTCTTTAATTCCGTTTCTAATCTTATTCTTTTTTCATTGTATTCTCTTTCTTTTTTTTTGTAATCAAAGATCGTATCCTCAATATCCAATATTTTTGAATCAATCGTATTAATAAGCTTGCTTGAATTACTCCTTTTTGAATAAATCGCTTTTCTTCTTTTCTCAATGCTTAGCGAAATATCTATTAATGAATTATATTTTTTAAAATTGGAATCATATAAAATGGAATCAATAATACTGTCAACGCTTTTTTCAGAAATCTCTAATATATCATCTGAATCAATTGTATATATATCATGTATTATATCTCGATTCATTTCATAAATAGGATTATTATTTATTCTTGTTGTCATACCATTAGAATAAAGATATCCTATTGCTGTTTTCGATAGTCTTCTATCAACTGCAAACTGATCAAACTCGCATGAAATAAATGCTTCACTACCATCTATCGGTATATATGGATAGTTTTTTACATTTGAAAAACCTGAAATAGAAGATTTTAATGCTTCAAATATCGTGCTTTTACCCGCTTCATTTTCACCATATATAAACGTTATATCGCGACTTAAGTCTATGTTAAAATTATTAAATTTACCGAAACTATGTATATCTAACTTCTTTATTTTCAAAATCTATCTCCTAAATAAATCATCAATAATGTTTATAAATGATTTAAAATTGTGTTCTATATCATCTATAGGATTGTATCCTTCGATATACTCTATATCATGATTGTCTAAAAATGAGCCTTCACGCAAATCATTTAATAGAATCGGATAAATAGGATGCCTTATAATATCGTGATATTTTAAATGTAATATATAAGAAAAATACGTAAAGATATTCTCTTTCTGTATGTGTTCAAGATATTTTTTTATATTAGAATACTCTTCATCGTGAACAGTACCTTCTAAAATAAGCTCAAGTACTTGCTCTTTGTCCTCACCATTTAAAAACGTTTCTATATCATAAACTGACTCTATTTCCAAAACTTTTTTCTGAAACGTTATGCCACGAACTTCCACAAACTTTGCAACCGTCTTATTTAATATTTCAACGTCGTAAAAGCCTCTTGCACCGATATCCTTTTTTGATACAGGACATAGTGAGCCTGCATATATTATGTTACCATCAAGTTCCGTAGGTACATGTATATGACCCAGTGCTATATAATCAAAATCTAATGCCTTAAGTTCTTTGAGTGTGGTTGGCATATAGTTGTTATGATTTGGATTTTGAACATTGGAATGTAACAGGGCTATATTCACCTTGCCATCAACTTTAGTTATTAACTTAGCTGGATTCCTAAGGTCTTTTTCTTTCTGACTGATACCATGTATTACACAGTCTTCCATTTCATATTTTGTAACTTCGTCACTTGAAAACTCATATACATTATTTAAGTCTCCAAATAATATACCATCTTTCTTATCATGGTTCCCTCTTATAAAATAAAAATCGATCCCTTTATTTTGCAGAGTTTTTAAAGCGTTTTTGATAAACATAATATCTATAACATCAGGATTTGACGTATCAAACAAATCACCTGAATGCAGAATAAATTTGCATTCATTATTTATAGCATAATCAACAGCATATAAGAACCTTTTTTTTCTATCTTCTATTAAGCGCTTTGCAGCATAATTGCTTATATTTTTATATATTTTTCCAAAATGCGTATCCGAAATATGAATAAATCTCATGCCCAAATTCTCCCGTTGTATTTTCAACCAATAAAAATCCGTTAACTACTCAACATTAATGCTTTTATTTTTGCTCTGTATACTATATAATATATCATATAACTTAATGAGGTACAAAATGGCAAAAAAATTATCTATAAACCTAAATGGCAAATATCAAAGAATTAAAACGATAAATGACAATTACATACAAAATGAAATATATTTTACGGAAGATTTAACACCAGAAATATTATCTAAAATTCCCCTAGTTATGCCAAATTTAACGAGCTATAAATTACTAGAAGATAGACTTGTATTAAAAACTCCTATCGTTTCAGGCGATAGTGTTTATGAACATAGCAATATCACTTCATCAACCAGAATCGATGTAATAAACAAATACTTGAAAACGATAAATAAATTTTCAGAACTTCCCATCTTTTTACAAATCAACCTTATGCGTTTGGAAAACTTTTACCTTGCAAAGGGCGAGTTAATTCATAGAGGGGTGTTGATTGTTGAAGACTGTAAATTTGACTATCCATTTACAAACAAGCATCTACTTAGAGCGATATCTTTTTTTGTTTTAAAAATAATTCATGGTGATCCTGCACTTATCAATTTTGAAAATTACTTTAAAAATTTAGACGATGAAGAAAAAAATATATCTGACATAATAGATGATATTAAAAATATATATATTCGCGATCTGTTTAAAGAAAAGAAATTTACTTCTAAGGTTATTAAAACAAAACCGAAATTAGAATTAAAAAACTTAAACCCAACTTTTGTGTTCTCTATTATATTATTTTTGTTTTTTTTAGTAGGTTCTGTTTTTTTAATAGTAAAAGCAACCAACAATAATATTTCTGAACTTCCGATAGTTAAAATAGAAGAAAAAAAAGAAAATACATCATACATACTAATAGATAGAAGTTTTTCCAGTAAAGAAAACTCCCTTATCACTTATAAGGAGTGGAACTTGTATGAAGATGGAAAACTAATAAAAACAGAGACTGGTGATATTTTTGTTCTTTTACCACTAGAAGATAAAAAATATAGAGTAACACTGAAAGTAAAGGATAGTAATGGCACTTGGAGTAATGAAATAAATAAGTACTATCAACTAGAAGATGAAAAATCAATAGACCAACTTAATAATTTCAACATATCTGGTGCTAAATTTAACAACAAAGTGTTTAGGGAAGGTTCTATTTCTATTGATATGAACAAATCCAATAAAAATTTCTATATCAATGAAAAATATTTGAGTAAGAAAGTTAATTTATCGTTCTATCTAAAAGCTACAGAAGATAAAAATCTAAATGTTAGCGTTAGTGCTTACCCTGAAATCAATGAAAAAGGCAAAACATCTAGTAATATAAACCTTAGAAAAGACGAATGGCAAAAGATAACCTTAAATATTGAAAGTGCTAAAATTAATAAAATAAGAGTAAAGATAGAATATGACGGAGGAAATGTGTTTCTTGATGAACTATCCTTGTCTTCTTCAAATGAATAGATTAAACGCTATTCATTTTTTTCATCTAAAAAATAAAAAAAAGTTTTTGCTTATTTTTGCAAAAACTCTTGTAAACTATATAGATCTTCTTGAAGCGCTTCTACCTTTTCATCCAAAGCCTCTTTGGTTTGAGTTAAAAGTTCTTCAGAAAACTTATATGCATTCATTTTTATAGCTCTGGCCTCATTATTAGAATTTGTTATAAGTTCATCTGCTCTAATTTGAGCTTCTTTTAAAATTTCACTTTCTGCTACTGTTTGTTCAAATTTTTCTTTCGCTTCTTCTAAAATTAAATTCTGTTGTTTATTAGCTGCATCCAATACCTGATTAGCTTCTAGATTAGCATTCTCTAAAATTTTCTCTCTCTCAACTTCAATCCATTTCGCATGCTTCATTTCATCAGGTAAAAAGGTTTGAATATTTGTTAAAAGAGTCTGTAGTTCTTCTCTTTCAACTAAAACCTTTTTCGTCATCATAAAATTTGTCGTTTCATCCAATTTTCTCTGAAATTCTTCTATTATATCCAATACTTTCATTTCCTTCTCCCCTCTACTTCCTTAATATTATTTATTTTTTTTTCTACACATTTAGGAACATAACCACTTATATCCCCACCAAAATTATATATTTCTCTAACAGCACTAGAGCTTAAAAAGGTAAACTCTGGTGAACTCATCATAAACAATGTTTCAGCTTTTACGTTCATATCTTTGTTTAACTGAGCCATCTGAAACTCATATTCAAAATCCGTTATTGCTCTAAGACCCTTTATCACAAAATTTGCATTTTTATCTTTTAGTAAATCTACTAATAGTCCATCAAAAGCAATTACTTCAACATTATTTATGTCCTCTGTTGCACACTTTATAAGATCTATTTTTTGTTCTACACTTAAAAAGGCTTTTTTTCTATCATTCACTAAAACAGCAACATATAATTTTTCACTTAATTTGGAAGCCCTTTTTATGATATCCAAATGCCCATTGGTTATTGGATCAAAGCTTCCTGGATAAATTGCAATCATGTTATCTCCCTATATAATGATATTGTTGTATTGCCATATTTTTTCTTTTTATATCTATAAAGCAGACCATACCTATCAAGATATTTCTCTTTCGTATTGTGCTCAATAATTATTATACCATTTTTATTTAGAATATCAAACTCATTTATTATTTTAATTGACTCTTCACCAAAAGCAGAGTAATGAGGAGGATCTAAAAAGATAATATCTGGCTTAATATTAGCATCAACTAGGTAATGAATTCCCTTTTTATAATCCCCTTCTATAATTTGTGCACTATGTAACTTTGTTTTTTCTAAATTCTTTTTTATGCAATCAATCGCCTTCCTATTTTTTTCAAAAAGATAAGCTTTTTTTGCACCTCGACTAAGCGCTTCAATACAAAGCGAACCTGACCCCGCAAAAAAATCACATACAACAGAATCATAAATATGAAAAGAAATCATATTGAAAAGATTCTCCTTTACTCTATCTGTTGTCGGTCTTGTTGTCATCTCTTTTATTGTAATTAATGGGACACCTCTAGCCTTGCCTGCTATCACCCTCATATCGATTCCTCCATTTGTTAATCTTATCTAAAAATGATTTGGTACTAAGTAGCTCATTGGCTTCTTTTAATATATGTATATGTTTATATATATCTGCTTTATAAAACCGATAATCACCATGTTGTTTTATCCCCCTTATTTCCCCGGGACCTCTAAGTTTTAAGTCTTCTTTTGCTATAACAAATCCATCTGACGTTTTTTCAAGGATTTCAAGCCGTGGTATTTCTTTTTTATCGCTAACAAGAAAACAATAGGAATTATCCACACCTCGTCCTACTCTACCTCTAAGTTGATGAAGCTGGCTTAAACCATATCTATTTGCATCCTCTATCATTATAATTGTTGCATTAGAAACATCTATTCCAACTTCTACTACTGTTGTTGAAACTAAAATTGGTTTTTTAGATAATTTAAAATCACTAATTTTTTCTTCTTTTTCGGACGCTTTCATTTTTCCATGTATAAACTCAACTTTATTTTCAAACCTTTTCTTAAGTCGCTCGATATTTTCTTCAATTGATTCTGCTTCAAAATTTTCATTTTCATCTATTAAAGGATATATAATATATGCATTATTTCCCTTATTGACTTCTTCATCTATAATTTGATAAACTCTTTCTCTCTCTCTTTTTGACACAATTTGCGTTTTTACCTCACCTCTGCTAGAAGGTTTCATCGATAGTATTGAAACATCCATATGAGAATATATTATCTTGGTTAGCGTTCTAGGTATAGGGGTTGCCGATAACATTAAAATATCTACATTTTTACCTTTTTGAGTTAACGCCTGTCTTTGATTTACGCCAAATCGATGTTCTTCATCCGTTACTACAAGTGATAAATTATTGAACTGTAATTTCTCTTGCAGTATAGCATGCGTGCCTACAACTACCTTTATTTCACCATTTTTGATTTTATCATAGATTACTTTTTTATTCTTTACACTTGAGGTAAGAAGTACAACATCCTCAGGATTAAAATATTTAAGCATCGATTCATACTGTTGTTTTGCAAGAAGTTCCGTAGGTGCCATATATGCTGATTGAGTGCCATTTTTATAAGAAAGATATATTGCAAAATATGCAACTATGCTTTTACCAGATGAAACATCTCCTTGAATGAGTCTATTAAGAGAATGCTCGGAAACTACATCAGAGTAAATATCATCCATTGCCTTCACTTGTTCTTTCGTTAATTCAAAATCTATCATGTTGTTAAAGGATTTTACATCCATTTCTGTGACTATATAAGCCGATTTTTTCTTCCTTGTAAAGAGCTTTCTTTCACTTATATACATAAGAAATTCGTGAAGAATAAATCGATGCAATGCAAGTAGATAATGATCCCTAGATGTAGGAAAATGAATCTCTGTAAGTGCTTCTTTGAGCGTCATTGCATTGTCTAAATACTCTTCGATGTCAAATTGAAGCGCTTCTTTAACATATTTTTTAATGTTAAATTGTGATACGCCATTTATCTTAGAATAAATTGGTTCAATTACCGTAAACGAATCCATATGCTTTTCAAAATCAAATGTGGGATGAATACACTGAAGTTTATTAAATTTTCTATCAATGGAACCATAAAAGACATAACGAATGCCATGCTTAAATTTGCTTTCAAGATACATACTATTAAAGTACACAACATCTATTACAAAACCTTCTGATGCAACCTTAAGCGTTAGAATCGTTTTTCCAGTTCTCGCCTTATAGAGGTGTTTATCTATGACTGTACCAATAAAATATCCCTTTTCATTGTTGAAAAAATCAATCTTCTTTGTTCTGTCTTCGTATCGTATTGGCAAAAAAAAGAGCAAGTCAAGTAATGACTGAATGCCCTTTTTATTTAAGCTTGTATTAACTTTTGGCCCTATACCTTTTATTTGAAGTAAATTCATTATTCTAAACTCAATATATAATAATATACCGGTTGCCCTCCATGATACAATTCAATTTCAACATCTGGATTTTTCTGTCTTAATTCCTCAACAATCTTTTCCGATTTTCGAATATCAACGTCTTCCCCGTAATATATGCTAATAAAATCAAATTTATTCACATTGTCTTCTATAATACTTTTAAGAAGTTTCTCAGCATTTTTATTGGTAGAAACTAATGACCCTTCATATATTGCTATTGCATCATTCTTTTTAACTCTAACACCATTCATTTCTGTATTTCTTACAGCACGTGTTATTTGACAAGTATCAACATCATCTATAGCGCCTGTCATATGTTCAGTATTTTCTTCTACACTTGCCGCTATGTCATATTGTAACATCGCACTTATACCCTGAGGTACTGTTTTTGTAGGAATTACAATAACATTTTTATCACTTATTTCTTTCGCTTGATTTGCAGCTAAAAGTATATTTGAATTGTTTGGAAGAATAAAGATAGTATCGGAATGAACTTTGTTTATTGCATTTATTATATCTTCTGTACTAGGATTCATTGTCTGACCAGCATCAATTATTCTACTAACACCTAAATCGGTAAAAATATCAGAAAAACCATCTCCTAGGCATATTGATAAAACTGCGCTTTCTAGTTTTTCGGATTCTTTTTTCACAAATTCTTTATTCTGTAATTTCATATTATCAACTTTTACTTTAACTAAATGTCCAAATTCAAGTGCTTTTTGCATTGCAAGTCCAGGATCGTTAGTATGAACATGGGTCTTCACCAAAGTATCATCTTGAACGAAAACGACACTATCACCAAGACTTAAAATATATTCTTTCAATTCATTAGTATCTCTATCAACTCCATCAATGATAAACTCCGTACAATATGCAAACCTAATCTCTTCTGGATTTTCAAAGTCATGTTCAAATAACGTACTATCTATGCTTTCGCTATGCTCTACCTCTATTTCCTTACCTATAATTGTATTGTAAAACCCTTGAAAAACGCTTACAAGACCTCTTCCTCCAGAGTCTACAACACCAGCTTGTTTCAATACACTAAGATACTTTGGTGTGTTTTCAAGTGACTTTTTTGATTCATATAATAAAGTACTAAAGAATTTCTCAAAGCCCATATTAGATACATCTTTTTTTTCAAGCGCCTCAACACTTTCTCTAATTACTGTTAATATCGTTCCTTCGATAGGTTTCATAACAGATTTATATGCTTTATCTACCGATCCTCTCAGCGCCTTTAAGAACACTACGGTATCTATTTCGTCTACATTTTCTAAGCCTTTAGAGAATCCACCTAGAATTTGAGATAATATAACCCCAGAATTGCCCCTTGCACCCATAAGCGCGCCTTTCGCAACAATTCTACTAATTTCATTTACATCATCTGTTTCTTTAGAATTTAACATATCAATTGATGACTTCATCGTCAAACTCATATTTGTTCCCGTATCACCATCCGGTACTGGAAAAACGTTCATTGCATTAATAAGCTCTTTTTCACTATTTAATTTTGCATATGATTGATTGAATAGTTTTCTTAGTAAATCACCATTTATTTTAAATATATCCATGTTTATCTCCAATCCAATAACATAACAATATTTTACACAATTTTAAAAAATATTCAAGTAATTAATAACTTTTACTTGTAAAAACTAGTTTTCTCTGATAGAATACTTATGTTGTATTAATAACTGAAGGAGGTGGTAAAGTGGCAAGAGTATGTTATAGTTGTGGAAAAGGTAGTATTAGTGGAAACAAAGTCTCTCATGCACTAAATCACACAAAAAGAGTTT
>PDWI01010083.1_pt1 | contig 10647 bp, 7 predicted proteins | sample 1430891 | NCBI WGS metagenome assembly PDWI01 (sample SAMN01162508, study PRJNA174530) | Oral metagenome, whole genome shotgun sequencing project. | biome: Marine environment; feature: Marine mammal; material: Swab sample of the gingival sulcus; isolation source: swab sample of gingival sulcus... | reverse complement strand
GCCCTTGCCCAGCTGGGTAGGCTCCGCCGCCAGCTCTCGGGCTATACGCTGGGCCAGCGATACGCAGGGATTGATCTGCTCGCCCAGATGCTGCAGGCTGTGCTCCGTTGAACTCTCGCAATCGCGCTTAAGCGGTACGAGCAGCGCCAGCGATGCCCCCAGGCGTGCCACCTCCCGCGGGGCGATACGCCCCATGGATGCCCTCGAGCTGAGCCGCTCTAGGTCGCCAATCTGCGAAAGTAGCTCCCCCCACTCAGCCCGCAGCTCCTCATGCTCCAGCAGGTGCTGCACCACCGACTGGCGCGAATGGATAACCGGCAAATCCTTGCGGGGGAGGCTCAGCCAGCGACGTAGCAGGCGGCTCCCCATGGGCGTTACCGTCCTATCGACCGTCTCGACGAGCGTCCTCCCCCCCTCGCCCACGCTCTGGAAGATCTCCAGGTTGCGCAGGGTGAAGCGGTCCAGCCAGACATACTGATCCTCCTCCAGGCGGGAGATACCCGTAACGTGGTTCAGCTTGGCGTGCTTGGTTACATCCAGGTAGGCCAGCGCCGCCCCCGCCGCGCACACGCCCGCATACATCGTTTCTATACCGAAGCCCTTGAGCCCCTTCGTCCCGAAGTGCTGCTGGAGTCGATAGCCCGCATCGTTGAGCGCATAGGCCCAGTCGTCAATGCGCGAGAAGTAGAAATGCCCCCCCAGTCGGCCCTTGGCATCCTCCTGCTGGCTACGAGGCACGAGTATCTCCTTGGGGCGGAAGTTGTTGAGCAGCTTGTCCACGAAGGCCATTTCGCCCTGCGCCACGTAGAACTCTCCGGTCGACACATCTATGAAGGCCACGCCCGCCAGCCCATCCCGGAACAGGACGGAGGCCAAGAAGTTGTTCTCCCGCTGCTCGAGCATGCCCTCATCCAGCGCCACCCCTGGGGTAACCACCTCCGTCACCCCGCGCTTAACGATTTTCTTGGCCAGCTTGGGGTCCTCCAGCTGATCGCAGATGGCCACCCGCTGCCCCGCCCGCACGAGCTTCGGCAGGTAGGTATCCAGCGCATGGTAGGGGAAGCCCGCCAGGTCCATATCCGAGGCATAGCCATTGGCCCGCTTGGTGAGCGTAATGCCCAGGATGCCGGCCATGAGCACCGCATCCTCATTGAAGGCCTCGTAGAAATCCCCCATGCGGAAGAGCACCAGCGCATCGGCATACTGCCCCTTGACCCGCTCGTACTGCTCCATCATCGGCGTGGTCTTCGCCGGTTTCGCCTTCCCCGCCCCCGGAGGTCGCCCCCGCTTGCCGCCTGTTGTACCCATATGGCTCGTCTCTGCGTGAATAGTTTATGCTCGAACTCCGCAAAGGTAGGTTTTTTCGCCTAGCACGCCATGATAGCCCCCCGGTTGCCTCCCGTAGAATGATGATAAAACGCTAAAAGCAAATAGCTTATACCCCAACGACAGCTACGGTGCGCATGGGCAGCCGCTCCGAATTTGCGCTAGGGGAAATTCGGAGCGGCTGCCCATGCGGGGGAGCGCCAAAGGCCAAGGAGAAGCCAGAGGACGAAGGAGCCGGAAGGGGGATGGGGCTACGTGGGGAAAGTATCGCCAATCGTTATTTAGACTTGCATGTACGGCAAGTTCTAGTATATTTGCGGTGTTCAAACAGTGTAGAGGCAGTCCGCCTCGATGTAACAAGCAAAGAAAACAGAAAATGAAGAAGAGGAATCTTTGGGCTCTACTGGCGATGGCCGCCATGGTGCTGGTATCCGGTGCATTCGTATCCTGCGAGGATGACGACGACGATGATGTTAAGAACCAATCCGAGTTCGTGGGGACTTGGGAGGCAGAGTCGTTCAAGGCGCCCAAGGCCAGCAACGCCATGCACAAGGAGGGTAAGTTCGCCGATATGCCGGCGGGCCATGTTGATGGCATGGGGCTGGGTGGCCTGATGAAGCTCGTCCTGAAGGAGGACATGTCGGTGGAGTTCGGGGTGAAGATGCCGGCGAGCCACAAGCCGATGTGGAAGGAAGAGGGCGAGAAGGTGGTTATCTCCATGGAGATGCCCAAGAGCGAAGGTGGCGCTGAGCATAGCGGCGCGCAGGCTGGCCAGGCCGAGCATGCCTCCAACGACGTGCTTATGGCCATCATCATGCTGAAGCCCGAGCTGAAGAAGGATGGCGACAAGCTGGTGTACGTAGCCAAGCTCGACGAGATGATCGCCCGGAGCAAGTCGGTGATGGGCCAGATGCCCAAAGGCCACGAGGCACAGAAGAAGATGTACGAGGCGGCCATTGCAAAGATGGAGTCCCTCAAGGGGATGATGGGCGAAGAGCTGTCTATCTACTACGTGAAGAAGTAGTTTGCATCCTGGGGGATGAGCCCAGGCATGTTCCTGATAGCGGGGCGGGGTGCGTGGCATCCCGCCCTTTCTCCGTCTATGGGGTCGCTCGGGGTACGGCTAAGGGGGAACGCGGCTAGCACCTCTTCCCCCCGGTAGAAGCAGCAGGGTTGGGTACGATGGTGGCAAATGCGAGGGGATATGCCAATTGGTAGGCTTTCAAGTTGCATAGTAGGGGGATTTTACTAGCTTTGCGGCGTTAAGGGTGGCCCGTAGCGGTTGCCGAGATGTAACTTGAAAAGGAGAATAGCGATGAAGAAGAGGAATTTGTACGCCATGCTGGCCATGGCGCTGATGGTGCTGGTAGGCGGTGCATTCGTGTCCTGCGAGGACGACGACGACAAGGATGATGACAAGAAGTTTGAGGTCGTAGGCAAGTGGAAGGCGGAAAAGTACAAGCCACAGGGGAAGAGCGAGGAGGTAATCCCGGATATGATGAAGGGCTACGTGGGCATGATGGGCTTCGAGCTGAAGGCTGATAATAGCGTGGTGCTGGAGGGTGCTATGGCGAAGAAGGCAGCCAACCATAAGTTCATCTGGAAGCAGGACGGCGAGATGATTATCATTACGGCTGAGGTTAAGGGCGCAGATGCAACAGCCGGCCACGATAGCGGCATGCCGAAGGAGTTCAAGCTGAAGATCGATGGCGAGCGCCTCGTGCAGAACATGAACACTGCAAATGTAAAGAAAATGGCCAAGAAGATGATAGAGGGCAAGGAAGAGCTGAAGGAGGAAGAGAAGCAGAAAGCTCTGGCCATGGTGGATAGAATGGAGATGCTACTTGGCACCAGCTTCGACGTAATCTTCATCAAGAAGAAGTAGGCTAGAGGGCAGTACCGTTTGGGTATACGTGTATGGTAGGGCTGGTACGCAGGAGCGTGCCAGCCCTGCTCTTTTCTGAGCTTTGGGGTGGGATGGCATACCGAAGAAGGGGGTAGTAGCCGTGGGCATAGATAGATGGCGGCAGGGACGCATGGCAGGCTAGGAGAGCTCGGTACGTGGTGGGGTGGCGGCAGGCTGCGGGGCGGCTCTGGCGGGGAGGATGAGCGCTAGCGCTGCTGAACGAAGTGAAAAAAGCCGACGGCCGCTACGGGCTAGCCGCTCGGCATGGGATGGTGTATCGCCTCCAGGATAGGGGGCATAGAGCGTAGGCATAGCGGCGCAAGGCATGTCCTAGGAGAAGCGACAAAGGAGGTGCGGCATGCCGCAAATGGAGGCATGGGGGAGCATGCCAATCCCTCGGGAGTGGGGCGATTGTCCAAGAAAAAACGGGAAAATTCGTCTAGATTAGTGGTAGATTTAAATTTGTTTTTTATCTTTGCCTAGTAGAAAGCCGAATTGCAAGGCCAGAAGGGCTTGTAGAATAGGGGCTTAGAAGTAGAACTATTCTTGATGGTGAAAGAGACTATAGGGCTGGCATCGGACCATGCGGGCTACGAGCTGAAGGTACACCTGAAGGTGTTCCTGGAGGGGAGGGGCTACGGCGTGTTGGACTACGGCACGGATAGCACCGAGAGCTGCGACTACCCGGTGTATGCGGGGGCGCTGGCCCGGGGCATACAGCAGGGGGATGTGCAGCTGGGCATAGGGATATGCGGCAGCGGCAATGGCATCTCCATGGCGCTAAACCGCCACAAGGGCGTACGGGCTGCGCTTTCGTGGACGAGCGAGCTGGCCACCCTGGGCCGGCAGCACAACGACGCCAACGTGCTGAGCCTACCGGCACGCTTCGTGACGGAGGCCGAGGCCGAGAACATCGTGGATGCCTTCCTGGGGGCCAGCTTCGAGGGGGGGCGGCACCAGCGCCGGGTGGATCTCATGGAGAACCCCAGCTAGCCAAAGAAAGTAGGAAGCCGAAACATTCGAGTTGAAGAAACGTAAAAGATTGTAGTTTAACCGCGCCGATGATAGCATGGCGCACAAACAGAGGAGAACAATAGTATGAAGAAGAAACATTTGCTGCTGATGGCGGTAGCCGGCCTTGCAACCCTAGTGGGTTTTGGCAGCTGCACCAAGGACGATGGCGTGGACACCGCACCGACGGTTGCCTTCATGGACAAGGCTAAGCAACCGCTCATGAGCCTGGAGTTCCCGGTAACGGTACAGGTTATCGTACAGGAGGATGCCAAGCTCGATAAGGACGATATCAAGGTAAACCTCGACTACGAGGGTGCCAACAAGAGCGACTGGAAGAAGGAGATCAAGGACACCTGGGTGAAGAATAAGGACGAGCATTCCTACACCTTCACGCTGACGAACGCCCCCGAGGGTTGGGAGAAAAAAGGCGCCGTGCTGACCGTAGAGGTTATGGATTCGCGGGAGCTGAAGAAGACCGAGAAGCTGCAGTACCTGCGTTTCTACAAGGTCGGTGAGGGTCAGCTGCAGTCCCCTGCAGATAAGTTTGGCGCATGGAAGCTGGCTGCTGATGGCGGTAAGGAAGCCTCGATGACCGGCGGCGGCTGGGATTTCGCCAACTCTGATGATGGCTCCGGCGACATGACCGCAGAGCTGGGTAAGATGATTACCACCGATGAGGTGAACTTCAAGAGTTCCAAGGGCAAGCTATACAAGGGTAAGGGCAATGGCGCCAGCATCATGGAGCTATCGGAGCAAGAGGCTGATCTGGCCATGATCAACCCTTCTCCCCTCATGCTCAAGTACAAAGATGCCAATGCAAAGTCTGTTAAGCTCGCAGAGAACAAGGGCTACCTACTGTCGGACAAGGATGGTAAGCTCTACATCATCTTCACTGGTGCGAAGGGGGAGACTCCGAAAACTGGTGATATGAAGCATGCCTACCACTTCATCAACTTCAACTGCTACGCTCTGCAGTAGGCTGTAGATGCTTTTCAAGGGAAGAGACCTCCATTCGGGGGTCTCTTTTTTTTATTTGCGCCTTAAGTCGCGAGTTTTTCCTACCTTGCAACGTTTCTGGTAGCCTCTACGTATAAGCATGGTGCGTAGAGTTTGTATTTGGGCCTGTGGCCCGTAGAGTAAATTAAAGGACGAGTATGAATAGGAATAGTCTAATACTGGTAATAGTCGGGGTGGCCATCCTGGCCTTCGGCATCTTCACCTGCACGGTGGGCGGCGGGGAGAAGGGCGATCAGGCTGGCGCAAGCGAGGGTGCGGCGGTAGCCGCTGGTGCCGCTGGCGCGGCCGTAGCGCTATCGGCCACCGCGCCTGCGGTTAGCTTCAGCAATGCTGATGGTGTGGCGACCGACACGCTGGTCTTCCCGCTGAAGGCGATGGTGAAGACGGATGCAGCGAGCGAGCTGGACGACAGCGCCAGCATGGCCTGCCTGGTGTTCGGGGTGGATACGCTCTTCTTCTCCCCCGAGTGGAAGGGTGAGGGCGCAGAGTGGTCCACGACCATCCAGGCTCCCGACTCAACGGTGGAGTGGAAGATGGAGGGCGCACGGGTGCTGATCAAGGCGGTAGATAAGACCGGCCATGGCCAGCTGGAGTCCCTGGGCTACAAGATGCCCCCTCCGCCGGCCGATGCCCCCCCGAAGAGCTTCAAGGTAACTGGTGAGGGCATAATAGAGAGCCTGGCCTCGGCCAAGGGTGGCTGGCTATTCACCAACCACGGTGCGGAACAGTGCGTGGCTTCGAAGACTCGCTTCGACATGGCCAACAGCGCCCCCGAGGGTTGGGACTGGGAGAAGGGCATGGGCCCGGATATCACCAGCGCCACGGTTAGCATCATGGACAGGGAGAGCGGCGAGATGCTGACGAACTTCGGCTCGCACATCCTGTACGTAGACCTGGGCGAGCAGACGGTGGAGAGCATCCAGAAGATGGACCTCGAGACGGTGGCCGAGAAATTCAAGGACGGTAAGCACACCGTGCCGCTCGCAGCGGGCAAGTGCTACCTGACCAAGAAGGGCGACCGCTACTTCATCATCATGTTCCGCCAGAAGGGTGGCGATGACAAGAACTCCTACAACATCAGCTTCCGCTACTTCGAGTGGCTCTAGCGTAGACCTCCCCGACTGGGTTCATAGCGCCGCATAGGCGGCGACATACTCCGGCCAGCAAGCCCCGTATTAGGAAGGTGCTTGCTGGCCGGATTTTACATTTTTTACGTCCTTTAGTTGGGAAAGCGAGGGATAACTACTATATTTGTAGTCTGGGTGGGGGAGCTTAGACCATTCAGGGTATTGGCATAACATAACAAAGAAGCGTGATGAACATGGCATTTCGCTACCTTCTGGTGGCATTAACGGTGGTATTAGGTTTTGGCTTTTCTAGCTGCGGGAACGACGAGGCGGCAAAGAAGCAGGCTAAGGCGGACTCCATAGCCCGGGCCAAGCATGAGCAGGATAGCATAGCGCGTGCGATGGCCGATAGCGTAGCCGCCGCGGAGGCCGAAGAGCCGAGCCAGCTAGACGAGGCCCCCATGGAGGAGAGCCCAGCCGAGGAGGTGGTCGCCTCGAGCGATGGTCTGAGGTTCCATGTGATCAAGGGTAGCTTCACCATTCCCGAGAACGCCGACAACTTCCTGGCAGTGCAGCAGTCCAGCCACCCTCAGGCGAAGATTTTCACCGCTCCTAATGGTTTTAAGCTGGTGTCGATAGCAGACTTCGGCACGATGCAGGAGGCCGTGGCAATGATCAACTCGCAGGGTGGCGGAGAGAGCCGCCTCTGGGTATACCAGGAGGGGGGCCCCTACAACACCTCGGCGTGGCTAGAGGAGAAGAGCGGCATGGGCGGTGGCGACAGCTTCAGCGGGGGTAGCTCGTCGGCGGGCGCATCGGCAGACGATGACTTTGGCTTCGACGAAGGGGATGAGGATGCCTTCGGTGATGACGACGAGTTTGAGGAGTAGCACCCAATCATACTAGTATCCCCATAGCGGCATGTAGGTGATATGGGCTACAGGCGCAGATCGCGGCAGCATCGCACACGCTCACGGATAAACATTCTCATTCGCCTCGCCCTCCTGTGGTTGCTACTGCAGGAGGCGGGGCGTTTGTCCTTTTTGCTATACCAGCAATTCAGCGGGCAATCGCTACCGTTCGACAAGGTGCTGGGCGCGCTGCTGCACGGGCTACGGATGGATGCCTCAGTAGCGGGCTACGTCCTCGTGCTGCTGACGCTCCTGCTCCTGGCGGTAAGCTTCCTACGTCCGCAGGCGCAGCGACGGGTTTTCCTCCCGGTGCATACGCTGCTCCTCGTGGTGTACGTAGGCATTACGGTGGTCGACTGGGAGCTATTCCGCAACTGGCAGAGCCGCATCGACATCACCCCCTTCATCTACCTGGTAAGCCCGAGCGAGGCTCTGGCCAGCACGCCGGTCTGGGTCGTGGCCTCCCTGGTGGGGGTTATGGCCCTGCTGAGCTACCTCCTGGTGCAGGTGGCTCGATACTTCGTCTGGCCGAGGGATACGCAGCTCCCCAGGCTACGACTACGGGAGGGGCTACTGCTACTACTCCTCGCCGCCTTCATGATTCTTCCCATACGGGGTAGCCTATCCGTTGCCCCGATGAACGTGGCCACGGTGGCCTTCAGCGACAACCTCTATGCCAACCAGGCGGCGGTAAACCCGGCCTGGAACCTGCTCCACGACCTTCTGGCCAGCGAGGAGCAGTACCTGCGCTACCACGAGTTTCTACCCCAGGAGGAAAGCCGTCGGCGCTTCGACCGGATGATGGCAGAAAAGCCATTAACCCGACCATTGGAGGATAGCCTGGAGGTGCAGGGCGATAGCCTAGCCCATGATTCGGTGTGGACGAACAAGCCCACCGCCAAGCTTCAACTCCTACGGATAGCCCGTCCTAACATCGTACTGGTGCTGATGGAAAGCCAGTCGGCGAAGTTCTCGTCCGTGCTGGGTTCGGGTCGTAGCATGCCCCGCTTTGATAGCCTCTACGGACGAGAGGGGGTGGCATTCAGCCGGATGTACAGCGCATCGACCCGGAGCGACAAGGGGATAGTCAGCGTGCTAGCTGGCTACCCGGCGCAGACCAAGAAGAGCATCATCAAGTACACCCGAAAGCTGCAGCAGCTGGCCTTCTTCCCGAGACGGCTGGACTCCATGGGCTACCAAAGCAGCTTCTACTATGGGGGCGATGCGGACTTCGCCAACATCAAGACCTGCGCCTACATTGCGGGCTTCCAGCGCGTGGTAGAGGGCGATGAATTCCCCTCCGAGCTGGGCAACTCGAAATGGGGGGTACACGATGAGTACCTCTATAGGCGCCTTCTGACGGATATAGATACGGCACGTCGCCCCTTCTTCAAGATGCTCTTCACGCTGACGAACCATGAGCCCTTCGAGCTGCCGGGGCGTGCCAACGGGGGGAGCGAGGAGGATAAGATGGTGGCCACAGCGCGCTATGCTGACAGCTGCTTCGGCGACTTCCTGGATACGCTCCGCAGGTCCCCGGCGTGGGATTCAACGCTGGTAATCATGCTGGCAGACCACGGGCATCGCCTCCCGGGGAACACGAGCAACGGGGAGAGCGAGCGCTACCACATCCCGATGATTTGGCTTGGGGGAGCACTCAGGGATAGCATCCCGCACGAGGTTCACCGCGTAAGCGCGCAGATGGACCTGGCGGCCACGCTACTCGGCCAGCTGGGGCAATCGCACGGGGAGTTCCCCTTTTCCAGGGATATTCTCCGGGCGAAACATGGCGGAGCGATGGTCATCTACAACAACGGCTACGGATGGGTAAAGGACAGCAGCGCCTACTTCTACGACCACGACCAGGAGCGGGAGGTCAGCACGGAGGGGGAGGTTAGCGACAGCATGCGCCGAGATGGGCAGGCCTTCTTCATGGAGTCGATTAGGCACTATAACGGACTATGATGCGCTGGAGTCCGTACGCCCGCCGCTGGCTACTGACCATATGGGTAATGCTGGCATTCACGCTCGCTGGACATATTGCCCTGGCGGGGGATAGCCTAAGCACCATGCGGGACAGCCTCACCGCAAGAAAGAGCGACACGATTGCTAGCGATAGCGTGGCAAGGGCGAAACGCCCCAAGGTGGGGCTAGTGCTCTCGGGCGGAGGGGCACGTGGCTTTGTGCACATTGGCCTGCTGAAGGTGATGGAAGAGGAGGGGCTACGGCCGGACTACGTAACGGGTACGAGCATGGGGTCGATACTGGGTGCACTATACGCCATGGGGTATAGCCCAGACCAGATGAGCGAGCTGAACCGCACGCTGGACTGGAATGCCCTGATATCCGACGACACGGATATGCGCACCGTTTCGCTGGAGCAGAAACCCACAGTCGGGCGCTCACTCCTGCAGCTCTCATGGCACAACGGGGGCTTCAGGCTACCTACGGGCATGGTGGAGAGCCAACGGATGTGGCAAAAGCTAGGACGGCTGTTCTGGCCGGTAGCAGGCACCTACTCCTTCAACGACTACCCCACCCCCTTCCGCTGCTGCGCGGTGGACATCTTCCGGGGCCGCGTGGCCACCTTCTCTGAGGGTTGCCTCACAAAGGCCGTACGCTCCTCGATGGCGATACCCGCCATGTTCAGCCCAGTGGAATGGGGCGATACGGCCGTGATGGTCGACGGGGGGGTAGGGGACAACTTCCCCGTGGACGCCGCCCAGGCTATGGGTGCAGAGATCACCATCGGGAGCTACTCGGGGGCGCCTATCTACGAGGCGGATTCCATCAAGAGCTTCTCGGCGAAGGACGTAATAAAACAGGCCTCCATGTACGCCGGGATCCGCAAGATACGGGGAGACCTTAACAAGTTCGACCTCATATTCATGCCCGAACTGCACGGCGTTACCTCTATGGGCTTCAACCGGGGCATCCAGGTGGAGGAGTACGGCTATAGAGAGGCCGAAAAGCTACGCCCGCAGATCCGGGCGCTGGCGCAACACCTGGACTCGCTAGGGCCATGCCCAAAGGTGCGCCCAGTGGACACGAGCGTCTGCTTCAACGTGAGCGAGGTGGTGGTCGAAGGTGTAGGTAAGACCATGCGGCACTTCGCCCTCCAGCGGCTGGATCTCCCCGTCCCTGGGCGGGTGTGCGGCGCAGAGATAGACGCGGCGATCTCACGCCTCTACAGCTCGCGGTACTTCAAACGAGCGATCTACCACATTGACGAGCTGGGACGCCTACACGTGGAGGTGGCGATGGAGGACAAGATAAAGCTACAGCTCTCCTACGAGGTAAATGAGGTATGGGGTGTAGGGGTAGCCGGACGGCTCTCCGTACTCAACCCGCTGATACCCTCCTCACGGGTAGCTCTCGCCGTCGGACTTTCGTACTATCCCTGGCT
>PDWI01010082.1_pt1 | contig 10647 bp, 5 predicted proteins | sample 1430891 | NCBI WGS metagenome assembly PDWI01 (sample SAMN01162508, study PRJNA174530) | Oral metagenome, whole genome shotgun sequencing project. | biome: Marine environment; feature: Marine mammal; material: Swab sample of the gingival sulcus; isolation source: swab sample of gingival sulcus... | reverse complement strand
ACTCCCGGAGGACCCCATAAAATAAAGGAGGCTATGTTGCCCGATTCAATCATTTTACGAAGTACTGCTTTTTCGCCTACCAAATGTTTTTGCCCAATGTAATTGTCTAAAGTTTTAGGGCGTAATCGTTCTGCTAACGGCTGACTCATAAGTTATTTTTCTGTTTGGTTTGAAAGGATTGACAAAGATACTTATTTTTTCTGAAGCGGGTAGAGGAGAATAAACGCATAATTTTGCAAAAATAAATTTTGTGTCTTTTGATGTGGTAAAATATTACATGAAATTATTTGCTATTTTTGTGTTGTGTTTTTCAAAATAAAATGGAATGAAACGAATTACCTATATACTGTTTCTAGTACTTTTACTATTTTCTGCGTGTAGTAAAAAAAATAAAAAAATAAAATTGTCGGGACAGATAAAAAATAGTAGAGATTACAATATATTAACCATAAATAACGGTGTAAATACCGACACTATTACGTTAAATAAAGAAGGGGCTTTTAAATCGGTTTTTAAATATGCTACCGGATATTATTTTTTACAGTATGCCAACAAAAGCATTCCTGTTTTTTTGCAACAAGGCGAGAAAGTTACCGTTACAGCCGATGCCAATAATTTTGAAAATAGTTTACAGGTTACCAGTAAAGAAACTGCTGAAATAAACAATTATCTGGTTAAAAAATATAATCATAATCGTAAAATATTAGATGCCTTGGGAGGTTATCAATCGTTATTTTTATATTCTGAAAAACGTTTTATTGCTACGATGGATAGTTTAAAAGATAGCAACTTAAAATTGATGAAGACTTTTAATTTGTCGAACAATTTTGTGGCTTATGAACGCAAAAATATCAGATATAATTATTTATCAGTATTGGTAGAATACCCCGAAAAATACAGACGTTGGCAATATCGTCCTGATTATGAACCAACAGCAATATTTCAAAAACGATTTCAAAACTTAACCTTTAATAACGAAGAGGCTTATAAAATGTTTCCGGCTTATAAGATGTTGGTTTTAAATAAATTTCAGCAGAAATATTTTAAAAAATTGCCCAATAGTAAACAGGTGGTAGTAGAAATTCATCAATCGAAAATAGAACCATTTCCCAACGATTTTGCCTATATGTTGTATTTTAAAATGAAACATAAAGCTACTGAAACCATTGGAATGGAAAAAATATTGTTGGAAGATATAGGAAAACTAACCAAAAGCAAGAGGGTATTGAGCTGGCTTGAGGAACAAAAAGTGTTAAATATATTATCGTTGGAGGGACAGCTGTCGCCCGATTTTAATTTTGAAAGCATCATCGGAAAAAATGTGAAGTTAAGTAATCTTCGAGGCAAGGTAGTATATATTGATGTGTGGGCAACTTGGTGTGGTGAATGTCGAAAAGAATTTTCTCATCTGAAAAAGGTGGAAGCATTATATCATAATAGCGATGTGGCATTTGTAGGATTATCTTTAGATAAAGACAAAAACAAATGGCGAGAAATGGTAAATCAGTTTCAGTTAAAAGGCATACAGGTAATAGCCGATAAAGCTTGGATGTCCGATTTTGTACTGGCTTATCAGTTTGGTGCAATTCCCCGTTTTATTTTAATCGATAAGCAAGGCTATGTGGTAAATGCCGATGCTCCTCGTCCTTCTAATCCCAATCTAATAAAACTGTTAGATAACTTGTTGAAAAAGTAGGGGATATCGAACTGTTTTCTATTGCTAATTTATGGTTTCAAAGCAGTATTTTTATGTTGCTAATAAAAGTATAAAAAAGGTCGCTTTTTTTTGATTTTTTGTTAGGAAAAATGGAAACTAAAATATTACCTTTGGGTTGTTAAACTAAACAACATAACAATGAACATTAAAAATGCTGAAAATTGGATAGATGCTGAAAAATTAGCCTTTGAGCTATCGGCAACTGTCGGACATCTATGGTATAATAAAACTGTAGATATATTATTATTTAGAAAGCGGTTAGTAAACCAAAGTCCTACTAAAATTATAAGCCATCACGATTATGGTAAAAATATCATGGGTACTCCCGTTGATATTAATGTTACTCTGCAGTTGGCAAAAGAGATTCTGAAAATGGATATTTACCGCACCAGAATCGATATTGGAACATTGGCTTACGAATGGAGTTCTAATAAGGATAAATACACATCTGTTACCGCTTTTGTAAGTGATAGATTAGCTTCTTTTATGGGTAAAGAACATAACAGCTTTGAGCCTAAAGATGTGGTGCTTTACGGATTTGGTCGTATTGGTCGTATTGTGGCTCGCGAGTTAATTAGCCAAGCCGGACGTGGCGAACAGTTGCGATTAAAGGCAATTGTAACACGAGGTAATAGTGAAATGGAAATAGAAAAGCGTATTGCTTTGTTGCAAACCGATTCGGTACACGGTGTTTTTGAAAGTGTAATAAAGCCCAATTTTAAAGAGAAATATATCTTAATAAACGGGCAAAAAGTATATATGATTGCCGCTAATGATCCGGCAGCAATTAATTATACCGATTATGGTATTGACAATGCACTGTTAATTGATAATACAGGTGTTTGGCGAAATCGTGAGGGACTTTCTCAACACTTAAAAGCTAAAGGTATTGATAAGGTATTATTGACAGCTCCGGGAAAAGACGATATTCCAAATATTGTTTTTGGGGTGAATGAGAAGGAATTCGATTTAGATGCACATCAGATTTTTTCTGCAGCATCTTGTACTACCAATGCTATTGTTCCTCCGTTGTCGGTAGTAGAAAGTGTATTTGGGATAGAAAAAGGACACTTAGAAACTATTCATGCCTATACCAACGATCAAAACTTGTTGGATAACTTCCATAAAAAGACCCGAAGAGGGCGTTCTGCTCCTATAAATATGGTATTGACCGAAACAGGAGCAAGTAAAGCTGCGGCTAAAGTAATTCCAAGTTTAAAAGGAAAATTAACTGCCAATGCGGTAAGAATACCTACACCAAATGCATCGTTGGCAATATTAATGCTTACTTTAAATAAAGAGGTTACTACCGAAGAATTTAATAAAGTATTAGAAGAAGCTTCGTTAAGAGGAAATTTGGTTTCTGAAATAGAGTATTCATATTCTAGCGAATTGGTTTCCTCAGATATTGTTGGAAAAGCCAGTCCGGCAGTGGTCGATAGTAAGGCAACATTAACTTCTGCTGATGGCAAAAATGTGGTGCTATATGTTTGGTACGACAACGAATATGGTTATTCTCGTCAGGTAGTACGTTTGGCAAAATATATCTCAAAAGTTAGATTAAGCCATTATTATTAAAAACTTTTTTTGACGAAAAAATAAATCTTTTAGACCTCAAAGTTTTTTGGCTTTGAGGTCTTTTTTTTAGATAGTTTGATAATATAACTGTAAGTGTCTCTGCAATGTTGTATAGGATTTTAAGTTAAAGCTATTGTTTGTATTCTAAATTTTCACATAAAAAGAATACAGAATGATTTTTAGCTTAACAAAAACTACACGCTTTTATTTTTACCATGAGCCTTGTAGATGCGTAAGGGTATCCATTCCCTTTATTATATGGTGAAAACTATCGGGAAACTGAATGTTTTTAATGGAGGCTGCTATATTTTATGGGTAGAACCCGTAAGGTGGTTTTTTAAATTATAATAAAAAAGGGTGCTCTAAATAGAACACCCTTTCGTTTATTTTATAGAAGAATTACAAATCTCTACGCTGATATAAAGCATCTTTTAGATTGATGTGATCGAACTGCATATACTTGTAGATTTCTTCTACGTGTGGAGCAATTTTCTCATCATACATCTCTAAATACTCCTCTTTGGTAGGAATTTTTCCTAATACCGAAATAATTGCTGCTAATTCGGCAGAACCTAAGAATACTTTAGCTCCGGTACCCATACGATTGTTGAAGTTACGTGTAGAGGTAGAGAAAACAGTTGAGTTGTTAGGAACTCGTAACTGGTTACCCATACAAAGTGAACAACCTGGAGTTTCAACACGTGCACCAATCAAACTAAAGGTTGAGAATGCAGCCTCTTTTTTCAATATAGATTGATCCATACGAGTTGGAGGTGCTATATAAGTACGAACCTTATCGCTTGGAGTATTGCCGCTCCAAACATGAGCTGCAGCACGGAAGTGTCCGATATTAGTCATACAAGAACCGATAAATACATCTTGGATTTCTGTTCCTGCAACCTCAGAAAGTGTTTTTACATCATCAGGGTCATTAGGACATGCTAAAATAGGCTCGGTAATTTCCGCTAAATCTATTTCAACAACAGCAGCATATTCTGCATTTTCGTCGCGTTCGATAAGTTGAGGGTTTTTCAACCATTCGTTACAAGCGTCAATTCTGTTTTGAATAGTTTCCGCATCAGAATATCCCATATCAATTAACGACTCCATAAGAGCTACGTTAGAACGAATATAATCAGACACTTGTTTTTCCGATAACTTAATACATCCGGCAGCAGCACTACGCTCGGCTGTAGCATCGGTTAATTCAAATGCTTGCTCAACGGTAATATCTTCAAGACCTTCCATCTCGATAATTTTTCCGTTAAAGATATTTACTTTATTCTTTTTAGGAACAGTAAGCAAACCTTGTTTGATTGCAAAATAAGGAATTGCATTCACCACATCACGTAAAGTAATACCATGACCTAATTTTCCTTTGAATTTAACCAATACCGATTCCGGCATATCTAAAGGCATAAAACCTAAAGCACCGGCGAAAGCAACCAATCCCGAACCTGCAGGGAATGAAATTCCCAATGGGAAACGAGTGTGTGAATCACCTCCTGTACCAACAGTATCAGGTAATAATAAACGGTTTAACCACGAGTGAATAACTCCATCGCCTTGTTTTAAAGCTACCCCTTTACGCTCGGTAACAAAACCCGGCAGGCTTTGGTGCATTTTTATATCGGTTGCTTTAGGATAAGCCGCAGTGTGACAGAATGACTGCATAAACATTGGTGTTTCGAATTTCAAACAAGCCAATTCTTTAATTTCGTCGCGAGTCATAGGACCTGTTGTATCTTGTGAACCTACGGTAGCCATTTTAGGAGCACAAGCTGTTCCAGGCAATACGCCTTCAAGACCGCAAGCACGTCCTACAATTTTTTGAGCCATTGTATAGCCTTGGTTTGGCTTTGGTGTTGGGTTGTTTGGCTCAGTAAATAGGGTAGATGGCTCTAAACCTAATGCCTTTCTTGATTTTTCGGTTAATGCTTTACCAATAATCAGAGGAATACGTCCGCCTGCTTGATATTCATCGGGTACGGTATTTGGTTTAACTTCGAAAGTAGTAACCACTTTTCCATCGCGGGTAATCTCACCTTTTTTAGTGTTTACTACAATCTCGTCGCCCATATTTAAGTCTTCCACATTACACATAATTGGCAAACCTCCCGAATCTTGTGTTGTATTAAAGAAGATAGGAGCAATAGCACCGCCAATTACTACACCGGCAGTACGTTTGTTTGGTACGGCAGGAATATCTTCACCAATGTGCCATAACAACGAGTTACAAGCTGATTTACGAGAAGAACCGGTACCCACTACGTCACCGACAAAGGCAACTTTATGTCCCTCTTTACGCCATTCGGCAATAGTTTCGTTACCACCGTCGAAACGTCCGCGTCCCATAGCCAATGCGTGCAATGGAATATCAGGACGAGTAAAAGCCTCAGAAGCAGGAGAGAAGTCGTCGGTATTGATTTCGCCTTCCACTTTAAATACTTTTAACTTTATTTCTTCCGGTAGTTTGTTACGTGAAGTAAACCACTCGCCCTCAGCCCACGATTCGATAACTGATTTTGCTGCGGCATTTTCTTTCGACATTTCTAAAATAGTGTCGAAAGCATCGTATACTAAAATAATACCTTTTAATGCTTTAGCTGCATCTTCGGCTAATTCAACGTTTTTTAAAGCTTCAACAAGCACTTGAACGTTGTAACCGCCCATCATGGTACCCAATATTTTAATCGCCTCTTTTTTGTTAATTAAAGGAGATTTTACTTCGTCTTTTAGGAGTTGTCCCAAAAATTCAGCTTTTACTTTTGTGGAATCATCAACTCCGGGAGCAATTCTTTCCTTAAATAAGTGAAGAATTAACTCTTCTTGTTCTTTTGGTGGATTCTGCAATAATTTGCATAATTCAGCTGTTTGTTCCGCATTTAGCGGAAGAGCCGGAATACCTTTGGTTTTTCTGGCTTCTTCGTGTTTCAAATACTGTTCTAACATTTTGTTTTAGTAATTGTTATGAATATTTTTAATGATTTTTTTTGTATATAAAAATATCTCATTTATTCTGACGACAAACATAGAGTTTTTTTCTGAATACACCCCAAATAAAAAGGGGTGTTTTTTAAGTATTTTTTTTATTTTAGAATGGATGTAAATAAGTTGTTTTTTCTTTTTTCGAAAATGTTTGCGGAAGAAATTTTTTGTTTGTTTAATTAGAGTATTTTTGTTTTTTTATAATATGTTGTCTATTAGATGTTTTCGTGTTTTTCTTGTGAGTTTATTAATTTTTTTGTGAAAAAAGTTTTGGTATAAGAATTAAATTTGTTTATCTTTGCACCGCCTTTAAGGAGAACGGACGCGTAGCATAACTGGATAGTGCACTTGGTTACGGCCCAAGAGGTTGGGGGTTCGAATCCCTCCGTGTTCACAGGAAGAAAGTTTCAATTTTAATATTGAGGCTTTTTTTTGTACCTACTATTCAAGTTTTTGAGGGATGAGAACCCCATTGGGGTTCGTAACATGTTCATGACGAGCGTAGCAAGGAATAATCCCTCCGTGTTCACAGGAAGAAAGCTTCAATTTTAATATTGAGGCTTTTTTTTGTACCTACTATTCAAGTTTTGAGGGATGAGAACCCCATTGGGGTTCGTAATATGTTCATGACGAGCGTAGCAAGGAATAATCCCTCCGTGTTCACAGGAAGAAAGCTTCAATTTTAATATTGAGGCTTTTTTTGTACCTGCTATTTAAGTTCTACAAGAAAAAGATTCTTATTTTTTCGGTCGTTTAACTATGAGTAACAACTACTACTCTAAATGGAAACTTCAACATTGGACTTATAGATAAATCTTTGCGGATTTTAGGTAATATCTAAAAATATATTTTTATCTTGTCGTGCGAAATTTTAAAACTTTTATGATAGAACGAAATATAGATTTAGGCACTATAAATCCTCTTGATTTTTATGGTATAAACAACTCGAAATTAGAGGTATTAATAAATTTATTTCCCAAACTGAATATTGTGGGTCGCGGCAATTTATTAATCGTAAATGGCGAGCAATCGTTACTCGATTTATTTGAAGAGAAAATAGATTTATTATTGCAACACTACAACCGTTACAATATTTTAACCGAAGCCAATATCAAACGAATTGTGCTGGAAAACACGCCGCAAATAGAGAATCTTGAAGATCCCGATAAAGTAATTATTTTTGGCAGTAACGGTAAAGTTATTCGTGCCAGAACAGCCAATCAGCAAAAATTTGTGGACAAAGCAACCAAAAACGATATGGTATTTGCTATTGGTCCTGCCGGTTCGGGGAAAACCTATACAGCAATAGCTTTGGCTGTAAAAGCATTGCGAAATCAGGAAGTAAAAAGAATTATATTGAGTCGTCCGGCAGTGGAGGCAGGCGAAAACTTAGGATTTCTTCCCGGCGATTTAAAAGAGAAAATCGACCCTTATTTACAACCGCTTTACGATGCTTTGTTAGATATGATTCCGCCGCGAAAATTGGCAGATTATCTGGAATCGGAAGTGATACAGATTGCTCCGTTGGCGTATATGCGGGGACGCACATTGAACGATGCTTTTGTAATTTTAGATGAGGCACAAAATACTACAACCAGACAGTTGAAAATGTTTTTAACAAGAATGGGAACCAGCGGGAAATTTATAATTACAGGCGATATAACACAAATCGATTTGCCACACCGTCAGCAATCGGGGTTGGTGCAGGCTTTTCAGATATTAAAAGACATAAAAGGCATTGCAATGGTCGAGTTCGACAGTTCCGATATTGTGCGTCATCGATTGGTAAAAGAGATTGTTGCCGCCTATGAAAAATATGAAACCAAGCAGGAAGAAATCAGATTAAACAAAATAAAACAGTAGAGACAACACTGTTTTTAAGGAAACAACTTAAAAACAGTAAAAACAATAATTATTTATATTTTTGTGGAGAAAATGGTTGTAGAGACGTAATATATTACGTCTATTCGAACAAAAAGTATTTAACATTTTCAAACAAAAAAGAATCATTTTATAAATTCAAAACAGAAATGAAAGAAGCAATTATCAAAACTGATTTTAACTTTCCAAATCAAAAAAATGTTTACAAAGGGAAAGTTCGTGATGTGTATAACATTAACGATGAATATTTGGCAATGGTGGTATCCGACAGAATATCGGCATTCGATGTGGTTTTACCCAAGGGGATTCCTTTTAAAGGTCAGGTGTTAAACCAGATAGCAGCTCGTTTTTTAGATGCTACCGCCGATATTGTTCCCAATTGGAAGATTGCTACACCCGACCCAATGGTTACTGTTGGTCATTTGGCAGAGCCTTTTATGGTGGAAATGGTAATTCGCGGTTACTTAACCGGGCACGCTTGGCGTGAATACAAATCCGGTAAACGTTCGCTTTGCGGTGTTCCGCTTCCCGATGGTATGAAAGAAAATCAGAAATTTGATAAGCCGATTATTACGCCAACCACCAAGGCAATGGAGGGACACGATGAAGACATTTCGAAAGAAGAAATATTAAAGCAGGGGATTGTTTCCAAAGAAGATTACGAAAAGTTGGAAGATTATACTCGGAAGCTGTTTGCTCGCGGAACGGAAATGGCTGCTGAAAAAGGGTTGATTTTAGTAGATACCAAATATGAATTCGGTAAAAAAGACGGAAAGATTTATTTAATCGATGAAATTCATACTCCCGATTCTTCAAGATATTTTTATGCCGACGGTTATGCCGAGAGATTAGAGAAAAACAAACCTCAAAAGCAGTTATCGAAAGAATTTGTGCGTGAATGGTTAATGGAGAATAACTTTCAGGGAAAAGAGGGACAGCAGATTCCGGAAATGACCGAAGAAAGAATTAATCAGATTTCAGAAAGATATATTGAACTGTATGAGCAAATTGTAGGAGAAAAATTTGAGAGGGCAGATGCCTCTAATGTTTTGAAACGTATCGAGAAGAATGTAACCCGATGGGTTAAAGAATCTTTATAAAAAATATAAATAGACTTTACAGGTTTTTAAAATCTGTAAGGTCTAAAATAAAAATAGAGAAACAGTATGATATTTTGTACTGTTTTTTCTTGTTAATTGAAATTTAAGTAGGTAAAACGTATAAAATATTGAAATCGTAAAAATATTCGTCATCGAATGGGGCAAATAAATGTTATAATATGCGACCACTTTCAGGGTCGTTTTGTCTGTGGTATATTTGCAGTTATAAATATTTGACCTTTTCAAGGTCAATACCCAAAACAGATAGATACTTTTAAAGTATATTAACCGACTACGAAGTAGTCATATATTTGTAACACTAAAACAGGTAATGAAATCCGACCCCGAAGGCGGTCGTATGGTTGGATAAATAGTTGCAGTGCAAAAAGAACTTTGTTTTTAAACCAAGCCAAAGGCTAAAAGCTAACAGCCAATGGCTATAAAATATCAAAATATGAAACAAACACTACTAATTTTCTCTGTCGTAATTTTATTTTTAGGGCAGTCGGTAATGGCTCAAAAGCCATATCTCGAAGAGAGTAATCCCTTTTTCGGCGAAAGCTGTACCAGTATTATGGTTGGTAAAAACGCCACCACCAATGGAGCTGTAATTACCAGCCATACCTGCGACGGCAGATACCGAACTTGGTTAAAAATGGAACACGGACAAAAGTTTAAAAACGATACCACCGTGGCAATTCGTAAAGGTACAATGCACACCGAAACGCCTTGGGACACCCGAAGAGTAACCGTTGCGGGATATATTCCACAGGCAAAACAGACTTTCAATTACCTGAATACGGCTTATCCGTGTTTAAACGAAAAGCAGTTGGCAATGGGAGAGACCACCATATCGGGCTTCCGCAAATTAGTAAACAAAAAGGGTATGTTTCTTATTGAAGAGTTGCAACGAATCGCTTTGCAGCGTTGCACCACAGCTCGACAAGCCATTACCTTAATTGGTAAACTGATAAAAGAGTACGGTTACGGCGATTGGGGCGAATGTATTACCATTGCCGATAAAAACGAAGTTTGGCAGATGGAAATTTTTGGAGAAGGCACCGATAAAATCGGCGGTGTTTGGGCTGCTCAGCGAATTCCCGATAATCACGTTGGCGTATCGGCAAATATTTCGAGAATAGGGGAGTTGGATTTAAGCAACAAAGACTATTTTATGGCATCGGAAAATGTGTTCGATGTGGCGAAGAAATTAGAATTATGGGACGGCAAAAAGCCTTTTAAATTCTGGAAAGCCTATGGCGATGTGGAAAAACCTTTTATGGTTCGCGAGTATTTTATTTTAAGCACATTAGCTCCCTCGCTAAAGTTAAATTACGATGCTGCCGAGTTGCCTTTCTCGGTAGAACCCGACAAAAAAGTAAG
>PDWI01010353.1_pt1 | contig 10649 bp, 12 predicted proteins | sample 1430891 | NCBI WGS metagenome assembly PDWI01 (sample SAMN01162508, study PRJNA174530) | Oral metagenome, whole genome shotgun sequencing project. | biome: Marine environment; feature: Marine mammal; material: Swab sample of the gingival sulcus; isolation source: swab sample of gingival sulcus... | reverse complement strand
TTGTCTTTTCAGACATTCTATGTAAGCGAAATTTGCCAGGAACTAACAATGGCGATATTCCCATGGATTTAGCAAATTTGCGGATTTCAATATCTGAAGCAGCATCGATAAACAAATCAACCTGAGCATCCTCAGCTATCCAGGATGCAATGACTGCTTTGCATGAATTACAGGGAGTTTTAAGATAATAGCGATAACTGTTACCGCTCTTTTTTGGCACAGCAATATTATTTTTTGTACCAACTTGATTAGAATCAGCGCTAAATAACGGAATATGTGAGTAAAGTCTGCGGTTTGCTGCTTGAAATGCTTTCTCAAAAGCAATCTCACGATCTACACGTTTACGTTCGATATGAACAAGCTTCTCAGCAAGCGCATTTCTTTCTGAGGGAGTGACACCCTCACGCATCCCTAAAGCAGCCAGAGGGTGTAAATTAGGCGACCAGAACTTACGATTCCCTTGTTTCACTCGTTTATATTCAACAAGTTCTTTTCGAGTAAGACCCCAAGCATTTAAACCGTCCTGATTAAAATGATTCATTACTGATTCATTGGTTAAGGACTCACTCTCAACCGTAGAAGTCTCATCTTCACTGTATGTATTTACGGTGAGAAAAATACTGAGTAAACATAAAATATACCGTCCGTATGTCATTGGTACACCTTAGGAATACAAAAAACAGTATTGGCATTAGGAACTGAAAGATCACGAATGATGTAATCACAGTTATTACTAATTATTTTTGATACAGGCTTTTTTTCTACTTTCTCAGACTTAATTACTTTAGTTTTTTTAGTTTCAATAACTTGCTGAGAAGGAGTAAATTGCCCGCTAAATTTACCTGGATCAAATGTACTACAGCCTGATATTCCTAAGCTGATACTTACGAATACGAATGTTAGAAAGTTGTTTTTTGTAGTAATCATCATTGCGTCATCTACCTCAATATTTCAGGAAGATCTGACCAATTGATTTTATCGTAAGACTCTTTAGCATTATTTTTAGCTATTGCTACTTTCTTACTTCTATTATTGGTTAATTGCTTTTTTGATTTACCTCTAAGCAATCTGGCTTTATTTTTTCTATCAACAAGAGCACGTCTTTTAGACTCAAGTACACGTTGATACTGTTTCTGAGCGATATTAATTTGCTGCTTAGTGATAGTTTGTTTTTTTATTTTTGCTGATTGGGTTTCCACTACAGAAGCTTGAGTTTTAAAATGTCCTGGTAACTCAAAACTAACTAATCGATTGATAGGATCTACAGACAGTAACCAAGGTTCACCTGCAAGCACTGTTAAAGCCTGTGATAATGTCAATGGCCCCATATTTCTATGAATTTTAGGTAGTGGTAAGCGGAACAGCTTAATGACACGTTTGTCAGGGTGATGACGTGTTAATTTATAACCTGTATCACTTAACAGATAATTGATGGCTTGCCCGACTGATTTAATATTGTGTTTGAAGCTGATATGAGGCAATACCATGTTCATGGGATTTCTTTGTGCGTTAGTAGGACCTGGTAAAATATCTACATATCTTGAGACTGATAAAACGCTTTCATTTTGATGAGGTAGTGATGGTGTGTTTGCTGAAATTGATGTAGATATCAGAAGTAACAAAACTAACCAAGATGATGTGTTTCGCATAATGTAATTTCCCAAATAGACAGGTGGGAAATTGCCACAAATTATTCTTTAAATCTTGCGTAAAAGCTAAACTACTATTTTCACATTTATTTCAAATTATCTTACTAAAGCGACCACTCATCAGAGTGGTCGCTTATAAAATGGTATGCGCCCGTTGTACGAACGCGAAATTGAAATTGTCTAAAAAAGAAATTGTGTATTTTTTAGACGTAGTAGGGTGTCCTGCTTGAACATACCATCAGTTCTCGTCAAACAACGTTTGGCATCATTCATGAATCGAATTTGCAGGGAAGGCGATTCTTCTACAAAGGCACGCATTTGCGTACAAAGGGCCTCGCATTAATGGCAGTTACGAGTGACTGCTGCTTGTTAGATATCAGTAGATATCTCAAAAGTGCTTTCAGTTTTTTAGGCATTTTTGAGATATTTACTAAAGTAATAGTAAGTCCAGATAAACATGCTTACCTGGACTTACAACGTAAAAAATAAACTGAAATATTTCACATTCTCAGTTTGTATATATCTGTATTGTGGTTATTCTATCAGGGATAATTCAATACAGTATGCTATCGGACGACTATGGAAGTAATCGCCTGTCTGCTGATTAGATAGCGCGGAAGCAGCTCTTTAGTAGCTCGCTATAAGTGACGAGCAAACACTGTGAAATCAGGGTCAGAATATCAAAAATATGACTGTTATACCAAAAAGATTTTTTTCATAGAAAAAGCCCGATAGTGCCTACCGGTGAAGGTAGACACTATTAGACCTGTTGATTAAGAAGATAGAAGTGTTCCAATGATCGTAAATGATCTTATGGCAACCTTCTTAATAAAGCGGTTACGATCTGCTGCTTTTCATGTAATAGCCTCAGTCGTTCCAGCGGCTGTACTTTGAGGTTGAGCTGCTGCAATGTTATTAACGATTGAATCAACAGAATTATTTGACTGATCATCGTTACTAACAACTTTTTTCTCCTCCTGATAAACGATAGCCCCATTTATCTTAATAAAACGAATAGACAATAAACGGCCTTTGTTTACTGCTCTCATATCACCTTCTTTCGTTTTAAATGGCTCTGCATAACTATCAGAAATAACGAATTGGCAAATTACTTTGCTTGAATCGTTATTGATCTCTTCTTGATACTTCTGGATGAGTGCAGCAGTATCATCAGTTACACATGTGACATCGTATCGTGAATATTGAACATCATCTGAATTACCAAATAATGCACTTATAGACACGGCAGTGAAAGGTTTAAACTTTTTACCAGACGTTGGCTTTACGACTCTTGCACGATTTAAATAACCGATACCAGAAGTGTGTAGGTCAAAGTATGTAATATCGTTAGTTTGAGTTGTCATGATTTAAATCTCCTAGAATGTTCAAAAGACAAAGGAGACAAACACAACTCCATCAAGGAGATATGTTTTATCTCCTTGATCGGAAATGGCTAATGAATAGCCGACGTTTATAAAATGCTCTACCAGTAAAAGAACTGATACCACCAAAAAAAGAGCGAGGAATGATGGTTTTTTAGTTTCTGTTGAATACGCAACAGCACGGTAAAAAACAATCACGCAATAACTTGATGCGATTGAGTGATTATTCTTAAATCAACAAAACAGTAATTTGTATGGCGAGGAATATGTTAGACAGGCTGTCTATTTTACTTCTGACCTTGAATGTTCAAAAGGCAAGGGGAAGAGCATATTTGCTAAATGTTTAAAGTGGATTAAACCTTTAAAATTAGGTACTAACACATAAATCCGGGGAGTGTTAAGGCGAATATAGAGTAAACAGCCAGATAAATCAAATGCTAAGCATTTATTTTGTAAGTGATATACTCCTTAGGTTATTGCAGATAAGCGAGGAATGATAGTGGAAACGAAACAACTAAAAGCCATCAACCCTAAAACAAATGAACTCGTCAATGTCACGAAATTCATTAAAGATGTTGGCATTAACTACCGTGAACAAGGCATTCTGCCTATCTGCCCAGCATGTAAACAGACCATGAAAGTCTATGGGTATACTTCAATTGATTTAACTGCACGATTCATGCACATCAGTGACTCAGTATACTGTCCACTTACAACCTCACGGAGTAGCTTGTCAAATGCAGACTATGACGAAAGTCGGAGCGAACGATTTAGAGCATCATTCTTTGATAGAGATGCTATAACAAAAACCTACGTTGTTGCTCATTCTTTGTGTAGTCGTCGCCTATCAATCGCTGAATTTCATCTGATGATTGTATGTGCGGATGCACGAAATCTATGGGCTTTAGAGGCACTCACAATCGAGATATTGCCATATTTACTTGTACTTCTAATCGATTTTGAAAAGGATGATAAGGACTTTAGTAGCAAGACAAAACGAGCTTATTCATACCGATTTGTTCTTCACAAACCAAAAGGTCGAAAACTAAACTCACTTTCGACAGATCAAAGAAATTGTTATCTGACAAAGGTGAATACCGTAGGAGAGCACAAAGGAAAAACAATCTGCAATCCTGTTACAAAAGAAATTGTTAAGCTCTCTATTTTTGACGAAAAATATGAATCAGTGAGAAACAACCATGATTGGATCTCTCCCAGCTTCATCGATAAATTGCTGGATTTTCGTGGCTAATAATGACGATTTGGAGACCATTGCGTAAATCATTCGTGTAGCTCCTCTACTCGATGTTGCAGGAATTTCCAGTGCGATCCTCAGTTGCTTTCGATTAAAATCTTCAAAAATAAAACGTCCGAACGGACCTCGAATATCGCAGAGTATTGTTGTTTCAACATATTCAGATTTAAATACGATCATCGAGTCTTCACATCCACTAGCAGAGATATCATTAGGGTTAACACAATGACAATCTAATATGTCATTAATTGTTTCAGCGAGCTGCTCTCGCTCAAGAGCCACAATTTCATAACCATGAAAAAGATAGCCAATTAATTTATCGTCACTTTCAATACACAGCCAATAATCAAGCGAATCTTCACCATCAGAATAGAGATGTAAATATCCAAATTCGGTGCAATCACTTGCATCTGGCGTTGACTCAGACATGAAATATTCAACCCGATCCAACGCATGAGAAAGTGATTCTTCAAATCTAAAATCAAATATATCCATACTTGCATGAGCGTTGATCGTATAGAGCAATCGTCTTTTTTCCAATCGTGAGATTGAATCATTCTTGTTTTTAGGTTTCATAAGACAGGCATACCGCCCTTATCCTGAGCAGTAAATTTACATCCGTCTCTAAAGCCACTACAGCCCCAAAACTTACCTTTACTACCTTTGAGCTGCCTCAGTTTTTTTGAACACTTTGGGCAATCATAATTAGACGCTACTGAAGCGACAGCTGCTTTCTTCTTCCCAGGCTTACCACGACTATCTGGCGCAGTGTATTTACATTCACGATTGCTACACCCCCAAAAGAATCCATTTTTACCTTTGATTCTTCGTAGTGCATCATTACACGTAGGACATTGATGTTTTGCTGTGGCTTTTATCGCCATGCTACCGGTGTTTGAGACCTCATGAGTCACTATTTTTTGAATCCAACTTTTTTGAGAGGTAATGAAATCTTCCATAGTCACTTTACCTTCAGCAATCATTTCTAATGATTGCTCCCACATAGCCGTTGTTCCAGGAGATTTGACGGCCTCTGGTAGTGCATTGATCAAACTACGCCCTGCATCTGTTGAAATTAAATATTTACCTTTCTTGGCTAATAATGCTCTTTTTAAAAGCACTTCAAAGATTGCAGGTCGGGTGGCCACTGTTCCAATCCCAGTAGTCTCCTTCAAAACTTTTTTAAGCTTTGGATCTGTAATCTCCTTAGCAACATTCTTCATTGCGGCAGATAATGTACCTTCGGTGAATCTTGATGGTGGTTTGGTTTTCTTATGATTCACCTGTGATGATAATACAAGGGTTTCATCACCTTTATTAAAATGAGGTAGTGATTGTTCGCTATCATTCCCTTTCTCGTCAATCCCTTTACTTAATAACTCTTTCCAACCACTCACTACACTTACACGCCCAGATGCTTTGAATACCTCATCTACAATATTTAATTGAATCATTGTTTGATCATATTCATGTGGAGGATAGAACTGAGCAATATATCGCTTACAGATCGCCATATAGACTCTCTGCTCAATTTCAGACATCTTAGTGGTATCTGCTGCAACAGTAGTAGGAATAATCGCATGGTGAGCCGTTATTTTTGCATCATTCCAGACTCTGGATTTTAATGATCGGTTTGCACTTGATACAAAAGACTCTAATCCAGCTACTTTTGCTAGATGATTTAAAATACTCTCAACGTCCTGAAGCTGAGATGTTGGTAAAAACTCACAATCACTTCTGGGATATGTGGTGACTTTATGTGTCTCATACAATGACTGGGCAACATCAAGCACTTGCTTTGCTCCTAAGCCAAACGCCTTATCACAAAATGATGTTAATGAATCAAGTGCAAATGGTAACGGTGCATTTTGTTTTTTTCGCTCTTTCTCAAACGATGTCACAATAGCTTTAGTACCAGTGCCATTGATTTTCTGACTAAGATTATTGGCAGCTACTTGATCAACACAGTGACCATCATCATCAACTACTGCTGATGATGGAAACCATTTAGCCAAAAAGCTCTCATTGTTATTCGCAGATAACTCAGCAACTACATCCCAATAATCGGTTGGTACAAAATTTTCAATAAGAAGATCACGATCTACTACCATTCTTAAGGTGGGTGTTTGTACTCTTCCAACGGATAACACACCATCGTAGCCAGCACCCTTGGCTTTTAACGTATACAATCTTGTTAGATTCATACCGACTAACCAATCGCATCGAGAACGGGCGAGTCCAGCGGCATAAAGATTTACCGTATCACTACCTGGTCTTATTTGAGTTAATGCTCTTTGAATAGATGTATCATCAAGTGCTGATAACCATAGTCTACTAATTTCGCCAGAATATTTTGCAGCATCCAACATTTCTCTTGCTATCATTTCACCTTCTCTATCTGCATCAGTAGCAATGACAACATGATCTGCTTGTTTGATTAATTTTATGATGATGTTGTATTGTTTTTTAGTCTCTTTTTTTATCACATTTATCCATTTGTCAGGATGAATTGGTAAGGAATCCAAAGACCATTTTTTTAGCTCAGAATCATAATGATCAGGATTAGCCATTTCGACCAAATGACCAATACACCAAGTCACCACGATATCGTTGCCTTTTTTCAAACAGCCCTCACTACGAGAGTTTGCTTGAAGATTACGGGCAATATCACGACCCTGAGAAGGTTTTTCACATAGAAATAGTTTCATATTATTTAAACAAGCCAGTCTGTACTAAGATGATTTATCAGGCCTATGCAATTCTTTATTGGATTGAATTCTCGATGTGATTGCACGGAGGAGTTCTTTTTCATCAGAGCAAATATTATTATTGAGTATTGTTTCATACTTAAGGATTTTTTCATCTAGACTTTGTTTAACTGCATTACCTTCACTTGTCAGTTTCACTTCGACCTTGCGTCTATCCGATGGGCTTCGCACTCTTTCGATCAACCCTTTTTTATACATTCTATCAATCAGTGTTGATACAGCAGATGGGTTTAAATTAATGTGCTCAGAAATATCTGACATAGATTTTTGTTTGCCGTACAAAAATGTTAAAACAAATGACTTTTGAATTGTCATATCATTACCTGCAATCTGTCTAAACAATTGTTCAACTTCTCTCCATCCAGTATAGAAATTGAAACAAACTAACTCATTTAGATCCTGTTGAAGGCGCATATTAGTGTTATTCATAATGACTCACTTACTGTTTTAGTAATACGTTATTTACAAGGCGTACACGAGAAATATTTATATCCGTTGGTGCACTAATTCTTAGACGTGCAGTATCATTGTCATCTTGGCCAAGATAGGTAATTACAATATCATCACCTATTTTCACTGAAGATCCTGCGCTTCTATTTAACACAAGATTACCCATTTCTTTTTCCGTTTGTAGCATTTTTCAGAATATCCTCATGTATTATCTTGTAGACAAATGTACTATTTATTAATAATTGAAACTACTATATTGTTGATATTTAAGAATTACACTTTTTTGATATCAGTGAGAGTATTTATATTCTTAATATACGATTCGAGTCTCAATATTTCGTACAGGATCAATGAAAGCTGAAGATCCAAATCTTGGCGACGACTTTCAAATTGAAAAACTAACTTACGGTCTTTATCAATATGAAAATAGTCCAGCATAATTTTACTAAAACTTATTTGTGATGCTTTATTTGAATGAGTAGCACTTAATCTCCAGCGCAATGTGCTGTATGACTTATCTGAAACTCTTGTTAAATATACTGGAACGCTGCCTTTAGGAAATCGATCATTCCATTCTTCAATTAGTGATGAGGCAAGTATTTTTAATCTATCTCTTTGTGTGTACAACTGATTTAGATGTATTTGAACTTGATTCAAGGAAGAAAAAGGAAATCCAATCTGTGATCTCCATTTTCTACCTGATATTTTGACTAATGAATTCATTTTCAATATATCTTTACACTTTTGGTTTTGTATGTCCTAAAACGGTATATCATCATCAAACTCTGGTATTTCATGGTTTGTCGCAGGTGGTATATCTGTATTATTAGCAGTAGAACCAGTATTTTCGGAGCTATCCTTGCCATCTTTATCACTAGGTTTTCTGTCTAAAAACTGTATATCTCTGACCATTATTTCTGTGATATATCTCACAATACCCTCATTATCAGTCCACTTACGTGTTTTTAACCGACCAATCACTTGAACTTTTGAACCTTTACCCGTGTATTGAGCTGTATTTTCAGCTTTCCGATCAAATGCCACACAACGATGCCACTCAGTTTCAGTCTTTAATTCTCCAGTCTTAGAGTCCTTCCATGATTCACTGGTCGCAACTGAGAAGTTCAGCACTGGTTTTTGATTTGTCATTACTTTCAAATCATGGTCTTGACCAATGTTTCCGGTGATAATTACGATTTGTGATGTTCCATTACTCATTATTGTTTCTCCCTTGTTACAAACTATTAACGGTAAGTTTGGACAATGTTGTTACAAGAACCAAAACCGAAATGCCCACTATTGGCAAATGCTTGATCTACAAAAGCAACCGGTTCGCCATCGATAACCAACAGACTGTTTTTATCGTCCATACCTTTTGATTCACGCCACTGAATAATTCTGAAATCAGTAACACGCCTCAAATTGATCCAACGTTCATCAATTGCGATTTCTTTCTCATTCTTAAGGCTGATCTTTACCAGGCAAATTTCTTTAGCCAAATCATGTGTTGCTTCATAACGTTCTGACGGCAAGTTTTTTCCACTCATGTTAAAATAAGTCTGGTTAGGAATTGATATGCCTTTTGAGGTAACAACTTCAGTTTTATTTGTTGTCTTGTTCTCTGTGGTAGTAGCTTTTTTCTCTGTAGCAGGACCTGAATTATCAGCCACACATCCGCCCAACAATAAAGCCAATAAAGCAATCCCAAATTTTGATCTAAACATTTTTTTATCTCCTCAATAATTTTAAACAGGTGATACTAAAGGCTTGAGCTTTAGCATCTATAATAATTTTCCTACTTCTTTTTGAACATTCTGAAGTACCACCTGATTCACATTTATGCGACCTTCGATACACCATCAATTAACTTTCAAAACTGCTGAATCACCTTATTCTCTCCCTTACCCTTAAAGGGTTTCCCTTTGGTTGATTTTTGCACCATCAAGGGAAAGAACTGTATGTTATTTAAGAGAAAGACCTCCATATCAAATTTTCTCATTTTCAGCAGCCTTTCTTAGTCGCTCACTCTTTAGATACATCGCCTTAGACGAAACAAATTTTGGTGCAATGACATCCTCTAATATCGCGCTAGGACAGCCTCCCATGAGCTCTTGTGCTTTTTGCGCTTTAGGATTATTCGCTGCAACATCATCTCTATTAATATCGCAAAAACGATAACCAACCACTGTTTCAAGGCATGCTCGTGCTTTTTTAGCAGCTTTGCGGATATCCTTGTTAGCCGTATCAGAATCTACTAGTCCCACATGATTTGCAGTTAATATCGTTCTTATTAACTGATCCAGTTTCATAAGCATTGTTGCGCCTTGGTAGGAATAGGCAATTGAAAATCTTAATTTCTTAGTTATCGGCTTAATGGAATGAGCCACTTCATGCTTAATGTTTTCATATTGTCCCAGTATTTCTGTGTACTCCTTGATACATTTATCAAAGAGTTCAAGCTTTTCTTCCAGTGCTCGTTCTACTTTAATCAACCAATAATCTGCATAAGGGTCACCTTCACCAGACGCATCGTAAATAATGCGTAGCTGGCTTGCGAAACTATTCAAGCCGATAATGAATGATTTATTATTTTGTTTGTCCGGTTTACGACCTTCAAAAATCATCTGTGCTTTACGTGTTTCTAACACCAGCTCACTGGTACCACGCAACGCGCCTGGCACATCAAAAATATCACTTCCATCTAGTGGAGCATCAGAAATAATATCATCGTCATCCTCCTCGATATCTGCTGGTTTCTTTGACAGTGAATCCTCTAGAGATTGATTCTTTGCTAAAGTTTTATCCTTCTTTTCATCGCCCATGCTATTCTCCATCAATATTATTCCTTCTAGGGGGGTGCAGGCTGCACCCCCCCCTAAATCTCCCCTAAATCTCAATTTTTCATTCTTGGAGGGGGCACCGTGCCCCCCTTAAATTCATCCACATATTTCACTATTTTAGTTTTGCTAGGGGGGGGTGCAGCCTGCACCCCCCCTAAATCTCAATTTTTCATTCTTGGAGGGGGCACCGTGCCCCCCTTAAATTCATCCACATATTTCACTATTTTAGTTTTGCTAGGGGGGTGCAGCCTGCACCCCCCCCCTAAATCTCAATTTTTCATTCTTGGAGGGGGCACCGTGCCCCC
>PDWI01010081.1_pt1 | contig 10650 bp, 10 predicted proteins | sample 1430891 | NCBI WGS metagenome assembly PDWI01 (sample SAMN01162508, study PRJNA174530) | Oral metagenome, whole genome shotgun sequencing project. | biome: Marine environment; feature: Marine mammal; material: Swab sample of the gingival sulcus; isolation source: swab sample of gingival sulcus... | reverse complement strand
GGTAAAGCGAAGAAAGATTAGCGGGGAGGAGTACATGAACAAAAAGGAACTCATTGAAAGCATAGCCGAAGCTGCCGACATTAGCAAAGCTGCCGCCGAGAAAGCCTTGAACGGGACTCTGGCTGCCATTGCTGAAAGCCTGAAAAAAGGCGAAAAAGTCACTCTCGTTGGTTTTGGTACTTTTTCAGTTTCCAAACGCGAAGCTCGCCAGGGACGTAATCCACAAACGGGCAAGACCATTAACATCCCGGCCAAAAAAGTTGCCAAGTTCAAGGCTGGAAGTAAGCTTTCTGAGGCTATCAACTAGTTTCCAGGATGGTCATTTCATAGTTTTCTCTTCCTCGTTTTCAAAATATCTTTGAAGACACGATTTAAGAAATCAGTTACCATCCATATCATAAAAGGAAAGGCCGTTCCCAAAATGGAACGGCCTTTCCTTTTTAGTGCCTTGCTGGCCACAACCTATTATAAAAAACAAAGAACAAATGCGTCTTGATAATAGCAGAGTACCTTAAACCACTAAGACACTTATCCCGCTTTTGGGGGGGTTAGTGCCTTGCTGGCCACAACCTATCATAAAAAACAAGAAAAAGAACACATCCTGGTAATGACAGAGTACCTTGAACCACTAAGGCACTTATCCCGCTTTTGGGGGGTAGTGCCTTGCTGGCCACAACCTGTCATAAAAAACAAGAAAAAGAGCACATCCTGGTAATGACAGAGTACCTTGAACCACTAAGGCACTTATCCTGTTCATCAAAATTGGATTCATCTCATGAAAAAACAGTTGCGTTCAGGATACACCACCGGAGCCTGTGCAGCAGCAGCGACCAAAGCTGCAACAGCTCTTTTATTCAAAAAAGCTACTACCACGGTGGAAATACCTTTTCCTGACGGGCAACGTGTCTCATTTCCTGTTTTTTCCCAATCCCTGGTTGGCACAAAACAATTACAAGCTCGAGCTTCAATCATAAAAGATGCAGGAGACGACCCTGACATAACCAATGGTGCCGAAATCATTGCCACCGTACGCATTGTCGCCCCAAACGAGAATGAGAATCTCGTACAACTACGGGCAGGAACAGGTGTTGGCAGAGTGACCAAGCCAGGACTTGCCGTTGCCGTTGGCGAACCAGCAATCAATCCTGTACCACGAAAAATGATTGCTGCTGCACTCAACGATGCGATGGCCGGCCACAAAAAAAGTTACATTTTTGATGTCGAAATCTCTGTGGCAAATGGTGAAGAATTGGCCAAAAAAACCCTTAATAGCCGCTTAGGTATTGTCGGAGGAATTTCTATTCTTGGAAGTACTGGTATTGTACGCCCAGTCTCAGCCAAAGCCTGGACGGCTACGATAACAACCTCAATGCGGGTCGCAGAAGCTGCTGGCCACAACGAAATTGTACTCTCTACAGGCCGAACCTCTGAACGAGCCCTTATTCTCTTGAAAAAATTTGCTCCCGAAGCAATGATCGTGATGGGAGATTATTTGGAATTTTCCTTACAAGAAGCAGGAAAATTTCATTTTTCTCGAATACATCTTGCCGGAATGTGGGCAAAAACTATCAAGGCCGCAATGCGTATTCCTCAAACCCATGTCCGTTTTGGAGCCCTTGAGATCGCCCGGACCATAGATTTTCTTTGTGATCTTTTTCCTGAAAAAGATTTTTCTTTGCTTGCCGGAGCAAACACCGCACGGGAAATATACCAGAGATTACACGACCAAAACGCACAAGATGTAATAGAATGCGTTTGTTACCAGGCTCACCAATATCACCAGGAAGTAGCAAAGCTCCCAGTAACAACCTACCTCATTGATCATCATGGAAAAATTGCGTTCACCATTAACGAATGTCTAAAATAACTTGCATTCTTTTGTATTATCTAAACCGTAATCTCATTTTTAATCAGACAACAGGAAATTCTATTGACCGGTTTTCCTGCTTCATCGTAGTCGATATTATCCTGCTGCAAGAGCTTGTTCATCACACAGCCTTCAGGAATATTCAACCCAAAGAACTGTTCTTCGGTCAACCCTTCGTTTTTTACCAGACAGTCCTGTTCAATCTTCAGACTATGAATCGGATAATCTTCACATAAGGGACAACGATAGACCCTGCCATTGGGGAAGATGAAATAATTCTCGGCATCAATTCCGGCACAGCTAAAAGGCTCGGTATCATCAAGAAAGACCTTAGGATAGGTCACATGAATACCTTCACGAGCCACCTCCCGCGCCACTTTGGGGACAACGGCCAGCCATTGCTCACGCGTCAACTGGAGCTGTTCGTCTCCTTCATCCTGCTGTGCCGACTTGCCACGCAGACCAATGACCTGAATAAAAAAACGCTCGACACCAAGTTCTTTAACCAACGGAATCATTCGAGGCAGGTGATCAATATTTTTTTTGCTGGCAGTAAAAATAAGACTGGTGCGAAATCCCCTGGTTACCGCCTTTTTGATATTGGCAGTACAGGTTCCAAAAACACCTTGACCACGGATAGGGTCGTTAATATCGGGATCGGGCCCGTCAAGACTGAAACTGAGAAAATCAAGGTCGGCAGGAGTCATCCGTTCCAGGAGATCGTGAAAAAGATAGCCGTTAGAATCCACAGTGACTGCAAAGTCCCGTTTTTTGGCATGACAGATGGCTGCTGCCAGATCACGGTGCATGGTCGGTTCTCCACCAAGAAAAATTACATTGCCTGTCTTTTGGGGATCATAAAAAAGATCCAGCCATTTCTTGATAGTCTCTAAAGAGAGCGTGGCCGTACCATGCTGTGCGGGATTGATATAACAATGGCTGCACGAGAGATTACATGCGGTCAAGATATGAAAGAAGATGTTTCTCTCCCCTTTCTTAAATCCGACAGTTCGAGGTGTCGTCATAACTTTACTCAAAAAGGATTGGAAAAAGGACGAGGCTGCTGCAAGGTATATTCGGCAAAAAGCGTCCCTTGTAAATAGTTATTCTCTGGATTACGAAAAAACTCTTGAAAAAGAGCCAGGCTTTCATCACGTAACACCCCTGCAACGGTAGTGATCTGTTTGTTACGATATAGAGGAGCCAACTCTTGCAGCGGCAGCCCGGTTCCTCCGCCCATAACATCTTCAAAGCCATAAACGATTCTCGTCACACCATTCACGACAAGAGTTGCAAAACACATCAAACAGGGTTCCAGGGTAGAATAGATAACAACTTTTTCAAGATCAATGTCGTTTCGTTGCTGCCGCAAGGCTCGCAGGGCAACAATTTCGGCATGATCAATTTCTGCCAAAGAGCTGTCAGAATTTTTCCTGCCACCACGGGCCACCACCTCACCATCGACAACAAAAACACACCCCACAGGAAACTGTCTGGCCGCTAACGCATCACAGGCCTCATCAAGGGCCAATTTCATAAATTTTTCATGACCATTACACATCACAAACAGACCCTATCCAAGGCCCGCCTCTCTTTTCTTCGTTAACAAAAAAGCCCCTGGGAGAATTGGAACGCAAAAAAATTGCTGTACCATGAAAACAAAAATTTTCCAAGACAACATCAAGCAGCTCAATCTGAAAATAATTCTTTTGAACCCAATCACAATGCCTCGTAAAAAATATTGTCTCTCAGCCAGATATGATTATCTTAGTACCTTGTTGGCCAAAGCCTGTCATAAAAGACAAGAAATTGAACGTATCCTGGTAATGGCTGAGTAATTTGAACCACTAAGGCACTTATCCTGCTGTTTGGGGTTAGTGCCTTGTTGGCCAAAGCCTGTCATAAAAGACAAGAAATTGAACGTATCCTGGTAATGGCTGAGTAATTTGAACCACTAAGGCACTTATCCTGCTGTTTAGGGTTAGTACCTTGCCGGCCAAAACCTGTCATAAAAGACAAGAAATTGAACGTGGCCCGGTAATGGCTGAGTAGCCTGAACCATTAGACACGTATCCCGCGTGAAGGGAAGAGCATCAAACGGTTCAAACCTTTGTCTACCAATGGAACCTGTGAAAAAAATGGCAATGAAAGATCAATGGACACTGAGCAACGCTCTCAAAATTCTGCAACATCCCACTGTGGATGCCAAGACCTGGGCAGAAGCCGTAGCATGGCTGCTTCGTTATGGACCAAAAAGCATCCGTGATATTCTGCTTGATGCCTCAAGTGAGGCAATCCAGACGCAATTTACAGATCTCGAACCGACGGGATACTCGACTGAAGGTCGTCCTTTCTATGATGCCACAGCACTGGCGGCAATACTTGATATCAGCGAAGAGGAAGCAGCCCAGCATCTTGCCGAGAAGGAAGACCCTGGAAACGACATCCTAGAACATCTTCGTTACTACACGAGAAACAACACCATCCACTAGGAGCAACAAACAACCATGACCATAGACAGCACGGTATAACGGATCTCTTTAGGCCTGGTACGCAAAGAAAGAGAGAATTTATCACTCTTATTTCCCATTGTAAAAATGCCTGGGGTATCGCTGACGATTACAGGCTGTTTTCTCCATATAAAACAAGGATATCATTGATCTGCTAAGTACTCATTACTCGTTTAACGAACCCGAAAATATTAAAAAAAATATGCACTATACCTTAGAACTCCAGGGTGTCACTGCCACCATCGGCTATCTGGCTTGTACCCCGACAAACGAAACCACAGATGCCGAGGCCCTCGACTATCTTATGGCCCATCCCCTTGATGAATACATGCATAAATATCTTCTCGGCAAGATCTTGGCCATGTCCCGAGAAGAACTCTCTCTATGGGCTCAGAACCACAAAGAAAACCCAGTGGTAGAGACACTCATTGCCGAAGCCGCCTTGCAACGAGAAGAACTGAAAACGCTGGATATAACACCACCACGCCCCCCACAATCTCCGTTGGTGGATCTCGTTCAGGAAAATTTTCTGGATATGGATCTGCATCGTCACTGGAGCAGACTTTTTTCAGCAAATATCATCGACCACAAAGCACTTCCCAAACCTGAAGAATGTCCGAGACTGCCCTATTCCACAGAGAAGATCAAACAGGCAAGTGCAACTTTTGTCTCCATACAGGATATTCTCCACAATATCTCTGAGACAAACACCAGCAGCAATGAGCACAGTCTCAAAGAGGTGGTCGCCCGTGCCAGGAAAGCCCTTGATGTTGCTGGAGTCACAATGGACAGACAGATGCTGCATCAACAATCACTGGCACCAGTAGGCCTGGTTCGAGACTGGGAACTATCACTCAGCGTCGTCAATGGCCAGCTCGACTATAGATTACACGGCAAACAGACCTCCTTTGGGCGAGGCATTCATTTTGAAGAGGCCGAGGTTGGTCTGCTTATGGAAATCTGTGAACGTGTTTCCAGCTGGGCCAATATCAATCAAGAAGGTGCTGTGGGCTATAAACAACCGCTGCCAATGATACGAGCCAGGTATTCTGAACTTCAGGAAAAGGCGGTAGCTCCCAGCTCTCTTCCGCTGGAAGTGCCCGACGGCAACCTCTCGCTCCACTGGGTTTTGGGAGAACGCCCCGACGGTTCACAACTCCTTGTTCCGGCGCAATTTGTCTTTCTTTTCACAAACCTTGATGAACCATTATTATGCAGTGGTCTTGGCTCCACAGGTCTTGGAGCCGGCCTTGATATGACCCGGGCCAGACTCACCGCATTGCTTGAAGTCATTGAACGTGATGCTGAAAGCGTTATGCCGCACAATCCGGCACGTTGTTTCCGCATCAAAAGCGACAATGATGAGCAGGCAGCATTACTCGAAGATTTCGCAAAACGAGGTCTGGAACTTTTTTTTGAGGATATTACCCCAGAATTAGGAATTCCCTGTTATCGAGCCTTTGTAGTTGGTCCTGAAGGACAGGTGACCAAAGGGGCCTCAGCCGGGCTGAGCGGTCCCAAGGCCTGTATCTCGGCAATGCTTGAAGTTCCCTATCCCTACCCTTGGGGGCCGCCGAGCCGTCCGGCCCCTCAGGGGATACCGGTACTTTGCGTAGAAGATCTGCCAGATTTTTCCACGGGAAACCTTGGTGGAGACCTGCACGTTCTGGAAACAGCCCTCGTTGCCAGTAAACGCAGTCCGGTCTATGTTGATCTCACCAGAGAAGATATGAACATCCCGGTCTGCCGAGCCATCATCCCCGGAATGGAGCTGATGGCAGATTTCGACCGCAACTCACGACTCTCAGCACGGCTCTTTGCAAATCTAGGCAAGAACGTTTTATAAACCTTGAGATTTCGTAGCTCTATCTGGAAACCGCCTTTTCCATGGCCTTCGCAAAGGCGGGTTGAGAACGCTCAATAACGTTTTCGGAAACACAAAAAACTAATCTGAAATACCCGGGGGTCCCAAAACCACGACCGGGAACTGCGAGGATTTTTTCTTCCTGAAGCATAGAACAAAAAGCAACATCATCACCATTAGGGGCCTTTGGAAAGAAATAAAAACCTCCTTTAGGCTGCAGATATTCATATCCAGCATTATCGAGAACTGTGCAAAATTTTTCTCGACGACGATTATATATCTCAATATCAACAGTTTCCTGTTGTAACTCTGCGACCACGCGCTGGATCATTGCTGGCGCATTGACAAAACCAAGGATCCGGGTTGCCAGATTCATTGCGCCAAGCAGGGCCGCTTTCTCATCAATCTCAGGATGCACCGCCAAATAGCCAATTCTTTCTCCAGGAAGCGAGAGATCTTTTGAATAACTGGAGACGATAATCGCATTGCTATAGGCAGCAAGAATCGGAGGAACTGTGACACCATCAAAGACGATCTTACGATAGGGCTCATCGGAAAGCAGATAGATGGTTGTGCCAAAATGCTGGCCTCGTTCATAGAGCAAGGCCCCCAGTTGTGCCAGTTTTTCAGCAGAATACACCTGACCCGTGGGATTATTTGGTGAATTGATAATAATTGCCTTTGTCTTCTCAGTAATAGCCTGAGAGATGGCATCAAGATCAAGATCAAAGGAGTCATCGGTCGAAACCACCTTCAACACCCCACCATTATTATCTACATAAAAGCCATATTCCACAAAATAGGGGGCAAGAGCAATGACCTCCTCACCAGGATTCAACAGGGATTTCAACACAACATTGAGCCCTCCTGCCGCACCGCAGGTCATCAGCATATCCTCTGCAGCAACAGAAACCTGCTGCTCAACGCTGATCCGTTTTGCAAGGGCCTCACGAACCCACGGGTAACCATTATTGGTCATATAGCCATGAACACCGGGAGTCCTGTCAGCGGCCTGCTGCGCCAGGATATCATAAAACTTTGCAGGAGGCGGCAGATCAGGATTTCCCAGACTGAAATCAAAGACATTTTCCTCGCCAAACTGCCCTTTGAGCCGAGCACCCTCTTCAAACATCTTTCGTATCCAGGACGATTTTTCCGCAAACCCCCGCATCTTTTCTGAAATTGCCATCCTCTTTCCCCTTTATGCCTGATGTCTCTTTTTAAAATAATCGTAGGCCGCGTTAATCTCTTTCATCTTTTCTTCGGCAACCGCGCGGAACTCTTCACCAAGATGCCGTACCTTGTCGGGATGATATTGCATACTCAATTTTCGATAGGCCTTTTTTATCTCGCTCTCCGAGGCACCCGGAGCAAGACCAAGCACCGCATAATGCTGTTCTGCAGCATCCCGACTTCTCGCACTTTGTTGACGGTTACGATACTGGTATTTTGCCTCAATGGTACGACGATCATAATCAGCAATTTCAAGATATCGGGCAATGAATCGGGCAACATCACGTTCATTATCAGGAAGATCGAGCTTCGTGTACAAGACCTGGTAGACCAACTCAAGCAGGATGAGTCGTGGTTCATAGGCAAAGGTTACTTTAAATTCCTGCAAAAGCACCTCTAAAGAGACCTCCGTGGCCGCCGCCTCTTTAATAAGGTCTTTCACCCAACGCATCTGGGTCTGATTATATCTAAGATTATATTGAAAAAACTGCTGGATGGTTTGCACTTCTTCTTTGGTGACCGTGCCATCAATTTTGGCAATATGCATCAGGATCTGGACCAGTAACCAAACAAAACGATTATGGCTTTCTGATTGGGATTCCGCATAATTAACAACTTTACGCTGCATCCAATAAGCGGCCCCCCAAAAAAAAGCTACAAGCAAAAGAAAGCCCAATAATCCTGAGAATATAAGTGCTCCCAAAAAATTTATAAGCGCAGGAGCTCCTCCTGTGACTAAAATGACCAGCAACAAAACCAGCAAACACCCACCACAACCCGGTTGATTGGGCTGCCGATAGGAAAAGGTATATTTATTGCTCATTCACTGGCTCCCGTATTTGCCTCTTGAAAAAGGGCTGCAATAAATTCATCAGTATCAAAATCACGTAAATCATCCATCTGCTCACCAACACCAATAAATCGTATCGGAGTCTGTAACTCGCGGCAAATACTGGTCACAATCCCCCCCTTGGCAGTACCATCCAGTTTGGTTAATGCGATGCCACTCACTCCAACCGCTTCATTAAAGAGTTTTGCCTGAGAGATGCCATTCTGACCTGTGGTAGCATCAACGATCAATAAAATTTCATGGGGAGCTCCAGGAAATTGTTTTCCAATAACCCGTTTAATTTTCTTCAGTTCTTCCATAAGATTGGCCTGAGTATGCAGCCGGCCCGCAGTATCTACAAGAACCACATCATATTTTTTAGCACGGGCATGGCTTATCGCATCGAAGACAACAGAAGAGGGATCAGCCCCTTCATTTTGAGAAATCACTGCCGCATTAACCCGTTCCCCCCAAATTTTAAGCTGAGCAATAGCTGCTGCCCGAAAGGTGTCTGCAGCCACCAAAAGCACCGACTGCTCGGCAGCAACAAATTTATGGGCAATCTTGCCAATGGTGGTTGTTTTGCCAACACCATTTACCCCTACCACCATAATAACAAAAGGCCCTTCAGCAGGCTTCACCAAAGCAGCATCATCCTGATACTCTCTGATAAGAGAGGCAATTTTTTCCTGGATTGCAATTTTTAACGCGTTAGGATCAGAAAGGTTTTCCCGCTTCACCCGACGCCGCGCATATTCAAGGATTTCTTCGGTAGTTGCCACTCCAAGATCGGCCGTAATCAGTAATTCCTCAAGATCATCAAGAAGCTCTCCGTCAATTTCTTTTTTGCCAAGAAAAATAGTATCCAGCTGATAGGTAAATGACTCTCGAGTACGAGAGAGCCGATCTGCTAATTTATGAAAAAAAGAACCTTTTTTCTTTTTTTCAGAAGAAGATGACAGCGGTTCTTCGACAACAAGATTCTCTGTAATTGCCAGCTCTTTCTCTTCCTGGCCTGTTTCAGTAACATCTTCGATCCCAGAGAGTTCTCTGCTCTCTTCATACGCAATTCCCATGTCACAGTCAGGACGAGGAGCAGAAGAGTCTCCTTCGTCTTGAAAACGAGCCAGCTTTTCTCCGCTATCCAATGAGGTCTCTGCACCGAGACTAGAGACCTCGTTGATCTCTTCAGGTGGCAGGGTGTCTTTTACTAAAGATGCATCGGAAGTAACAGAAAGTTCTTCGGGCTGTTCACCTTTGTTCAGTTTCTTTTTAAACCATGCAAGCATATCTTTTTCTGTCGTTCAAAGAGACGGAAACCATAAACACTGGTTTATTACCAAAGACACTCCCTCACCGTAAGCCGCGGGGGAGTGTCACTTCAGGAAAAATCCGGCAGACTGCAAAACTACAGTTCCTGGTGGGCCAAAAGCCGGGATTGAAATAAAATATGGAATAAGATCAAGATCTTATAAAAAACCATCTTCTTGTTTTTTTATGGACAGCCTTGACCAGTAAAACACTTGAGCGAGCAATTAAGAGTAACGGAAAATTTCTTTTGCAGTAAGGGTATTTATTGCAAAACCCACTGCCCTCTGCTGTTTCGACATGCGGTAGCATAGGTAGTCTCAGCCCTTCCATCAATCGTCGCAAGTACCTCTGCCTGGCGACACACCCGACCGTTACTGCTATAAGCTGGCTGCGGAACCACCTTATAGGAATTACCCGTGTCAGGATTCACCCAGCCTACAGATTTTCCAGATACTCCCTGTTCATAGGCTTCGTTCAACTGGTAACGATCAAATTTATCCATTTCATTACCAACAATATACCCCAACATAGTCCCGACAACAGCCCCGATCAATGTGGCTTCTGTACTCTTTCCAATAGCTTGCCCAATAAGAGCCCCACCAACAGCACCGCCAACTGCCCCCTGGCTCCCTTTGCTCGCTGTTGAATCGGCACAGGATGCGACAAAAAACAAGAGTAGCAACGCAAAAGCTCCAAGACGTAGATGTTTCATAATTCCTCCGATTTAAAGTCAAAATATTACGGATTTTCCACTACGATTATCATGTATCGCGATCTTTTTCAAGATCATCGCATATTCTGCAGACAAGAGTCTCTAAAAAGCATCTTGAAACGACAACACAAAAACATGCAAGAGAAGAGCAAAACAATTCTTGTTACTTTATGGTAATTACTTATTTATTCATATAAAAAACTTTACTTACAATTTTCTCTTAGTTATAATTTCTTTTAGGTAAACCCACGGCTTTGCCGGGGGACCCTCAAAGTTTGACAGTTCCAGAAAAAAGAAGAAGCCTCCAGGTAGTGAACCGCTCAA
>PDWI01010079.1_pt1 | contig 10650 bp, 11 predicted proteins | sample 1430891 | NCBI WGS metagenome assembly PDWI01 (sample SAMN01162508, study PRJNA174530) | Oral metagenome, whole genome shotgun sequencing project. | biome: Marine environment; feature: Marine mammal; material: Swab sample of the gingival sulcus; isolation source: swab sample of gingival sulcus... | reverse complement strand
ATACAAAAGTAGGGTTATCAGTATACTGCAGAAAAGATAAACGATAAAAAGGGCGATAAAATTTTTTCTGGCGGTTTTTCTTCTTTGGGTCATTGCTAGCTGTTTTTATCTGGGATAACGATAATTGCCTCTGAGAGTACGAATAATATCGTATTGTTCATCGGTTGCCAGTGCTGCGCCGTTGGCGATTTGCTGTCCCCAGTTCGAGAGCATTTCCTTGTCCTTACCATTTGGCTTAAGGGCGGTAAATGCGTTGCGGATCCTGGCGGCCAGCCTGGCATCAATTGTATTTTTGTTACTTACTAGAGTGAAACCTGGTAGTATTTCCGTTTCTTCGACTATTTGTAAGCCCAGATGTTCATATTGCCGGGCGATAGCTGTCTTGACTCCACCAATGTCAAATTCAGCCCGTATCACGGCCAGAGCTACCTCATCATGTCGTTCCAGGTAAGAATAGTTATTTGCTTCCAGACTGGAACCATGTTTTTTAAGCAGTTCATTGACTGATAAATATCCACAGGTGGAGAGAGGCTGGGTGAGAGCAATATTTTTGTCGGTGATGTTAGAGAGGTTAATCTGGTTTTCCGGTAATGAGACCAGGGAGCAGGTATAACCATTTTTTCCTGAAGTATTGAGAAAGGTTACCAATGGTTCGACTTTGGGATAGTTATCCCGTAATTCGACATAGGGTAAGGGGCCAAGATAGGCAATATCAATGCCGCCATTGATGAAATCTTCGAGTAAAGAGGAATAGTTGTCGAAATATCTAAAAAAAACTTTTTGACCTGTTATTCGCTCAAGATATACCCTGAGAGGTTCAAATTGTTTGTATACAATCTCACGGTTTTCCATCGGTAAAGGTGCAAAATGTAATGCTTGCTGATGTGTTGCTGTAACAGTTGCTGTTTCGGCTATTGCCAGACTGGGAAATAGTAATAAAGACAGCAGGTAAAACAAAAAATATTTTTTCATTCATCACTCCAATTGGTTCGACAGTATGCTTTTGGCGATTATATGATATTTTCAGTAATTATTCAAAAAAGTACTAAAAAATCATTGAGTTTATTAAGAGCAGCCTGTTGTATGGTTCCCTTGTCTGTATAACTGGTTGATATTATAAAAAAGGAAGAAAGTTGGATAAATTGTTTGTCTTGCGAAATAACGTGCACTCTTTTTCGACTCTGAGTAATATCTGCCTGTTTGTGAACCTGAGGGGATAGTGTGGAAGAATTTTTTGCAGATAATGGCAGGTTATCAAAGATATTAGATAATTATCAGGTACGTCAGGGCCAGTTGAAAATGTCTGATGCTATCGATAATTTGCTCAGTGCTGATTTTGCAGAAGAAGGTGATCTGCCTCAGCTGCTCGTGGTGGAAGCTGAGACCGGAATAGGCAAAACTCTTGCCTACCTGTTGCCTGCTGTCATTTCTGGTAAACGTGTGGTGGTGTCTACTGCGACCAAAAATCTTCAGGATCAGATTCTTTTCAAGGAAATTCCCCTTATCGAACAGTTGTTTGAGGCAAGAATATCAGTAGAAATTGTTAAAGGCCGTCAGAATTATCTTTGTCTGTATAAATGGTATCAGTACTGTAGTGCAGCCCAGTTGTCGATGTTGGATAAGTCTGAAGAGCTGCTGATTAATGACTGGCTCAAGGAGACAGAAACTGGTGAACGATCGGAGTTGGATTGGCTATCTGATAATTCGTCACTATGGTATAAAATTGCTGCCAGTTCAGACAGCTGTTTGGGGGCGGATTGTCCTGAGTATGCAGGTTGTTTCATAACCAGGCTTCGCGCGCGGGCTGCCAATGCCAGGGTTATCATTGTAAATCATCATCTTTTCTTTTCTGATCTTGCTCTTCGTAAAACCGGTTTTGGTGAAATTTTACCCCGCTATGAAGCTGTAGTTTTTGATGAAGCGCATCATATAGAAAATATTGCAACCACCTTTTTCGGTAAGAGTTTCAGTCAATATCAGGTATTTGATTTGCTGGGAGATGCTGAACGACTTTCTGAGACGGATTTGCCTGCTGGCGATGCACAAAGGTTGCGTTCCCGGCTAAAAGGTTTAAAAGAGCGATTAACGTTTTTTGTCGCAAAATTTCCTGCCAGAAGAGGCCGCTATCCCCTGAGACCATTTGTTCAGGAACTTGGTCTCGAGAAATGGCAAGAGGAAATAGATTTGCTTGCCCTTGGCTTGAAAGAATTTGCCAGACAGCTTGAAGATTTCAGGGCTTACGGGGAGCCTTGGTTCATGCTGAGCAAGCGGTGCATTACTCTTCATGACACTTTGCTTTCTGTTGGTCTTTCCTTTCTGGAGACTGAGTCAAACCATTATGTTCACTGGTATGATAGAAAGGAAAAATCGGTTGTCCTTCTTGCTACACCTGTGTCTGTTGCGGACGAACTGAATACTCATCTTTATCTGGAGACAGGGTGTACGGTGATGACTTCAGCAACTCTGACTATTGGAGGTAGGTTTGATTATTTGCAGGAAAGACTGGGGCTTCCTGCTGAGACGCAGTTCTTGCGATTTGAATCGCCATTTAATTATCGCGATAATTCTTTGCTTTATGTGCCGGAAAACAGTTTCCCGGAGACCAATCATCCTGACTATAGTGGGAAGAGCGGTAAAAAGGTGCTTGAGATCCTCAGCTATAGCCGGGGAAGAGCCTTGGTCTTGTTCACCAGTTTTCAGGCAATGGAGAGGATGGCAGAATTATTGGAGGATGAGCTTGATTATCCACTTCTGGTGCAAGGAAGACACTCCAGAAAATATCTTCTTGAAAAATTCAGGAAGGAAACGAATTCTGTACTCCTTGCCGTTGCCAGTTTTTGGGAAGGAATTGATGTGGCAGGAGAATCCCTGAGCTGTGTAATTATTGATAAACTTCCTTTTGAAGTTCCCAGTGATCCGGTAATTCAGGCACGGATGGAGCGCATAGCCGAAAGTGGTGGAAATCCTTTTATGGATTTTCAGGTTCCAAGAGCTGTGTTGACTCTGAGGCAGGGGGTTGGTCGGTTGATGCGTTCTGCACAGGATAGTGGAATAATTGTTATTCTTGATGTGCGGTTATTTAGCAAGTTTTATGGTAAAAGGTTTCTGAAGAGTTTACCGCCCGCACCTGTGACCAGAAAAATTGCCGATATAAGGAACTGGTTCAGTGGTTAACTATTGAATTTTCTTTTGTAATAACGAATAAAATGATGAAGCAGGAATTTGATATAGTTGAAGTTATTAAGGCGGAAGCTGGTAAGGTTAACTCTTTTATTGCTGAAGATTTACAGGCGTTACGCGGTTCCATGGAACCGTTTCTTTGTGATGTCCTTGAGTATGGCTTGCTTGCAGGTGGTAAGCGGGTGCGCCCGCTGTTGGTTGTGGCTGCTGCCAGGTTATGTGGTAATCGCGACGAAAAGGTCTATACCCTGGGAATGGCCTTTGAATATCTACATGCCGCAACTCTTTTTCATGATGATATTATTGATCAGGCTGATTTTAGAAGAGGCAAGGAATCTGTTGCCAAGAAATTCGGTATTGGACCGGCGATCCTGGCAGGTGATTTTCTGCACGCCAGATCGATGCGTCTTGTTGGAGAACTGGTTGGAGAAAGAGGCTTGACCAGCTTTTGTGGCGCCACCAGCGGTATGGTTGATGGTGAATTTTTGCAGTTGAGAAATGCTTCTGAATATAATCTTTCCGAGCTTGATTATTACAGGACTGTGATGGGTAAGACAGGCTTGTTAATAGCCTCTGCCTGTGAAGTTGGGGCAATTTATGGAGGCGGGAGTGATGAGCAGATACAGGCTTTGAGAGTGTATGGCGAAAAGCTTGGCTCTGCTTTCCAGATTATTGATGATTTGCTTGACTATCTTGGAGACAGTCAACAAACAGGAAAGAGTGTTGGTAATGATCTGTTGGAGGGAAAGATGACTCTGCCGCTCATTTTTGCGATTACAGCAGCAGCTGACAGGGATCATGAACGGATGCGGCAAATTATTAAGGATGAAAAGCTTCGCCACAATCAGTTTGATGAAATGTGTTCTCTCATTGTTAAGTATAATGGTTTTGCCAGAGCACGAAAACAGGCTGAAGACGATATTACCCTAGCCTGCAGGCAGCTTGAAATTTTCGCCGATAAAAACCAGCAAGAACATATATTTTTAAAGGCGCTGGCACATTATATCCTTGCTCGAAATAAATAACTTTTACACATATAATCTTGAGCTCTCGGGTGAATGTAGCGAGCTCGGTGAAATGGCTTGTTTCGTTTTGATATTTTGTGGTACAATAAGGTGTACATGTACTTTTAAGGTGGAGGAGAGACCAGCATGGATACTATCACATATACTTCTGCAAGAAGCAATCTTGCAAAAACAATGAAAAAAGTCTGCGACGATCATGCTCCTGTTATTATCACCCGTAAATCTTCAAAATCAGTTATCATGATGTCACTTGAAGATTTTCAGGCTCTGGAAGAGACAGCGTATCTTTTACGTAGTCCTGCCAATACTCGTCGTTTATTGGAATCAATTGCTGAACTTGGTGCTGGTAAAGGTGTCAGGAAGGAGCTTGTCGAGTGAAGCTCATATTTGCTGAAAATGCTTGGGAAGATTACTTGTATTGGCAAAAAAATGATAAAAAAATTTTAAAACGAATTAACCTGCTTATACGTGATATCCAACGAGTTCCATATGACGGTATTGGCAAGCCTGAGGCTCTTAAACACGGATTGTCAGGATACTGGTCCCGCCGCATCGATAGTGAACACCGCATAGTGTATAAAGTTGATCGGGATTCTGTTTTTATTGCTCAACTACGATATCATTATTAGGCATAACAAGTGGATAAAATGGCAGTAACAAGAAAAAGGAATACGGCAAGGCAGAAGTCTTCCCGAAAACTTCGAAAGAAACCGATGAGGAACTGGAGCAAAATCATCATGAACTTTTTGTTACTGATGGTGTTTGCTTTTTCTATTGGAGCAGCTTTTTTTGTCATATTTTTTTCGGTACCACAGGCTCAGGCTAAACAACAGGTAACTGGTGTTGAAAGAGCGAGAGTGGCAATTATTATTGATGATATGGGCTATAGTCGTAAGCTCGGTATGGCTTTTATCAATCTTCCCTATGATTTGAGTTTTTCCTTTCTTCCTTCGGCACCGTTTTCGGAATATTTACAAAAGGCAGGATATATTGCCGGTAAGACGATCATGCTTCATGTGCCGCTGGAGCCACTTAACCAGATGCAGAGTATGGAAGAGGATACGCTGTTATTGGAGATGGAGGAAAAACAGCAAAGGGAACTGTTCAATTCAATGACAGATTCCGTACCTCTTGCGGTAGGGATGAATAATCATATGGGTTCACGTTATACTGCTGATAAAGCTGCCATGAGTCATTTGCTGGCTATGGCAAAGGCGAGAGATCTGTTTTTTGTGGACAGTTTGACGACGAATAAAAGTGTTGGAGCAGTGACTGCGGTTGAACTTGGTGTGGCCTACGTTAAACGAGATGTCTTTCTGGATAATGTGAAGAATGAGCAGGCAATATGTGGACAGCTTGACAAACTGGTCAGAATTGCCAGAAAGAATGGTTCAGCCGTTGGCATAGGTCATCCCTATCCCGAGACTTTAAGAGGTTTGCAGCGTTGTTTGCGGGATAGTCTGGGCTCTGTTCATGTGGTATCTGTTGAACAGTTTGTAAAAAAGTAGAAATTGCTCATCAGAAAGTTTGTACAGGACCCAAGGTCCTTTTGGATCCTGTACCTTATAACCTAGTGTTTGAAGGAGCGCTGTCCGGTATACATCATGGCAACCTGAGGATCAGCTTCATTACAGGCGATGATTGTTTCAAAGTCTCTCATGGAACCACCTGCCTGAAGAATTGCACTTATACCTTGCCTGATTCCAACATCGGCACCATCCCTGAACGGGAAGAATGCGTCAGAAATCATTACCGATCCCGGAAGGCCTGCACGATCAGCCTTGGTTCTTGCAAGAATTTCATCGCGGACACTGTTTTTCTGCTTACCTGCTGCAATTTCCAGCTCAAGACTGGCAAAAGGTATTTTTAACGTATCAAAGCAAATTAAGTCTGCATACTTGATATAGGCTTTGTGTACCGCAATTTCAGCAACACCAACTCGGTCCTGTTCACCCGTTCCTATCCCAACAGTGCAACCATTTTTGACATAGAGGACAGAGTTGGAGGTAACACCGTGTTCAATAGCCCAGCCAAAGATCATATCTTGAATTTCCTGTTCGCTTGGCTGGCGTTCACATTTGTACTCATCACCTTTCCAGGTCGCAACTGCTGGCATGAGATCATCCACAGAGCGGATTGAATTTACTGCTGACTGCTGAACAATAATGCCACCATCAATAAGGGACTTAAAATCAACAAAGCGGTACTGCTCAAAATCTGCCAGACGGTCAATGGCTGCAATCTTGATGATTCGCAGGTTTTTTCTCTTTGAAAGGATTTCAAGGGTACCGTCTTCAAAGTCTGGTGCACAAACAACTTCAAGGTAGTTTTCGGCAAGAAGTCTTGCAGTGTCAATGTCACATGGGCGGCTCATAACAACTGCACCGCCGAAAGCCGCGATACGATCACAGCGGAGGGCACGATCAAAGGCTCTGGCAAGACTACTGTCCCATGCTGCGCCACATGGGTTATTGTGCTTGAGAATTACTGCGGCGGGTTTTTTCATCAGATACTTGATAATGTTCAGACCATTATCAATGTCGGTAAGGTTGATTTTCCCGGGATGCTTGCCTACCTGAAGCATATCTTCTACCGTAATTGAGGAGACAAGACCGTTGCCTGGTTCTATGAAAGAACATTCTCCAAGGCAGAGATTGCCGTTTACAAGTTCATAGAGGGCCGCTTCCTGATCGGGATTTTCTCCATATCGTATACCACGTTCTTCCAAGGTGCCATCCTCTTTAGGGATTGACCAGCTTTTTTTTCGATAAACGAGTTTCTGATCTCCAAAGCTGATGGTCATATCCATTGGAAAGCTGTCACCGAGTATGGTGGAGTACATCTTTTTTATGTCACTCATAACCTCACCTTTAATCTGTTATTCCTTTATGAAAATGTTTTCTGTAAAAAAACGGTGGATTTTGTAGATTGAAATTTGAAATGTTATTGATGTTACCAACTAATTCTGCTGAAAGGTAGAATCCCAATTTTTATAGACAGGGTCAAATCCTTTTTGTTTGAGCATGTTTACCACTTCTTTAAGACTACGTTGGTCTCCCACATTCCACTGTTCGCCAGCCGCGTCCGGTTTGGAGTAGCCCCCCGGGGTGGTTGAAGAGCCTGCGGAATATCGTGTGGGACCAAGTCCAACCATACCGTCCCGGTATTCTTGTTCCTCGCGGGTGGAAATGATTAAGCCGACATCGGGGTCAAGAATACGAAGGGCAAAAATTAATTGGCTGAGTTGTCTGGTTGTTACAGGGTGTAAGGGTTCAAAACCGCCGGTTGCCGGACGTAACCTTGGAAAGGAAACGGTAAAATTGGTACGCCAGTAATGACGCCGCAACCATTCAAGGTGGTAGCCCAGAGTCGCACCGTCGATGCGCCAGTCGGCAAGACCCAGCAGAGCCCCAATTCCCACTTCGCGCATGCCAGCCTTACAGGCTCTTTCTGGAGTGGCTAGACGAAAATCGTAATCTTTCTTCTTGCCTGACAGGTGCAGGGTATCGTAGAGCTTTCGCTGATATGTTTCCTGATAGACAGCAACGCTGGTAACTCCCGCTTCAAAGAGTAATTGATAATCTTCTGTTTCAAAAGGTTGTACTTCAATGGAAACGGAGGCGAATTGTTCTTTTAGATTATCGGTTATATCTGCCAAATCTTGTGCCGAGACCTTTTTTTCTGCCTCTCCAGTCACCAGCAGGAGATGTTGAAAACCACGATTATGGAGGATAAGGGCTTCCTGTTCAATTTCTTCTGGGGTTAAACATTTACGGGTAATTTTGTTTTTTGCCGCAAATCCACAGTAGACACAATTATTTGAGCAATAATTTGATATGTAGAGTGGTGTGTAGAGCTGTATTGTCTTGCCAAATCTTTGCAAGGTGAGATTACTTGCAATTTCAGCCATTTGTGGAAGATATTTTTCGGCAGCAGTTGAGAGCAGAACGGGGAGCTCTTTAGCTGTGCAGCTTCTGCGTTTGAGGATACGTTCGACATCATTGCTTGTGGCTGAATGGATAGTCTGCTCAAGAGTATCCTGAGAGGGAGGTGCAAACATAATTAGTCCAGAAAGTTAAGGTCTCCGGCAATATTACCGCTTGTAGGAGATGATGCCATAGCTGTGCCGCTTTGTGGTCCAATTCCTGCCAAATAGGCAGTTCGACCAGCTTTTACAGCATCACAAAAGGCTTTCGCCATTTCTACCGGTTTCTCGGCAACAGCAATGGCTGTATTAACCAGTATCGCGTCGGCTCCTAACTCCATAGCAAGGGTCGCGTGAGATGGAGCTCCGATTCCGGCATCAACCACCACCGGAATTCTTGCCTGTTCAATAATAATTTCTATCTGAAGCCTGGTCGTTATTCCGAGGTTCGTGCCGATGGGGGCACCCAGAGGCATTACTGCGGCAGCTCCAACATCCTGTAATTTAAGTGCCAGAATAGGATCCGCATTCATATATGGAAGAACCGTGAATCCCTCTTTAACAAGTATTTCCGTTGCTTTTAGCGTTTCGACAGGGCAGGGCAGAAGAGTACGTGGATCTGGTGTGACCTCTAGTTTAAGCCAGCTGGAACCTGATCCTGCTCGTGCAAGCCTGGCAAGTCGGATAGCCTCGTCAGCATTCCTTGCCCCCGAAGTATTTGGCAGAAACCTGGTTTGTCCAGTATCAATCTGAGACATGATGTCGTCTTCTGGATTGTTCAGATCAACTCTCCTGAGTGCCACCGTGACCATTTCACTCTCTGAAGCTGCCAGAACTTCTTTCATTACTTGTGGAGAGGCAAATTTACCGGTACCAATAAAAAGCCTCGATTTAAATTCTGTATCTGCAATTTTCAGCATTTCATCCGCCTCCTACAAATCTGACAAATTCAATAGTATCTCCATCCTGAAGCGGCTCATTTAGTGGGCTTGCGGCGTCTAAAAGGGTTTTGTTCAATTCAATTATAACAGTATCCCGCAGGAGGTCGCTCTCATCAAGAAGCATCTGAAGGGTTGTTTCGTTTGTAACTTCCCGTATTGAACCGTTAAGTTGTATTTTCATCGTATGTTAACAACAATTTGTAATATCGCTTTTAATTTCAACATCTTCTCTACAGTTGTAGGGTGCAACCCGTACACCATCGGTGACAGTACAGTTTGTGAGAATTGTGCCGTTATCAATGATACAGTTTCTGCCAATGACACATTTTCCCCGTAACTCAACACCCGCTCCGATGGTTGTGTCAGAGCCAATTTCTGTTTCTTGAGAAATATAGGTCGTTTCTGGAGAGAAGAGTGTGACTCCGCTCATAAGAATCTGTTTATTACGTCTTTTGCGCAATTCCTGCTCTGCCTCTGCGAGTTCAACACGGGAGTTTACCCCCAGCACATCTTTGGCTTTCAGTGTTACATATTTGACAACCTTTTTGTTCTGTTTTACAGCCAGCTCAACGATGTCTGTCAGATAAAGCTCTCCTTGTTTGTTATTGTTATTAACCTGCGCGAGGGATTCATAAAGAAATTGTTTGTCAACACAGTAAATTCCAGTGTTGATTTCCTTGATTTCTCTTTCTGTGTCGTTTGCGTCTTTTTCTTCAATAATACGAAGGGGAGCCCCATCTTTGCTTGTCTGTACCCTGCCATAATTAGTCGGATTGTCAAGAAAAGTTGTCATAAAAGCAAGTGACGCCCTTTGTTTTTTGTACTCCTGATACATCTCCTCCAAAAGAGCAGGTTGTACGAGGGGCATATCTCCGTAAAAGATGAGGACATCCTGGCAATTATCTGCAAGACTTTCTTTTGCTGCCAGTACAGCATGAGCTGTCCCGAGTTGTTCTGTTTGCACAGCAAAAGAACAATCAGAATCCTTGAGAGCATCCATCACCTTTTCTTGCTGGTGACCAACCACTACGATTCGATTTTTTGAATCAAGAGATTCTGTGCTTTTCAGGACATGGTGAATCATAGGGTGTTCCATGATAGGGTGCAGGACTTTTGCCAGGCTGGATTTCATTCTGGTACCTTTTCCTGCTGCCAGTAATATAATTGATAAATTATTTTGGGTCATTAGTTCTTTCCTGAAAAAGATATAAACTATAGAGGATTTTTTCTTTGTTACAATGAAAGAGGAGTATAGGAAAATAGCTGTTTCATTGCAACAAAGATTAGAGCTTCTCAGGTAATAGTTGACTGCTCTTTTCTGAATTATATGCAGGAAAAATATCTTATTAAAATCAGTTTGTGTTAGTCGGCGGATTATTATTGTTTTGAATAAGGTTTAAGCTGTTATTTTTTCAGTTTTTGAGAGAGGAATTTTATAAGGGAAGGGCAGTCGTCAGTTGTTATTATAGGCAGGCAAACAAAAAAAGCCTCAACGGTATGTTGAGGCTTTTTTATATAGAAAAAGATCGGCGGCGACCTACTCTCCCACACAGTCTCCCATGCAGTACCATCGGCGCAG
>PDWI01010078.1_pt1 | contig 10652 bp, 7 predicted proteins | sample 1430891 | NCBI WGS metagenome assembly PDWI01 (sample SAMN01162508, study PRJNA174530) | Oral metagenome, whole genome shotgun sequencing project. | biome: Marine environment; feature: Marine mammal; material: Swab sample of the gingival sulcus; isolation source: swab sample of gingival sulcus... | reverse complement strand
CTAAGATGGAACAAACTTATAGATTTTCCTTTACAGGAACAGGACTAGCATACTTTAAGATATGGGCAGTAAACATGCTCCTTTCCATTATCACTTTGGGGATTTATTCGCCTTGGGCAAAGGTAAGAAACAACGCTTACCTCTACTCAAACACGGAGCTTAATGGGGACAGTTTTGAGTACACAGCCAAGCCCATTCGCATCCTCATAGGTCGCCTTATCGTCTTTGCCTTGTACTTTGTTTATTTTTTGCTACAAGATGTTTTAGGCTTTTATCTTTTTGCGACCATCTTTGCCGTCATCGCCCTGTCTTTAGTGCCGTGGCTGATGCGTCAAGCGGTTAGCTTTAGAATGCGTTACACAAGATACAGAGGGGTAAGCTTTAGCTATCACGCCTCAACGCGGCAGTACTATAAGTTCTTCTTGATGCACATCTTACTAAACGCTATAACGCTATTTTTGGCTTTTCCATATACGCTAAAAAAGCTCAAAGACCTCATCGTCAATAACACTTACTATGGGGACAAAAACTTTGATTTTAAAGGCTCTGTTGCTGATTTTTACATCTTGCATCTAAAGTATTATGCTACCTTTTTTGCAATGCTTTTGGTCTTTATCTTTGCAGGAGCATTTTTCTTACAAACATACAACTTTGAGCTATCAAGCATAAAGGGTATAGATGCACAAGATGTAAATGCCATAAAAAATATACTTATCATTGGAGTTCTTACATATTTTGTGTTTTTATTTATACTTATCACAACAAAGGGTATGTGGGATGCTTGGATGGCGAAGATAGTATATCCAAACACAAGCTTAGCAAACTTTAAGCTCTCAAGTGAGCAAAAAGCTTTAAGCCTTGGCTGGATATATGCGAGCAACTTTCTTTTAGTGCTAGTAAGTTTTGGACTTTTGCACCCTTACTGCAAGGTAAGAGCTTTAAAATACAAACTCTCACACATAAGTACTAGTGGGGATGGTTTTGATGAGTTTACCAACAAAACCCTAGAAGACACCAAAGCCTTAGGCGAAGAGAGTATGGACTTTTTTGACATTGATGTGGGTATCTGAGAACAGAAAACAAAGAGCGGACTCAGGAGAATGGTTTATGAGGTGGATTATTTTGATGGGATTAGCTCAAAAAAGCAAAAACTTGAAGTAATAGTTGACGAAACTAGCCTTCAAATCCCTCAAAAATCCCACACTTTTTTACTTAAAGATCTTCACATACCAACTAAGATCCCAAATGTTTCACAAGTTATAGAGCTACCAAATAAAGCACATATAAAGCTAGATAAAAATGATAGCATCAAGACGAGGTCTCATTTTGTTTTTCATCTTGAAAACAAACTAAGGTACGCTCTTCTTAGCATCGTTTTCATAGGGTTACTTGTGGGATTTTCCCTTAGTTATGGGGCTAATGCAAGTGCGAAGTTTATCAGCCTTGTTGCACCTGAAAATGTGCTTGATGACCTTAGCAAACAAACCCTAGTCCAACTTCAAAAGCACTACCTCAAAAAAACAAAGCTAAGCCAAAAAACTCAAAAGTACCTAAAAAATGAGTTTACCAAGATAAGTCCTAAAAAGCTAGACCTAAAACTTCATTTTTACTCTTCAGATCTTTTTGGGGCAAATGCCTTTGCTCTTCCTTCAGGGGATATAGTCTTGCTTGATGATTTGGTTGAACTTGATCAAAACCCAAAACTTCAGGGCATACTTGGGGTTTTAGCCCATGAGATAGGGCATGTCCAAAAACGCCACTCCTTACAAAACCTTGTCAAAACAAGTATCGCTGGAGCGGTCATGGCGTATTTTATGGGGGATTTTTCCACTGTTTTAACAGCCTCCATAACAGGCTTGATAGGCTTAAGTTATTCAAGAGAGTTTGAGCAAGAGGCTGATGAAGTAGCAAAAAACATACTCCAACAAAGAGGCCTTAGTGCCAAGGCTTTAGCAGAACTTTTTAAAAAGCTCGATAAAGGGGGTGAGAGTAAATTTTTATCCTCACACCCTTTAACAAAAGATAGAGTAAAGTTTTTTGAAACTTCAAACTAGCTTTGTTTTTCTATCCCTCTAGCTCCGATATTGCCGTATCTATGGTAGCTATGGCTTATACTTTGCTCTTCAAAATAGTTAAGTAACTCAAGTCGTCCATCCATCATAGGCTTTTGCCTGACGATAAAGACTGGTTTTTTAGCAAGAGAGGCAAAAACCTCATCGCTAACCTTACTCGCATCAGAGTATAAAACCCTATCGCATCCCAAAGCTACTTCTATAAATTCATTCTCTTCTTCTCTTTTGATGCTATCTTGCTCATCAAAAAGTTCATCCTTGTTTTCAAAAAGAAAAGATACCACATCACAACTAGCCTTCGCCTCAACACTCACATGCAAAGCAACCTTGCTTATCTTAGCCGCTAACACTCTACTTACCACATCAAACAAGGTATCGCTCTCAAGCACCCTTAGGGCAACCTTTTGCAAGGGCAGATATCTAAAGATATTGTCTTCACCTCTGATGCTGATGTATTCATGCTCACACCCAAACTCTTCTTTGTAGTTTTCCGCATAGCTTTGAAGAGCGGATGAGAGTTTTTTAAACTCATTTGCAAAAGTTTTATAGATGCCTTTTTTAGCATCATCTGACCACTTCTTAACTAGCGGAACGTACTTGTTGTAGTACTCTTTTTTGGTTTTTGGCTGGGCTTTTTCTGTAAAGTCCACAAACTGCGTTACATAGTTAAAAACCCCAACTTTTCGCCCTGCTCCTATAGCGGACTTGCCCATACCACCAAAAGGCTGACGAAGTACGATAGCCCCTGTTGTGCCACGGTTGATGTAGAGATTTCCAGCTTTTAGCTTTTCTTTCCATATGTCTATCTCTCTTGCATCAAGGCTTTCAAGCCCTGAAGTTAGCCCATAGCCTGTCATATTTACAGTCTCTATAGCATCATCAAGGTTTTCAGCCCTCATCACAGAAAGCACAGGCCCAAAAAGCTCATTCATATGACAAAAGCTTTCTTTTTTTACGCCCCATTTGATAGCTGGTTTTAGCATATATTCGTTTTTATTTGCATAACTTGGTTTCAATGCCCAACTCTCGCCCTCTTCTAAGCTCTCAAGTGCTTGTTTTAGGTTTCCGCTGACTTTGTTTGCTAAGGTTCCAAGGGTGTTTTTAAGATCCCAAACAGAGCCGACGTTTAAACTTTTTGCCGCATCAACTAAGGCAGATTTAAAGCCCTCATCCTCATACACTTCTTTTTCAAGCACAAGCAACGATGTGGCGGAACATTTTTGACCGCTATTTGAAAATGCCGAATTTACAACGTTTTTGATGGCTTGTTCCCTATCGGAAAGTGCCGTAACGATGGTAGCATCTTTTCCGCCTGTTTCAGCGGTCAAGAAAAGATTTGGTCGAGTTGAGAGCATTTTTAAAGCCGTATCTTCCCCGCCTGTTAAGATAACAAAGTCGATATTTTCATTTTTGACTAGATGCTCCCCTGCCTCACTTCCTGCACAAGGCACAAACTGTAAGGTATTTTTGCTAACTCCTGCATCCCAAAAACACTTACACAGCTCATAAGCACAAAGCACCGCATCAGAGGCTGGTTTTATGATGCAAGTATTGCCACTTGCTAAAACCGCTGCCACACCTCCAAGAGGGATGGCAATAGGAAAGTTCCAAGGTGGGGTTACAAGTCCAACACCCTTGCCTTTAAACTCCAAGCCTTTTTTCTCAAAATGTCTCACTGAATGAGGGTAAAACTCCAAAAAGTCAACAGCCTCACTCACTTCCACATCCGTCTGTGTAAACACCTTGCCAACTTCTGCTGCTGCTACGCCTATGAGATCATCTCGACGCTGGCGTACGAGATTTGCCACACGAGATAAAACTTCATGACGCTCTTTGTGGCTTAACTTTCTCCAGCCGTCAACATCCTCTTTAGCAACATCGGCTGCTTTTTTAAGGTCATTTGCACTTGCTTTTGTATAAACTCCGCACAAAACCCCATCTTCGAGCTGACTTTTGTCGATGACTTCGATCTTTTTACGACTTGCCCTCATCTCTTTTCCAGCTACGACCACAGGAGCAGCATCAAGCTTTTCGCCCTTGCTTTTTTTCCATTTTTTGATGATGCCTTCTGCCCACTTTTTGTTCGCATCAAGAACAAAGTCCGTATCAGGCTCATTTACAAACTCCCCTGTGTAAAAACTTCCACCCCTATACTCACTCCAGTCCTCTTCAAGTCGGTTTTGAGTTCGCTTGGAGCCTATGAAGTTTTTACCTGCATGAGAAATGGCGTCTAAAAACTTGCTCTCTTGCATCTTCCAGTCGTGGCTATCTACTTTAAGCCCAAAACTATAACGTATGAAATTTTCCTCGCCTGTGTTCTCATCAAGTCGCCTCACAAGGTAGGCTATGGCATTTGTAAACTGCTCTTGAGTAGCTGTTGGTGCGTAAAGTAAAACGTGATGCAAATTTTGCTCATCTAGGTAAAGGTTGATGGCTTTTGTAGCACTCTCGCTCATGCCTTCTAACATCTCAAGAGTAAAATACTCTAAGATTTCATTGTGCTTTGCCACCGTATAAGCAAAGGCAAGTTCAAAAAGATTGTGTGATGCAGAACCCACATGCACAACCTTAGCATGTTCAGGCTTAAGAGCGTAAGTTATCATCACTTTATAGTTTGCGTCGGTATCTAGTTTGTTTGTATAAGGTGCTATTTCCCAATCTCTTTGAGAGCTTTCAGTCTCTTCCATTTCCATATTTGCACCCTTAACTAGCCTCATTTTTACAGGACTTCCGCCGTTTTTGACCCTCTTTTTAGCCCAAGTGATGAGCTTTTTTTGCCAAAGATGTGAATCAGGCAGATAAGCTTGTAAGACAATCCCTGCGTAAAAGTCCTTAAACTCATCCCTTTCTAGCGTTTTTGTAAAAGCCTCGTAAGTGATGGCTAGATCACGATACTCTTCCATATCAAGGTTGATAAATTTGTTTTGTTTTTTGCCGTTTTTGTCAACAAAAGAGTACTTTTTGGCTTGACGGTAAATGCGTGAAAGCCTTTCAACTAGCTCATCGACCGTATCTTCAAAGCTAAGGGAGTTTATCTGCGAAAAGATGGTTGATATCTTGATGCTAATATAATCAACATGCTCATTTTCAAGTAGTTTTAGGTACTTTTCTATGCGTCCATTCGCCTCTTCTTCACCTAAAACCACTTCGCCTATGAGGTTGACATTTACCCTATCGCCTTCGCTTTTTCGTTTTTGAAGATGAGCGTTAAAGACCTCATCTTCGCCTTTTATGACCACAGCTTTGGTATCTTCTCGCACTTTTTTGACAAATAAAGGCACTGACATATCAGGCAAAAACTGCCCAAGAGTTCTAAACAAAAACACCAAAAACTTTTCACTTGTTGTAAAAAACTCCGCCATGCCGTACTTGTCAAACAAAAAGTTTATCTGATCAGCCACACGAGAGTTGTCTTTGCTCCTAAAGCACTGATCCATAAGCTCAATAAGCAAGACCTTATCCATGGGATTTGAAAGCATTTTTTGTATCTGCTTATTAAACTTTTGACTAAAGCTATCTGATAACTCGTCTGCTTTATTTTGCCACTGTTTGGCTAGTTCTATGGCCTCACTTGCCAAAGCTTTATCTATCTTCATATCATTTCCTTCAAATAAAACTTATTTTTTCTTGCCTAGGTAGGCCTCTTGTATGACTTTAGAGCTTAAAAGCTCCTCACTACTTCCCTCGTGGGATATCTTTCCAAGCTCCAACACATAACCTCTGTGAGCTAGTTTTAAAGCTGCCTTTGCGTTTTGTTCCACAAGCAAAACCGTTACTCCGCTTGAAGATATCTCTTTGATGGCTTTAAAGATGACCTTTACTAACACAGGAGCAAGTCCAAGGCTAGGCTCGTCTAAGATGAGCAGTTTAGGACGGCTCATGATGGCTCTTCCTATGGCTAACATTTGTTGCTCCCCACCACTTAAAGTTCCTGCAAGTTGTTTGCGTCTTTCTTTTAGGCGAGGAAGTATCTCGTATATCCATTCGAGGGTTTTTTTGTCAAACTCTTTAAGGCTGTAAGCTCCCATAAAAAGGTTTTCTTCCACATTTAGTGTCCCAAAAACCCTTCGTCCTTCAGGCGAGTGGCTCATACCAAGACTTACGATCTTGTGTGCTTTGGTCTTCGTTATGTCAGTTCCATCAAATACTATACTACCATCAGCAGACTTCAAAAGCCCACTTATAGTGCGTAAAGTAGTCGTCTTTCCAGCTCCGTTTGCACCAAGAATGGTAACTACTTCGCCTTTGTTTACGTATAGATCTATGCCCTTAATAGCCTCAATCGCCCCATACTTTACATGCAAACCTTTTACTTCAAGAAGTTTTTCACTGCTCATCTTCGCCCCCTTCATCCTCATCATCGCTTCCTATGTAGGCTTCTATAACCACAGGGTCATCTTGAACCTCGCTAGGTTTTCCCTCGCTTATCTTAGCTCCAAAGTTGATGACGCTGATGTATTCGGTTAGGCTCATAACCATATCCATATCATGCTCTATCATCATGATGGTTATGCCCATCTTTTGTATTTTCTTGATGGTCTTAGTTAGCTCAATAGTTTCGTTTTCGTTTAGTCCAGCCGCTGGTTCATCTAGTATGAGTAGCTTTGGCTCAGCAGCTAAAGCTCTTGCCATCTCAACCTTTCTCTGAACTCCGTAGGAAAGCTCAGTCGCAGGAACATCAGCGTACTGCTCTATGCCAAAAAATTCCATAGCCTCCTTGACCTTTTGCCAGTTTTGCTTTTCGTCTTTATAGTAAGCTGGAGTATGAATGATGCCGTTATACCAGCGTTGTTTGAGTTTGGTATGTCGCCCTGACATGACATTTTCCGCTACACTCATACCCGAAAAAAGCCTGATGGTTTGAAAAGTTCTTATGATGCCTTCTCTTGCTATCTTGTGAGGGCTAAGACCTTTGATGCTCTTTCCTTCCCATAAAATGTCGCCAAATTCTGGCTCATATATACCTGTGATGCAGTTAAAAAGTGTGGTTTTCCCTGCCCCATTTGGACCTATGATGCCGTAAATCTGACCTTTTTTTACCTTTAGCGAAAGATTGTCGATAGCAGTTAGCCCATAAAAAAGTTTACTTATGTCTTTTACTTCTAGGATGTATTTGCTCATTTGTCATCCTTTTTAGGCTTTACAAAGTCTGGAATATTGCCAAACTTAACTGGCAAGATGCCATTTGGTCGAAGTATCATAGTAAGTATCATAGCGATACCAAAGACTAGATACCTTGCCTCTTGAAAATCCCTAAAAATTTCAGGCAAGATAAACATCACAAAAGTTCCCACAAGAACTCCTGGGAGTGATGCGGAGCCACCAACTAAAACTATAGTAAAAAACATAATGGAGCTTATAACATCAAAAGCATCAGGGCTAACGGAGCTATACTGGACGCTAAACATACTTCCAGCCGCTCCTGCGATACCTGCTCCTAAAGCAAAGGCGTAAAGCTTGTAGTAGCGGATGTTGATGCCCATACTTTGGGCTGCTATCTCGTCTTTGTGGATGTAAAACATAGCTCGTCCAAACTTGGAGTTGTCAAGATTTCGCATGATAAATAGCGTGATGCAAAGAAGTATAAAAGCCATATAATACATATAACTTTGCTCGAAAAATTCTACTCCAAAAAGTCTAACCACATCGATGCCAAACAATCCATCGGGCCCACCTGTGATGCCAAAGACATTGTTTTTAAGAATCTGGATAAAGATGATGTTAAAACCTATAGTTGCTACTAAAAGATAGTCCCCTTTTAAATGGATAATAGGTCCAGCTAAAAGCAAGGCTATCACAACAGGCACAAGCACAGCTGGAGCCCATGTGGCAAGGATGGGTAAGCCAAAGTGTATGTTTAGGATGGCTGTTGTATAAGCACCTAAACCAAAAAACAAGGCATGTCCCATGTGGAAAACCCCAGCACGTCCTAAGATGATATCTTGAGAAAATGCCACGGATGAATAGACTAAAAAAGTCGTTCCGATAGCCAACCAAGCAGAGTTTGCAAATAACGGATAAATGCCCATAAGAGCCATAAAAGCTAAAACCAAAATAGTACTTTTTCTCATTACACTTTCTCCGCTGTAACTTCGCCAAGTATCCCACGAGGACGGAAAATGAGGATAAGGATAAGAAGTATAAAAGTAAAGGTTTCTGCCCATGAAGAGGATATATAGCCACTTATCATAGCGTTAAAAAGCCCTAAAAGCAGTCCACCAAGCATAGCACCCGGTATAGAGCCTATACCACCTATGATAGCTGCTATGAAGGCGTTTAGTCCGTACATCCAGCCCATGTTAAAGGTAACGCCTCGGTAGTAAACCCCTATAAAAAGTCCTGCCACTGCTCCTAGCACGGAGCCTATGACAAAGATGATGAGGATGATCTGGTTTACATTTATACCCATGAGTTTTGCTGCATCTTGATCGATAGCAACAGCACGGATAGCAGTGCCTATTTTTGTTTTATTGATGAAGATATAAAGAGCTATCATCAGGATGCTTGAGAGCATCAAGATAGAAACTTGTGTAAAGGTAAAGACAACTCCGTTTATCGTCCAAACCGTTTGCGGAAAAAGCTCACTTGGAAATATCTTCATATTTGGTCCCCAAAGTAGCATGATGGAGTTTTGTATCACAAGTCCAGCACCCAAAGCAGAAACCACAGCAGAAAGGCGTGGGGCTTCTCTTAAAGGTCTGTAAGCAAGATACTCTACCATCACTCCAAGCAAGGCAACGACTAAAGAAGTGCAGATGAAAATGGCAAGTATAGCCCATATAGAACCAACTCCAAACACCGAAGTGTAAATAGTTAGCCCCACAAAAGCACCAAAAACGACTAGATCACCATGGGCGAAGTTGATGAGTTTCATCACTCCGTAAACCATGGTGTAACCAAGGGCAACAAGGGCATATAAACTGCCCACTGTTAGCCCATTTACAAACTGTTGAGCGAAGATTTCCATTTTATTTATTTAGTATCTTGTAGCTTAGATCAGACTGTATCTCATATACGTTAAACTTAGTGTTAACTCTCTCGCCGTCACTGTTAAATGAAACTGGCCCTGTGATGCCTTGAAAATCTTTTAGCGTATGCAAAAAGTCAGATATTTTCTTCGTATCGAAAGACTTTGTTTGCTCCACAGCGTGTAAGATAGCTCTCAAGCCGTCCACATTCATCAGTGTCCAAATAGACGCAACGTTGATGCCGTACTTAGCTTTGTAGTTTTTAAGGTAATTCTTAGCTATGTCATAAGGTAAAAATTCAGGCGTTGGGAAGTTGATCATGATCGTCCCAATAGCACTTTTTCCAGCGAGTTTTAAAAAGTCAGGGTTATCGTTAGAGTCACCCCCAACAAAGACTGCTTTTATATCGAGCTGTTTTTGTTGAGCCCTTAGTAAACCTCCGTCAACATAGTATCCACCGTAGTAGATCACGTCTGGGTTTAGGGACTTGATCTTTGTTAAAACGGAAGTAAAGTTTTGTGAGCCTGATTTTATCTTGCCTTTATATACGATATTTCCTTTGATATCTTCGATAGACTTTGCCACAGAGTCAGTCAAACCTGTAGAATAACTAGAATAGTCCGAAAGCAAAGCTATGCGCTTAAATTTTCTGTCTTTTACAAGGTAAGAAGCTGTAAAAGTAGCTTGAGCCGAGTTTTGAAAAGAGTTTCTAAAAAAAGTCCAGTATTTGTGCTTAGTCAAGCTATCGCTCGTACCATCGCTTGTTTGAAGTATCTTGTTTCTATAGTAAGTTGTTTGGGCAGCTTCGGTTGCACCTGAGGTATAAGAGCCTATGACAGCTAAAACACCCTCGTTTGTAAGTTTTCTAGCACAAATAGCAGCCTTTTGAGCCTTGCCTTCGTCATCGCAACTAACTACATTTATCTTTTTGCCGAGTATGCCACCTTTTTTGTTGTACTCGCTTACGATGAGTTTTACGCCATTGTCTATACTTTGACCCTCGTTGGCGTATTTGCCTGTTATAGGAGCCTGAACGCCTATGTTTATGGTATCACCAGCTAACAAAGAACTAGCTAGTAACAAACTAGTAGAAATGCCTGTAAGTATATGTTTTTTCATATTTTCTCCTTGATATTTTATACACAAGGTGTAACATTTTTGAGATAAAACTTTATATGAAAGTTTATATAAATTTATAAAAGCATTTGATATTGTAACTTAAATTCACAAATTGTCTAGCTTTTCAAAAACAAAACCAAGGCTACCCTGTCTTTGACTTTAAGCTTTTCGTAGATGGAAGTTGTGTGAGCTTTGACCGTTCTGATGGTTATGTCAACCATCTCGGCTATTTCTTTATTGTTGTAGCCTTTTTTTATGAGCTCGACGATCTCCTTTTCCCTTGGGGTTAAGATATCTAAAGCTTTTTCATGCTCATTTGTTTGGCTTGGGATGACATTTATCCCTCGTATCATCATCTGTACAAACTCAGGATATACCCATATGTAGCCATTTGTTACGGTTTTGAAAGCATCTAAAAAGTGAACTGCTTTCATCCTGGCATTTGCATAGCCATTTACCCCAAGGGATAAAACTATCTTGCCTAAAGCAAAGT
>PDWI01010077.1_pt1 | contig 10652 bp, 10 predicted proteins | sample 1430891 | NCBI WGS metagenome assembly PDWI01 (sample SAMN01162508, study PRJNA174530) | Oral metagenome, whole genome shotgun sequencing project. | biome: Marine environment; feature: Marine mammal; material: Swab sample of the gingival sulcus; isolation source: swab sample of gingival sulcus... | reverse complement strand
AAACTATCCTTTGTTTTGGATGATTCTATTGAATATGCGCAAAAAATATCATCATTGATAGATAGTGTGGTTGATAAAGATGAAGATTAGTGAATTAATTAAAAAAGCTAAAGAATTTAATTCAATTTACATTACAGGTCACGTGAATCCTGATGGAGATTGTATTGGAGCTACTTTAGCTTTAGCTTTGTTGTTTAAAAATGCAGGAATAAAAGCTAAGGTTTATTTAACTGAAATAGTCGACACTTATTCCTATATAGGAGCGGATGATTTTATTACTACTGAAGCACCTAAGGAAACGGACTTGCTCATACTTTTAGATGTTAGTGGCTTTGATAGGATAGGAAAGATAGGAAAATTAGCGGAAAGTGCCTATGCGGTTATAATCGACCATCATATCAATGACAATCCAAAGGGTAACGAAAACTACATAGACCCAGGTATGAGTAGTGCTTGTGAGTTTTTATATAGCATGATAGATGACTTTTCACTTGTTGATAAACAAGTGGCAACAGCTCTTTGTACTGGAATGGTCTATGACACAGCGGCATTTAAACATTCAAATACTAAAAAGTCAACACTTATGGCTTGTGCCAACTTGCTTGATTACGGTGTGGACTTAGAATATGTTGTAAACAAGGTTATGTATGAAAAACCTTTCCTTAGCTTTAAGGCGGAGAGCATTGCTTTTGAAAGACTTTACCTAACTTTAAATGAACAAATTGCAGTAACTTATCTTTTGTTTGAAGACTTTAAAAAGTATAAATTAAAGAAAGAACATACCGAGAGAATAGTGGGTTATATTAGCGATATAAAAGGGATTAAGGGAGCGATTTTTCTCTATCCTGTTAGCAGGGATATGTATAAGGTGAGTCTGCGATCTAAGGGTTACGTAAATATGAGTGAGGTTGCTGCTGTCTTTGGTGGCGGTGGTCATAAAAATGCTTCAGGAGCTAGCATAGTTGGTAATTTAGATAAGTGTATTGAAGATGTTTTAGACGAGATAAGAATGCAACTAAATTAGAAAGAAAAATAATGATAAATGGCATTATAAATATAAATAAAGACAAGGATATGACCTCTCACGATGTTGTGAATATTGTGAGGAGAAAGTTATCCATAAAAAAGGTAGGGCATACGGGAACACTAGATCCTATGGCGACTGGTGTACTTCCTATTTGCATAGGAAAGGCGACAAAACTCGCTTCGATTATTACTGATGGCAATAAGTGCTATGGGGTAAAGATGAGACTTGGATTCTCTACAGATACCTACGATATTAGTGGGGAAGTTACTGGTACAAGTGAGGTAGAAGTTTCTGAACAAGAGATAGTAAAAGAGGTAGAGTCCTTTGTTGGTGAAATAATGCAAACACCACCTATGTACAGTGCGATAAAAGTTGGTGGTAAAAAGCTCTACGAACTCGCTAGACAAGGTAAGGTAGTAGAGAGAAAACAGAGAAAGATAAATATCTTTTCCATAGATGATATTAAGGTGGACGGCAAGGATGTGAGTTTTGTAGTTTTTTGTTCAAAGGGAACTTATGTGAGAAGTCTAGTTTTTGATATAGGTCAAAAGCTAGGAACACTTGCTACAATGACTGAACTTTGCAGGTTGTCTTCAGGAGCTTATGATTTAGAGAATTCTATGTCGGTAGAAGATTTTAAAAATGCGAGCATAGAAGAAATTAGTTCTAAAGTTCAGAGTTTAGAAGATTATTTCAGTGATTTAGAAAAGATTGTGGTACCTGAAAAGTTAAACAAGTACCTATATAATGGAAACAAGATTGGCTACAGGAATTTAACTATAGGCAAACATTATAATCTTTACAGCAAGGACGATGAATATATGGGTGTCTACACTTATAAGGATGGTGCCCTTCACCCTAAGTATTTTTGGGGATTTAGGAAAGAATAAAATGTATTTAAGCAACTTAGAAGATAAGACAAAATTAAAAAATTCAATACTTATCCTAGGCAACTTTGACGGGCTTCATAAGGGACATAAGAAGCTCCTAGAAAAGGCGAGAGAGATAAAAAAAGAAAAAGGTGGTAATATCGTTTTATTTACTTTTTTTCCACATCCGTTAGAATTTATTAAGGGAGAAAAAGTAAAAAATCTCATCTTTGACAGAAGAGAAAAAATATATATTGCCAGAAAAAATGACTTAGACGTTTACTTTGAATATTCCTCTACAGAGCATAATTTGCATATGGATGCGCAAGACTTTGTAAAGGAAATCATAGCGGACAAATTATCGGCGAAGGCGGTAGTCGTAGGTGAAGATTTTCATTTCGCACATAATAGAAGCGGTAATGTCGAAGTTTTGGAAAAGCTAAGTGAGAAGTATGGCTATGAGTTAGAAGTTATAAAACAATTAGAAATAGATGGCGAGATTGTCAGTAGCACCTTGCTTAGAAAGTGCATTCTAGCTAATGACTTTGATAAGTTCAAAAAATTATGTGGCAGAAATTACTTTATTATGGGTGAGGTAGTTCATGGAAAAGCCATAGGAAGGACACTTGGTTATCCTACGGCAAATATATCTGTAGATGAGCGGAAACTTCCTCTAACAAAGGGTGTTTATGCTAGTAGAACTTGGGTTGGTGATGAAGTTTTTGACAGCATATCCTTTGTTGGAAACAGCCTAGGTGATAAGAGCAGGGTTCAATTTGAAACTTTTATTTTTGACTTTAATGAGATGATTTATGGCGAAGTGATAAAGGTGGAAATAGTTAATTTTATCCGCGGACAGAAACAAATACATTCGACTAAAGAGTTAAAAGAGATAATAAGAGACGATATTGATAAGGCGAAGAAGATTTTATAGCTACCATTAATAAGCTAGTTATAAGCATTAATTAAACATAAAATATATTTAATATATTTTATGTAAAAGTTAATAGAATAGCTTAATAAAATATGCTAGAATAAACAAAAATGAGTTATTAATGAGGAGTAGTTATTGAATTATAGTTTTTTTGGTGAACAAGATAATGATAGTAAAAAATTATATATTGAATTATTGGAAGTGACAGGTTCATTATCCAACCTTTTTGCTGAAAGTAAAAATCCATTTCTATATTATAGAGCTATGGAAAATATATTTTGTAAAGCGTTTGATGCTAAAAATTTATCTAGGAGTGATATTTCGGCGGATGCTGGTAAAGATGGGATAGGAATAGGGCTTAAAACTTTTTTGCAAAATAATGGTAATACTTTTCAAAAAGTTGCTGAATTTAATAAAGATTCAGACATACTTAGAGGATTAAATGATATTGATTTAATTAAGAAAGTAGCTGTAATGAGAAATGAAAGAATAAAGTCCACTATGAGGATATGTGGACTTAATGATATGATGTATCATTTAGTTACTAGAAGTGATAAGTATATGGCAATTTACGAAGAACACATGGATTTAGTAGATATTGACAATATAGTAATGACTAAGAAAAATAAAAATACCATTCATTTTAATGATAAAATTAATGATTATAGTTTTAGCTTATCTAAAAGTACTTTGCTTAAAAGATTTGATACTTCTGATTCTAGAAAAATTTTTGGTTTTGATGTCGATATATTGGATGATCCTTATGAATTTTTACTTTCGATTAAGAGAAAATCTAATAATAAAGATAGCTTTGAATTTATTAACACAAATGATTATATTGTTGATTATATAGTTTTACCTCTTTACAGTCCAAAAACAAAAAAAGTGGAGAAACGTTCGGGACTTAATCAATGGAATGCTAATGGCAGAAAACGAAATGAAAATGAGGTTTATATAAGTATACCTAGTTTTATACATAAATGTAAAAAAGGATTTTTTACTTACAATACAGATGATTATAAGACAGCTCCTTTTGATGTTAAGTTGCCTAATGGAAAAACTTTGAGTGTAAAAGTTGCCCAAGCTGGCGGTAAAGCATTAATGAGTAATCCTAATTCTGCTATGGGAGAATGGATATTAAGAGAAATATTAGAACTTAAGCCTATGGAGATTGTAACAAAAGAACAATTAGATATTATAGGTATAGATAGTGTCAAGTTGTCAAAAAGCAAAGATGGGGAATATTTTTTAGATTTTTTAAGGCTAGGAAGTTTTGAAGAATTTGAAGAAAAGTATAATGGACAGAAATAGATAAAAATATTTATTATAGGCACGATATAATTCGTGCTTTTAAAAAAAATAGTATTTGCGGCATGCCGCAAAATGGAGGTAGTAATATGAAAGTAGCTGGATTCTTTGCAGGTGTAGGAGGAATAGAATTAGGCTTTAAACAAGCAGGTTTTGAAATAGTATGGTCTAATGAAATTGATAAGAAAGCTGCTATTACTTTTAAATGTAATCATTCAAATGATTTAATAGTAGATGATATAAATAATATAAAGAGTGAAGAAGTACCTTGTGTTGATGTTATAGTTGGAGGTTTTCCTTGTCAAGCATTTTCAGTAGCAGGATATAGAAGAGGATTCGAAGATGAACGTGGTGAAGTTTTTTTTCAACTAGCAAGGATTATAAAAAATAAAAAACCAAGAGTTATATTTATTGAAAATGTAAAAAATCTATTATCTCATGATAAGGGTAATACTTATAAAGTTATTAAAGAAACTTTTGAAAGTTATGGTTATAATTTGAAGACAATGGTTCTTAATGCAAGTGAATATGGTAATATACCTCAAAATAGGGAGAGGATTTATATAATAGGGTTTTTAAGAAAAGAAGATTTAATTAATTTTAGAAGTATAGAACCAGAGATGCTTACCAAGAAAATATCAGATATTGTAGATTATAATTGTAAGGTAGATGATAAATACTATTATAAAGAAAATTCTTGTAAATTTTATGATGAACTTAAAGAAAATGTTACAAATAAAGATACATTGTATCAATGGCGTAGAACTTATGTTAGGGAAAATAAATCAAATTTATGTCCAACATTAACTGCAAATATGGGAACTGGTGGGCATAATGTTCCAATTGTTTTAACAAAATGTGGAATAAGAAAATTGACGCCCAAAGAGTGCTTTATGTTTCAAGGATATCCTAGTGAGTTTATTTTGCCAAAAGATATGGCAGTGAGTCATTTATATAAACAAGCTGGGAATTCAGTTGTAGTTCCAGTTATATATCGTTTAGCAAGTGAGATTATGAATGCTATTAAACGAACAGATGATAAAGAAGACGGTGCTAATAGTTTGAGTGAAAAAATGCTTTATAATAATACTTATATTAATAAACATGCTATTGTATAATATAATGAGGGTTATAAGCATTAATTAATAAAAAATTTATAGCAAATGTGTATAAATAGTGGTATAATTATTTGATTGTGGAAAATATTCAAAATTGCCAAATAATGAGCATTTTGAATGATTATAAATTGATTAACAAAAAAGAAATAAGAATATTATATATTTTCTAAGGAGGAAATAAAAAATGATTACAAACGTTGAAAAACTTGAAGGTGGTTTAGCCAAAATTACTATTGAGGCAGAGGCGAAAAAGTTTGAAGATGCAATACAAAAGGTGTATTTAAAGAATAAAAAGCACATTAGTATTCCTGGATTTAGAAAGGGTAAAGTACCTAGAGCTATGATTGAGAATGCTTATGGAAAAGAGATTTTCTATGAGGAAGCAGCAAACGAAGTTATTCCAGAGGCTTATATTGAAAGTTTAGAAGATAGCGATCTAGAGATAGTTTCTAAGCCAGCTATAGACGTAGTTCAAATCGAAAAAGGTAAGTCATTTATCTTTACTGCAGAAGTTGCTCTTAAGCCAGAGCTTACTTTAGGTCTTTACAAAGGAATTGAAGTAGAATTAAGCGATGCTACTGTTTCTGATGAAGACGTAGAAAACGAGCTTAAAGAAGTAGCTGAGAAGAATAGCAGACTTGTAGATGTTACTGATAGAGCAGTAGAAGATGGTGATAAAGTAAATATCGATTTTGAAGGTTTTGTTGATGGTGAAGCTTTTGAAGGTGGAAAAGCTGATGGATATGAATTAGAAATTGGTAGCCACTCATTTATCGATACTTTCGAAGAGCAGTTAGTTGGCAAGAACATCGGCGAAGAATTAGAAGTAAACGTAACTTTCCCAGAGACTTATGGACAAGAATCACTAGCTGGAAAAGAAGCTATGTTCAAAGTTAAGATTAATGGAATCAAGTTTAATGAACTTCCAGAAATAGATGATGAATTCGCTGATGATGTATCTGATTTTGAAACTCTAGCAGAGTATAAAGAAGACATCAGAAAAAATCTTACAGAGAAAAAAGAACATGCAAGAAAGCATGAAAAAGAAGACAAGGTAATTGCTAAGGTTGTAGAACTAGTAACAGTTGAAGTTCCGGAGCCTATGGTAGAACTTGAAAGTGAAAACATGGCTGAAGATTTTGAGCAACGTTTACAGGCTCAAGGTTTATCACTAGAGCAATACATTCAATTTACTGGTGGAAATATGGCTACTTTTATGGCTGGACTTAAAGACCAAGCTATAGAGAGAATCAAAACAAGACTTACTTTAGAAGAGATTGCTAAAGTTGAAGAAATTGAAGTAAGCGAAGAAGAACTTGATGAGCAAATCGGAGAATTAGCTAAGGCTTACGGACTTGAAGCTGAGCAAGTTAAAAAAGATTTAGGCGAAGAGCAAAAAGAACAAATCAAGAAAGACTTCCTTAAGAAGAAAGCGGTAGAGCTTATCGTAGCTGAAGCAGTAGAATTATAATAAAGGAGAAAAGTATGAGTTTAGTACCTTATGTAGTAGAACAAACTAGCCGTGGCGAACGTTCTTATGATATTTTTAGTAGACTTTTAAAAGACAGAATAATATTTTTATCTGATGAAGTAAATGATGTAACAGCTAGTTTAATAGTGGCTCAGATGTTGTTTTTAGAAGCAGAAGACCCAGATAAGGATATTCACTTCTATATTAATAGTCCAGGTGGTTCAATAACTTCTGGTTTTGCCATTTATGATACTATGCAACTCATCAAGCCTGATGTATCTACAATTTGTGTAGGTATGGCAGCATCTATGGGAGCCTTCCTTTTATCTGGAGGAGCTAAGGGCAAGAGATATGCACTTCCAAATGCAGAGGTGATGATACACCAGCCACTAGGTGGAACTCGTGGACAAGCCACAGACATTGCTATTCATGCTGAAAGGATAATAGCGATGAAGAAGAAATTAAATGAAATCTTAAGTGAAAATACAGGTCAAAAACTTGAAAAAGTTGAGGCTGATACTGAAAGAGATAATTTCTTGACAGCGAAAGAGGCTGTAGACTACGGGCTTATAGATAAGATAATAGAAAAGAGGGATTAAATAATATGTCGAGTAGATTTGACGATAAAAAAACACTAAGGTGTTCATTTTGTAATAAATCTCAAGAGCAGGTAAGGAAACTTATAGCAGGGCCAAGTGTATATATTTGTGATGAATGTATAGCACTTTGTTCTGATATTATAGCGGATGAATTTGAGGCTGATAGTGCAAAGAATTATGGAGATTCTTTGCCAAAACCAAAGGAAATAAAGAATTTCTTAGATGATTACGTAATATCTCAAGACAAGGCTAAAAAGGCTTTGGCTGTAGCTGTTTACAACCATTACAAGAGACTTTCTAAGCCAAGTGAATCAGATATAGAATTAGCTAAGAGTAATATTTTATTCGTTGGGCCAACAGGAGTTGGAAAAACTCTTATGGCACAGACTTTAGCTAGGATATTAAATGTGCCTTTTGCTATAGCTGATGCGACTTCTCTAACAGAGGCTGGTTATGTTGGTGAGGATGTTGAAAACATTCTCCTAAAACTAATTCAAGCAGCTGATTATGATATTGAGAGAGCACAGCAAGGAATTATCTATATTGACGAGATAGATAAGATAGCTAGAAAGTCTGAGAACCCATCAATAACTCGTGATGTTAGTGGTGAAGGTGTTCAACAAGCGCTTTTAAAAATATTAGAGGGCACAGTTGCTTCGGTTCCACCACAGGGTGGTAGAAAGCATCCGCACCAAGAATTTTTGCAGATAGATACAACTAATATTCTCTTTATCTGTGCAGGTGCCTTTAATGGACTAGATAAGATAATAGCTAAGAGAGTAGGTAAGAGTGGTATAGGTTTTGGTGCTGATATTAAGAGTAAAAACAGTACTAAAGAGAGTGCTCCATTTGAGCAACTTAGACCAGAGGACTTATTAAAGTACGGTTTGATTCCAGAGTTTATAGGTAGGGTTCCAGTAAATGTTACCCTAGAAAACTTAGATGAAGAAGACCTAATCAAAGTCCTTAAAGAGCCTAAGAATTCACTTCTTAAGCAGTATCAAGAGCTATTTAAAATAGATGAGGTAGAGCTTGAGTTTGAAGACGAAGCACTACTTGCTGTTGCAAAAAAAGCCGTTGAAAGGAAAACAGGGGCAAGAGGGCTTAGAGCTATCTTTGAAGAGGTAATGCTAGATATTATGTTTGAAATACCTAGTGATGATAAGGTTTCAAAGGTAATAATTACTGCGGATTGTGTAAATGGCAAAAAAGGGCCTGAGGTAGTTAGCAATGAAAAAGTTGCATCTATTAAAGGCAAGACAGTTAAACGTAAAAAAGTAAAAAGCGAAGATGAAACAGCATAATGAATATAAATAATGTAAACCTTGAGAGCGTCGGAGTACAGTTTTCTCAGTATCCCACTACGGGACTTCCTGAGATTGCCTTACTTGGGCGCTCTAATGTAGGGAAGTCATCCCTAATAAATAATTTTTTAAATAGGAAAAAATTAGCTCGTACATCAGCAAATCCAGGAAAGACTAGAACTATTAACTTCTATAACGTGGATGACTGTATGTACCTTGTTGACTTGCCAGGATATGGTTATGCCAAGACATCAAAAGAAAACCGTAAGGTTTTTAGAAAGATGTTGATGGATTATATTTTTGATAGGGAGACTTTGGCTATGGCGGTCTTACTTATAGATAGTAGACATAAGCCAACAGCCCTTGATGTTGAAATGTTTAATATTCTTATTAAGGCGCAGATGCCGCCACTTATTATTGCTACCAAGACTGATAAATTAAATTCAAAAGAAAAAAAGAAGGTAGATGATAGGATACTTGATACCCTAGACACCGACCTTTCTTTACCAATAATTCATTACTCTACTGCTACTAATGCGGGTAGAGATAAGCTAATCGCAGAGATTAGTTCTTATATCGACTCACTTTCCGAGTAGAGTTTTGTATATGAGCTCATAAATTTTTTGGTTTTTGAGCTCCCACCTATTGCACATATCCATAGCCAAATCTTTGCTAGGTGCAGTAAGCTTAATATTTATGATTGTTTCTCCGTGCTCCATGGCACTGAGAGACACTTCGTAATCATCATTTTTTCCAGCCTTAATATCTGTTAAAATATCATAGTTTTTAGCACTACCGAGTACATTTTTTATGTAGTCGTCTATTTCTGCTACTGTGCTAGATGGAATTTGAGTAAATAGTATTTCTAGAGCTTCTTCCCCTTTTTCTGAGATGAAGTAAAGAGATTTGCTATCTACTTTTTTTACGTATATGTAATTAATTCTTTCAAGGTCGTCTAGGTGGGATTGCAAAGTAAAATAATCTATGTAACTACCAGTCACAAAGAAATCACAAAGCCCAGTATTAGTAATAAAATATTTAACACTTTTTATCATATACAGTAAGGATAGTTTGTCTATACCTACTTCGAATTGTTCCATTGACATATAATACTCCAATCATATTTATAAGGTAAGGGAAATTGAATCGTTAGAGCTTTGACTCGTCTTACCTTAAAGTATTTATCGGTTCATTAATATAAGCAATTAATCTAAAGCTGTATTAATTATAAAGTATTGTAACACAGTTTTATTTTTTTGCAATTTATTTTTTATTAAAAAATTTAGATAAATGAAGAATGAAAGAAAGAAATCCGACGTGCCCTACAGTATAGAGAAAAATAAAGAATGAAATCCGATGTGCCCTATAGTGTAGAGAAAAAATAATAGGTTTAGAAACATTAGAGGTAGAAACACGTCGGATTTCTACATAATAAATGAATCTTTGAAAATATTTTTAGAAATTTCTAGAATCTAGATTTCAATATAGTTATAGCTTCCAAAGAAATAAATTTATTCCAAAAACTATAGTTATATACTCCTTGCGTCGTAAAAAAATCCGAAATGAACGAAGAATGAAATCCGATGTGCCCTATAGTATAGAGAAAGATAATTGTTTTAGAAATATTAGTGATAGAATCTACGTCGGATTTCTACATAATAGTAACTTTAATGCAACAAAAAATTATAGAGATGCTGAAATCCGACATTAACAGCACATAAGCATAACTAGAACTAATAACGATATACTAACTGTAGGGAATGTCGGATTTCTACATAATGGTAACTTTAATGCAACAAAAAATTATAGAGATGCTGAAATCCGACATTAACAGTACATAGGCATAACTAGAACTAATAACAATATACTAACTGTAGGGAATGTCGGATTTCTACATAATAATAACTATAATGCAACAAAAAATTTAATTCTTTGCTTTATTTTGTTATCAAAGTGTACGATATAAAATGTAGAAACTCATTTGGAGGATAAATAATGATTTTTGTTACTAGGTTAAGTGGT
>PDWI01010076.1_pt1 | contig 10654 bp, 11 predicted proteins | sample 1430891 | NCBI WGS metagenome assembly PDWI01 (sample SAMN01162508, study PRJNA174530) | Oral metagenome, whole genome shotgun sequencing project. | biome: Marine environment; feature: Marine mammal; material: Swab sample of the gingival sulcus; isolation source: swab sample of gingival sulcus... | reverse complement strand
GTATTCTTTAACTACTTTTATTTTTAACTCTTTACTATATTTTGGCATAATAAAAACCCCTTTCTCCATTTGTCCGGATTTAGGGGTTCATATCAATTATTTAGAATTTCTAATTATATGTAACTTTTTTTATTAATTAAATAATATGACTTGTAACTAGGGAGTTTAATAGCTTTTTTTATTATATGAATACTTATGTATATGAAAAAAAATTTTTATAGCTGAAAAACATACTTTAATTGAGTTAAATTTTAAAATATAAGTTTTTTATAAAGTATATATTATATTTGATAACATTTGAGTATTTATTCATATATGTTAAAAATTTTTATTTTTACTCTATTTGTGTTATTATTCTTCAATATAATAAAAGTGCTTAGAAAGGATATTTATATGAAAAAAATTACAATAGGTATATTTTTGGTAGTAATAATTTTATTTTTTACTTCTTGTGGAAATATTACTCAAAATAAGGAAAAAAAAGATAAAAAACTTATATATACAACATTTTACCCCGTTTATGATTTTACTTCAAGAATTGTTGAGGATAAAATGCAGGTAGAAATGATAGTTAAATCTAGTGATAGTCCACATAATTTTAAATTTAAAGCAAGGGAAATGGCTGAAATAGCAAAAGCGAATCTTATTATTTACAACGGGGCTGATATGGAAGTTTTTATAAAAGATTTAAAAGCTGTAGTTAAAAATGATGATAAGTTTTTGGATTTATCTAAAGGTATTAAGCTTTTAGAACAAGAAAAAGGAAAGGAAAATGAAGAGCATAATGAAGATTCACATAATCACGAAAATGTAAATCCTCATATATGGCTTAGTCCTAAAAATGCTATTATAGAGTTAAAGTTAATATATAAAAAAGTTGTATCTATTGACCCTGAAAATAAAGCTTATTATAGTTTAAATTACAAAAAAGCCTTAAAAGAATTTGAAGCTTTAGATAAGCTTTTTACAGACAAAATTTCAAAAATTAGTAAGAAAGATAAATATTTTGTTACTTCACACTCTTCTTTTAATTATTTGGCAAGAGATTATGGTTTAAAGCAAGTTGCAGTAACTGGAATTTCTGCAGATGAAGAGCCTACTGCAAAGAAAATGAAAACTATTATTGATTTTGTAAGAAAACACAAAATAAATACTATATTTTTTGAAGAAAAGTCAACTTCAAAAGTAGCTCAAACTTTATCAAGAGAAACGGGGATAAAGATTTTTGTAATGCTTTCATTAGAAAAGGTAACAAAAAAAGAAGCAAAATTAGGTTATGTTAAACTTATGGAGCAAAACTTAAATTTATTATTGGAGTCTTTTAATGATTAATGCGTTAGAAATAAGAAATTTGAAATTTTCATACCTTGACAAAGTTATTTTATATAATATATCTATAAGTATTAAACAAGGAGAATTTGTAGCTGTTGTAGGAGAAAATGGAGCAGGAAAATCTACTCTTATAAAAATTGTAATTGGAGATATAAAAAATTATAGTGGAACAGTTAAGATTTTTGAAAAATCTATTAAAGAGAGTGGATTTTATAAAGACATAGCTTATATATCACAAAGTTCAATAACAAACTATAAAAATTTTCCAACTACTGTAAGTGAGATGCTAAATATTCATCTTAAATATTTAAATAATAAGCAAAATGTAGAGCATTATCTAAAATTAGTTGGACTTGAAAATCATCATAATAAAATATTAACCGAATTATCGGGCGGAGAGCTACAAAGACTTGCGTTAGCACTTGCCCTTTTAAAAGATGCAAAAATTATAATTTTAGATGAACCTACAAGTGCTATAGATAAAAAATTTAGTAGGGAGATTTTTAAACTTTTAAGAAAAATTTCAAATGAAGGAAAAACTATAATGATGGTTACACACAGTATGTTTGATGTTATAGATTTAGTAGATAATGTAGTTCTTGTGGAAAATAAAGTATGTAGATATTTGAATAAAGACGAAATAGTAAAGGGCGGGGGAAGTAGCAAATAATGATTGAAATATTTAATTATGAATTTATGAGAAGAGCGTTTATAGTTGGAACTTTACTTTCTATAATTCTTCCTTGTGTAGGACTTACAGTTGTACTTAAAAGACTTTCAATGGTTGGTGATACTTTAGCTCATTCTTCACTTGCGGGAGTAGCTTTAGGACTTGTATTTGGATTTAATCCATTAATAGGTTCTATATTTGCGTGTATATTAGCTGGTTTTAGCATTGAATTTATAAGAAACAAATTAAAGGCTTATCAAGAAATATCAACAGTTATAATTCTTGCATTTTCAATAGGTATAGCAGGGATTTTTTCAAGTTTTATGAATAATACCAATGCTATAAGTTCTTATTTATTTGGTTCTATAGTTTCTATTGATGACAAAGAATTTGTTTTAGTAATTTTGGTATTTGTAATAGTGTTAGCGATATATAAATTTATTTACAGACAACTTTACTTATGTGTATTAGACTCAAAGTTTGCAAAATTTTTAGGTGTAAACGTAAAACTGATAAATTTTTTATTTACGTTTATAAGTGCAATAGCTATTTCCATTTCGGCAAAAACTATTGGTTCACTTATAGTATCATCACTGCTTGTACTCCCTGTTATAACTGCTATGCAGTTTTCACGTAGTTATAAGGGGACGTTAATTTTATCGATAGTATTTTCATTATTTTCAGTAAATTTGGGTCTTTTTATCTCATATTATTACGATTTGAAACCAGGTTCTGTAATAGTTTTATTTTTAGTTTTTGTGCTATTAATAGCTTTTATTATAAAGAATAAAAGAGTTTTTTAAATACGGATATTTATTATTGCAAAAACTTTGTTTATTTATAAATTAAGTTGCATTTTTATCAATATTGTATTAAACTTATATAGTTAGGTTACTTTAGCTTTTAAGGGGTAAAAAAATGCAATTTGATATAATTTCTGTACTATCAATAATTACCATAATAATTGTTTTATTTAGTTTTTTTAATGAAAAGGTTTTAAAACTTCCTATGGAAATAGGACTTATGACGATAGCTTTTAGTTTATCGTTTATACTTGTTGTACTTCAATATTTAGGCGTTGAACTTGTGTCTGAAAAGCAATATATTACAGGTTTCTTTGATGTACACGATATTATAATGAATGGTTTAATATGCTTTTTACTATTTAGTGGTGCTGCTAAAATTAAGTTTTTAGATTTAGCAGATGATAAGTATTTAATAAGTTCACTTGCATTTTTTTCTACATTAGTTTCTGCATTGATTTATGGTTTTTTGGCTTTTGTAATAGTAAAGTATATAGGATTTAAATTAACTTTGTTAGAATGTTTTATGTTGGGTAGTATTATAGCGCCGACTGATCCAGTTTCTGCTATGAGTATTTTGAAAAAAGCAGGAATGACAAAGCGTATTTCAATAATAATGGAAGGCGAGTCACTTTTTAATGACGGTATAGCGGTAGCTTTATTTGTAACATTTAATGAAATGAATAAAAATATTTCGGATTCGCCCGCTATAATTACATTTTTTGAAACTATAACTTATAATGTATTTGGTGCAGTTATAATCGGATTATTTGTAAGTGTTCCATTATTTATTATTTTTAAGAAAACAGAACATAAACATATTGAAGTTTTAGTCAGTCTTTCAGCGGTAACTTCTGCTTATTCTTTAAGTGAATATTTTAAAGTTTCAGCCCCTATTGGTGCTGTTGTTGTCGGAATATTTTTTGCAACAAATATGAATATTTTGCATGAGGGAAATGAAGTTTATTATACGAAGTTTTATGCATTTTGGAAAGTTATAGACAGAGCTTTAAATGGTATTCTTTATATTATAATTGGGTTTGCTATGCTTTATCTACACAATGTAAAGAGTATATTTATAATAATGAGTACCGCGATAATTATAGCTTTTATTGCTAGGTATGTAAGTGTACTTTTACCTGTATTTTGCTTTGGTAGATGTTCAAAATTAAGTCCTAAAAATTATACTATAGATCTTAGGCGAAAAGATGTTTTTGCCCTTTCAAACCTTTTGACGTGGGGTGGATTAAAAGGTGGTATTTGTATAGCGCTTGCACTGGGTACGAGTAATACAGTAAATGCAGAAGTTTATAACTTTATAGTTGTAAGTACTTACGCAGTGGTAGCATTTTCAATTTTAGTTCAGGGATTAACTATAAGAAAAGTTTACGATGGATTGGTTAAATATATAGCGGTTGAAGAGCCTATGTTAGAAGAAAAGAAGGAGGCGCCATGAACGGGTTATTAGAATTAAAAAAGCGGGGCTTTATTGCTCAGATGAGTCACGAAACTGAGCTTATTGAATTATTTGAAAAAGAGAAAGTTACTTTTTATAGTGGTTTTGATCCAACGGGAGATAGTCTTACAGTTGGGCATTTAATACCTATTATGGCTATGGCGCATCTTCAAAATGCGGGACACAAACCTATATTTTTGATTGGTGGAGCAACTACTATGATAGGCGACCCTACAGATAGAACAGATATGAGAAAAATGCTTTCTGTAGAGCAAATAAATATAAACCAAGAAGGTTTTAAAAGACAGTGTCAGAATTTTATAGATTTTACAAATGATAGAGCTATTATGGCTAATAATGCCGATTGGCTTATGGAAAAGAAGTATATAGAGTTTTTGAGAGAAATAGGCACAAACTTTTCTGTAAATAAAATGCTTACAGCAGAGTGTTATAAAAGTAGAATGGAAAAAGGACTTTCATTTTTAGAGTTTAACTATATGATTATGCAGGCTTACGATTTTCTACACCTTTATAGAACTTATGATTGTAAAGTTGAAATGGGTGGAAACGACCAGTGGTCTAATATTTTAGCGGGTGCAGATTTAATCAGAAGACACGAAAGAAAACCTGCGTTTGGATTAACTTTAGAACTTCTTACTTTGCCAAGTGGCGAAAAAATGGGTAAAACTGCTAAAGGTGCAATATTCCTAGATAAGGAAAAAACTTCTCCTTATGAATTTTATCAGTATTTTAGAAATACTGCTGATTCTGATGTAGCTTTGCTTATGAAGAGATTGACTTTTATACCTTTAGAAGAAATAGAAGAATATGAAAAGTTAGAAGGTAGTGATTTGAATAAAGTCAAAGAAATTTTGGCTTATGATTTAACTATGAGAGTTCACGGTAAGGAAGAGGCAGAAAAAGCTAAAGAAGCTGCTAAAGCAGTATTTGGCGGTGGTTTTAACTCTGATAATATGCCTAGTTATGAACTTGATAAAAATGAAATTGGAAAAGTAGATATTTGTGATTTATTGGTTCTTACAGAGCTTACTAAATCAAAGGGTGAGGCCAGAAGACTTATACAACAAAATGGTATTAGTTTAAACGGCGAGAAAGTAAAAGACCATATAAAAATTATAAACGAAGAAGACTTTAAAGACGGACACCTTATACTTCAAAAAGGTAAAAAATCGTTTATAAAAGTATTTTAGTGTGTGCAGTCTATAGCAGTTTTGTTATAGGCTGTATTGCTATATAAAAAGGAGTAGAGTTTGCAAATAACAGGGAAAGTTGAGCGAATAGTGTTTGAGGCTACTAATACCAGCTTTAAAGTAGCATCTATTGTTGTGGATTCGGATACATATACTATAAGTGGTTCTATGCCTAATCTAGTTGTAAATGGAGTTTATGATTTTAAGGTTAAAGAAACGCATCATCCTAAATATGGGTTTCAATTTAATTGTATATCTTTTTCTATAGCAGATATTGCGTCTGAAATTGAAATAGAAAACTTTTTATCGTCGGGTGCTTTTTCAGGAATAGGGCCAGCTACCGCTAAAAAAATAGTTAAACATTTTGGTAGAAATACACTAGATATAATAAAAAAAGATGTAGATAGATTGAGTGAAGTTGATGGAATTGGCAAAAAATCTTTAGTTAAAATAAAAGAATCTATAAAAGGACATATAGATAAAAGTGATATACTTTTTGAACTCAGTAAATACGGTTTTAATCTAACTCAAGCTGAAAAAATTTACAATGTGTATAAAGATGATGCAAAAGATGTTATCTCTACAAATCCCTATTCTATATTGAATGAAGTTGAAGGAATTGGTTTTCAAAAAATAGATAAAATAGCTTTAAATAAGGGCGTGGATATTTTAGATTTTGTTAGAATAAAGGCGTTAATTTATTATGAATTAAATATGTATTCTATTTATAGCGGAGATACCTATATTTTAAAAAACGCTTTATTTAATTTGATATTAGGTAAATATAAAAATTTAGAAAGTGCTGATATTACTTCTTTTGAATTTGAAAGTCTAAATAAAGAATTAAACGCTAATGAAAAAATTGATATAACAGATACTTTTGAAAGTGCGTTGATTGATTTAAAAGTAGAAGATAAGATTTTTATTGAGCCAAGTGTAAAAAATCATAATTTAGACAAAATTTTTGTAAAAACTTTATACGATACGGAAGTTAATATAGTTGAAGAGCTTATAAGGATAAATAGTTCAACTTTTTTAAAGGTAGATATTACAACATTAAAAGCAGATATAGAACTTAGTAACGACCAAGAACTTGCTCTTAATAAGGCGTTTAATGAAAATATATACATACTTACAGGCGCTGCAGGTAGCGGTAAAACTACTATATTAAAAGAAATGATAAAAATGGTTAGAAAGGCAGGTTTAAGTTATAAACTAGCAGCACCGACGGGAAGAGCTGCGTCTAGGATGACTGAACTAACGGGAGAAGATGCATCGACCATACATAGACTTTTAGAAGTTAAATTTGATGAAGATACAAATAAATTGTATTTTTGTAGGTCTAGAAAAAATCCCATAGAAGAAGATGTAATATTTATAGATGAGTCGTCAATGATAGATATTCTCTTGTTTAATAGTCTTTTAAAAGCTGTTAAAACGGGTGCAAAATTAGTTTTAATAGGCGATCCAAATCAGTTGCCGCCCGTAGGTGCGGGGGAGGCATTTTTAGATATTATAAATTCAGGAGTATTTAATGTTGGAAAATTAACCGGAATACATAGGCAGGGAAAGACAAGCTATATAATAACAAACGCGCACTTAATATTAGATAGAAAAAGACTAGAATACAACGCTGAAGACGGAGATTTTTATTTATTTAAAGATAATAATGAATATAGCACCTTAAATAAGATTATTGACCTTGTAATTAATAAAGTTCCCACTAAGTTTGGCTTTAATCCGCTTGAATCGATAACGGTACTTAGCCCTAAAAAAAAGGGTCTTTTAGGTACAGAAAATTTGAATTTAATGCTACAAAAAGTTTTAAATCCTAATTTTGAAGATAAGTATTTTGAAAAATTTGCATTAGGGGATAAAGTTATGCAGATTAAAAACAATTACAATATTGAGTGGATAGATTCTGAAACAGGAGCTGACGGAGAAGGTGTTTTCAATGGCGATATAGGTGTTATATGTGAAGTCGATAATGGCGAAATTGTGGTAGATTTCACAGGAAAGCTTGTTTCCTATACATCTAGTAATATTAATGAATTAGAATTAGCTTATGCGATGACTGTGCATAAATCTCAAGGTAGTGAGTTTGATGTAGTTATAATGCCTAGTTATATGATAGGCCATTTTATGGAGTCTAATAATCTAATTTATACAGCCGTTACAAGGGCGAAAAAAATGTTTGTACTTGTTGGAAATGAGAACTTTTTTGAAAGAGCATATATGACTGAAAAACAGAGTAAAAGAAATACTAACATCAAAGAATGTTTAAATCATTTGTTGGGGTAAATATGATTATAGATATTATTAAAAATATATTTTTTCCTTTTTATGAAGAGTGTCTATATTGTGGAAAATCTATAAATAAATATGATGAAATGTTCTTGTGTGAAACTTGTAATTTGAGTTTAAAACCTATTGATTATGCTTGTAAAGTTTGTTCTTATCCTTTGAGTAGTGATGATATTATAATTTGCGCAGATTGTAGCTATATAAATTTCCCTTTCAATAGGTTTGTATCTGGCTATCTTTTAGATGATTTGTCTAAAAATATAATTCATAAGTATAAGTACAAACATTGTAGATATTTATCTAATCTTTATGCCGATATGCTTTTAGAAGTTATAGAGGAAAAATATTTGGACGAGAGTTTTGACGGGTTAGTTTATGTACCTTCAACAAAAAATAAAATTAAAAATAGGGGCTTTGACCATATATTAGATATAGTTAAAATCATTTCTAAAAACCTTGATTTAAAAATATTTGATATTGTGGGTAGGAAAGTACATTCAAGTTCGCAAACTGATTTGACACGAAAAGAGAGAAAAGAGCAGGTAAAAGGTAATTTTTATATAAAAAATAACGTTGAGTTAAGTGGATTAAAACTGCTTTTAATAGACGATATTTACACGACTGGTGCTACAATAGAAGAAGTAGCAAAACTTTTTAATGATAAAGGGGTAGACTTATATGGTGCTACACTTTTTAGGACTATTAAAAGAGAAGATTAATTTTTATATAGGTGTATCGTTCCGTAAGCTTAAAATATTGTTCCGTTAAGGTTGATATTGTTCCGTTAATTTGATATAGATAAAATCTATTGTAAATGTTAAGTCAAAAAAGGTTTATAGGTTCCCTTTATTAACCTTAATATATTATATAAGTTGATTATTGTTAGGAGATAAAGAAATATGAGAAATATACAAAGCATAGATATACTTTATATTGCAATTGGTATTGCATTTTTGATGTTGTGTTTTTGTAGTTTTTCCTCTAAAGAAAAAGCTATGAAATTTATGGGTATTGCTAATGGATATAAAGACAAATTAGATGAATGTGATTTGGATAAAACTATTAAAAGATATAAATTAAGTTTAGTTATCATAATTTTAGCATTAATAACTTCAATATTAGCTATAAATTATTTTGGTTGAATAGCAAGTAAAATATCACCAGTTTTGGTGGGGGTTTTATGGATTGGCTTGTATTATTGGTCAATGCCAGTTAAAAAATAGCGAAAAAAAGTATATAAGTAATAATAAAACAATAAAAATTTTATTTTTAGAAAGGAAAAAAAGACGATGAGAGAATCTATTTTACCATTAGGTAGTGTAGTAAGATTAAAAAATGGAGATAACACAGAACTTATGATTATAACAAGAACAGTTATTGTAGGTGAAAATGAAGATAAGTTTTATGATTATGTCTCTGTAATAGTAACAGAAGAAGTGTAAGCAATGCTTAGTAGTTCTTTAAGTTGGATAACAGGGTAAGGTGTGGTATGAAAATAAAAAAATTATTTACTGCATCTTTTGAAAATAGTCTTAATTTGCTGGATATTCCGTCAGTATATTATCAGGAAAATGAATTTAAAGACAAATCAAAAACCATATCTAAATTACGAAAAATAATTTATTTTATTATAGTAGTATTGTTTTTTTATGGTTTTCATAAATTGTGTACTTTTAGACACGGGTATTATCACGATTATATTTTTATACCATTTTGGTTATTTGTGATTAGTCTGTTAATACTTATTTTTGCTATATTATTTTCATTTTTTAAAAAATATGGAATGCTTAGACTATATGTTGAGCGTAATACAACGATTACTGTTATAATAATTTTAAACATATATTTAATTTTATTCGTATTACAAATATTTTTAAATCGAATACCTTTATTTTGTTTAATTATTGGATTTATGATAATATTTTTGGTTTCTTATATTATGTTTAAACAACAAATATTATATTTATATTCAATTCTTTATGATGTTAAGGAAGAAAAAAATAAAAAAATTAATTATTTTATTAATAAGGTAATTATGAAATTTATGTTTATTATATTAGTGACATTATTAATAGTAAAATATTTTTTAAAATTTTTGGGGTTTGATGTTCTAAATTTTTTAAACTCTGAGTTATTGAAATCCTTATATTTATTTTTAACATTGTCTGGATGTATTGTTGTGTCAATAGCTATATTTGTATATTTACTTTTACCTTTTAGTTTATTTGGTTACTACAAATATAAATATAGTGAGGAATATAGAGATTTTGAAGGTGTTAGTAAAGAGGAGTGGTATGGCAAGAAATATAAAAAGTTAAATAAGTAGGGATGTCTAGTATGAAAAAATTTTCAACGATATATGTAAATATTTTAGAACTTATAAAAATATTTGTGTTGGCATTTATTTCGTTTTTAGTGTTTATAACAAATCCAAGTAATGGTATAAATAAATTTAGAGTAGACAGATATATGGATATCTGTTATATATTTTGCATAACTTTATCTTTAATAAGTTTAATTTTGTTTGTTAAAAGTGTGAGATATAAAAGGTATGTAGCGATTATCTACTTAATATTTTTTATGTATAGTGTTTATTCTATGTTTAGGTTTTTTTAAAAGTTGGAGTTTATTTATGAATAGTAGTAATATATTTAGGTATCATCCTTCTATTGTGAAAAAGACTGGTAAAGGATTAATCCTTTCTAAAGAGCAGAATAATAAAGTTTTAAATTATTTTACAAGTTTGATAGAAAGTGGAAAGACTTTTACTAATGGGAAGTTAAATACTGTAACAAATATTTATTTGGATGAATTGGGACAAATAGTTTTTAATGTATCTAAAACTGATTATGCACATTATCTTTATAGCTTTGATAAT
>PDWI01010075.1_pt1 | contig 10654 bp, 9 predicted proteins | sample 1430891 | NCBI WGS metagenome assembly PDWI01 (sample SAMN01162508, study PRJNA174530) | Oral metagenome, whole genome shotgun sequencing project. | biome: Marine environment; feature: Marine mammal; material: Swab sample of the gingival sulcus; isolation source: swab sample of gingival sulcus... | reverse complement strand
TAAAGCTACTACTAACAACATAAGAGTAAAAACTCTTAAACCACTTCTTTTCATAATAAATTTCCTCCTATTATTACTTTATTTTTAATACAGCATAAACTAGCCATATTTTTTAACAAAACACAAAAAACTAAATAGATATTAATAGCACAACAAAGCCCCAAAACCTTTTCTAGCAGAGAGTAATAATCTATTTTTAAATTTACAAAGTTTATCCTCAGACAGACAGACAGACAGACAGACAGACAGACAGACAGACAGACAGTGCCATAAAGAGTATATTATTTTTTACAAAATAAATCAGTTCCATATATTTATATATTAAAAACTTTACCCCAATTTGTCAAACTAATTTTTTTATTTTTTAATCTTTTCTATAAAATTTCTTCTGGAGACAGCCCTTCGACAAGCTCAGGAACCATCCCTCGACTAATCTAGGTCACTATCCTTCGGAAAACTCGGTCACTGAGCCTGTCGAAGTGCAGGAACCTTTTGTCGAAGTGCAGGAACCGTCCCTCGACACGGTCACTGAGCCTGTCGAAGTGCAAGAACCGCTTGTCGAAGTTAGTTTGCCGATAAAACTACAATGATAAACTAAAATATTGAAAGTAAAAATAAATTGATATATTATAAATTATGAAGGATAAAATATCTAAATTAAAAAATATTATAAAAAATGAAAACAATATTGTATTTTTTGGTGGAGCTGGAGTTTCAACAGAGAGCAATATTCCAGATTTTAGATCAGAAAAAGGACTTTACAATGCAGTAAATAAATATGGTTTTCCTCCAGAAAAAATAATTTCTCACTCATTTTTTAAAACTAATACAGAAATATTTTACAAATATTATAAAGAAAATCTAATCTACCAAAAAGCAGAACCCAATATAGCACATATAAAACTTGCACAACTAGAAAAGGATAATAAATTAAAAGCTGTAATTACTCAAAATATTGATAATCTTCATCAAAAAGCTGGAAGCAAAAATGTTTTAGAATTACATGGAAATGTATATAGAAATTACTGCACCTATTGTAATGAAGCTTACAATTTAGACTATATTTTAAACAATAAAAATTGTATTGATAAAAATGGAAATCAGACATCTATTCCATTTTGTAAAAAGTGTAAAAATATAGTAAAACCTGATGTAGTTTTATATGAAGAAGCCTTAAATGAGGATATAATAAGTCAAACAATAAAAGCTATTATGAGTGCAAACACATTAATTATAGGTGGAACTTCCCTTTCTGTTTATCCTGCAGCTTCTCTTATAAAATATTTTTCTGGAGAAAACCTAATATTAATTAACAAAAGTCAGACTCAATATGATGATATAGCAAATCTAATTTTTAATACCTCAATTGGAGAAGTTTTAGGACAAATATAATTATTTTACTCTATTTCAAGAAAAAAAGATTGAAGCGATATCCTTTTGCTTGCCTTTAACATAGAAAAGATTTAGGCGATAGCCTAAATTTAAATATGGATTAGCAAGCAAAAGATACAAGCGGAAAGCTTTGGTCTTGGAATTGCAAATGGCATTCCAAGATTTCCCCATAAAAAAATTACTCATTCAATAAATTTAACTTCTCAAATATAAAAAATAGAAGGCTTAAAACTACGGCAACTAAAGAAGCTAGAACCATACCTTTAAACTCCATATTTCCTAACTTCAAAGAGATACCACTAAGTCCTGTAGTAAAGATTATAGAAGTTAAAATTAAATTCTTTGGCTTTGAGTAATCAATTTTAGAGTCAACAAGTAGTCTAATTCCAGAAGCACCGATCATTCCATATAATAAGAATGTTACACCACCTATAACATCACCTGGGATTGTTCGAATTAGAGCAGCAAAAGGACTGATAAATGCCATAAGAATAGAGATAACTGCTGCACCAGCAATAACATAAACACTGTATATTCCTGTAACTGCCATTACTCCAATGTTTTCACCATAAGTTGTAGTAGGCACACCCCCTAAAAAACCAGAAAGAGCTGTTGAAAAGTTATCAGCAAAAATACTTCTATGAAGTCCTGGATCTTTTAAAAGGTCTTTTCCAACAATATGTGAAGTTACAACTTGGTGGCTAATATGCTCACTTGTGATAACCAATAAAACTGGTAACATAGTTAATATCGCCTTTATATCAAATTTACATAGTTGAAATTTTGGCAAAGAAAAAATCCCTGCCTCTTTAACTGGAGTAAAATCAACCATACCAAAAAATATTGCAGAAACATATCCAGCAACAATTGCTATTAAAATTGGTATAGAAGAGAAAAATCCTCTAAATAAAACAGAGCCTAAAACTGCAACAGATAGTGTAATCAAAAATACTGTTATATGAGCAGAATTTACACTTTCAGTCATTATATTTGCACCTATATTTCCACCTCGAATAGTTAAACCAACAAGCTCAAAACCAATAAGTGCAACAACTGAACCCATAGCAGCTGGTGGCAAAATTACATCAATCCAAGATGTCCCAAATTTATATATTACAAATGCAAGCAAACACCCAACTAAACCTGTTACAACAAAAGCTCCTTGTGCATACTGAAAGCCTAAAGAGGCAATAATAATTCCTGTTGGTCCAAGAAAAGCAAAACTAGAGCCTAAATATGCAGGTGCCTTACCTTTTGTAATAAGAATAAAAAGTAGAGTTCCTACCCCATTCATAAACAAAACTATACTTGGGCTTATTCCAAAAATAATTGGGACTAAAATTGATGCTCCAAACATTGCAAAAGTATGCTGAATACTTAAAGGCAAAAAAAGCCCTAAAGGAACTTTCTCATTTACTTGATAAATCTTTTTTTTAGACATTTTATTCTCCATAGCTCATATAATTTTTACACTTATTTTATAGCTAAATTTTTATATAATAGCAATAGAATTAAACTAATCATCTTTATAAAATTCTATTACCATAAAAAATACTATCCATTTTTACATAATTCTATTATAATTTTTTTTCATTTTTTTTATAGCCCCCTTGATATAATAAAAACAATATCCTAAAATTGTAATCGGAGATTTTTATGAATAAAACTGTTTTTTTAACTGGAGTTACTGGCTCAATGGGGTCTGAATGCTTAAAAGAACTTTTCAAGAGAGACAAATTTAATATTATTATTTTGGTAAGAAAATCTAAAAAAAATTTAAAGAAAATGAAACCTTATATGAATTCTAAAAATGTTAGTATTTGCTGGGGAGATATAAGAGATTATGAAATTATAAAGGAGTGTGTTTCTAAATCCGATTTAATTTTTAATATGGCTGCAGTTATTCCTCCAATTAACCAACCTAAATATCCTTTTGTGGCTGAACAGGTAAATATTGGTGGTGTAAAAAATATTGTAAAAGCTATAAAAGAGACTGGCGGAAGTGAAACAAAAAAATTTATAAATGTAAGTTCTATTGCTGTCTATGGTGATAGACTTCCTCCTTATAACCATATAAGTGTTGGAGATCCTATTTATCCTAGTATTGGTGATTTTTATGGAATAACAAAAGTAAAGGCAGAAAGAGTTGTTATAGAATCAGGATTAAAATATTGGGCTATAATAAGACAAACTTTTATTGCAATTCCATCTGTTTTTGGACTTTTATCAAATTATATGTTTTTTCAACCTGTTGAGCAGTGCCTAGAGCCAACAACTAATGAAGATGCTGGTTTTGGTGCAGCAAATCTTATTGAAAATGTTCCAGAAAAATTTTGGAGAAATATATACAATATGGGAAATGGCCCTAATTTTAGATTTAATTATGAAGAATTTCTTGTTAGAATGTTTGGTCTTTTTGGTATGAAAACTAAAAAGTCTATTGATAAAAGATGGTTTGTTGATAGAAATTTTCATTGCGGGTATTTTGATGACTATGAAAGACTAAACAATTACTCAAATCATATAAGAGATACTTACGACTCTTACTACAATAAAGTTGTAGATGCAACTCCTAAATTCTTACAAATTGCAAAAATTGTTCCTCCTGTTTTTATAAAGGTTTTTTTGAAGATGTATGCAACACCCAATAGATGGCTTAAAAAATATAAAAAATACCCTGCTATGAATGCAGCTTTCTTTAAAAAAGGAACTACTCTTAAAAATAAGAAAAAATGGGATGAAGTTCCAAAAGTAGATATTGAAGAAAAAAGAGTTCAAATGCCTATTCCTTTTAAAGAAGATAAAAATTATACATTTGAAGATTTAAAAAAAGTTGCTGAATTTAGAGGTGGAAAACTTATTTCAAAAGAGTTTAAAGGTATGCACACACCTCATAATTTTGAAACTGCAGATGGAACTAAATTTTCTGCAACACCTATGCTAATTTTACATGGAGGACATTGGGGGCCTGCTTCAGACTATGATTTTTGGAACTACAGTGAAAAATCAAAAAAAGATAAGGCTTTAGCCCAACTTTACTATGCTCAATTTGATAAAGATGAAAACTACTTTTTTAGTAGAGAAGAGTGCTATAAAGAACGAGGCTTTAAAAACCCTCCAGCTCCAATAAGTGTAGAGGATTAATTAAAAAATATGAAAGAAAATATGAAAGAAGATATAGAAGAAAACATAGTAGAACTAGAAAAGAAAGTGGCTTATCAAGAGTTGGCAATCTCTGAATTAAGTGATGTTGTATATAAACAACAAGAAGAGATAGATTTTTTGAAGAAAAAAATAAAGATAATTCAAGATAAGATTTCTGATAATGGGGTTGAATTAAACCCTAACACAAAACCACCTCACTATTAAAAATTTTATAAAACAAAGATTTATATATAGCTAAAAATTACTATAGAAAAAAAAGCTCTATTGTTATATAAATAAGTATGCAACTACTATCTGAAATTTTAAAGAGTGTAAAATTTATTGAAACTAATGGGAATAGAGATATAAATATATCATCTTTGGAGTATGACTCTAGAAATGTAAAAAAAGGCTCTCTATTTTTTGCTACAGATGGTGTTCATTCAGATGGACACAACTATATTAAAAGTGCTATAGACTCTGGAGCAATAGCAATATGTTACTCTAAAAAAGATATAGAGTTTTATCCTAATGTTTGCTATATAAGGGTAGAAAATCCTAGATTATCTATGAGTGAATTTTCAAATGTCTTTTATGACTACCCTTCAAAAAATATAAAAGTTATTGGTGTTACTGGAACCGATGGAAAATCAACCACTGTATCTCTAATATATCAACTTTTAACACTCTGTGGAAAAAGTGCTGGGTTTATATCTACTGTTGAGTATAAAGCAGGTGATAAAATTAAACCAAACCCATATAGACAATCTACTCCAGAAGCAACAGAAATAAACAAACTTTTAGCAGAGATGGTTCAAAATAAAAATGAATATGCTGTAATAGAAACTACAAGTCATGGCCTATCAAAAAAGAACAATAGAGTTGGAGATATAAAATTCAGTGCTGGGGTCTTTACTAATGTAACTCAAGAGCATCTAGAATTTCATAAAACAATAGAGCAGTATAGAAGTGATAAAGCAAATCTATTTAGAATGTTAGATAAAAACTCTTATGCCATTATAAATATTGATGACCCAAATTCAAAACTTTACTTAGATGCTAGTGACTGTGAAATAATAACATATAGCACAAAAGATAAATATGCGACTATTTTTGCTAAAGACATAGAAGCCACTAACAGTGGGCTGTCTATAAATATTAACAACATTAAATGCAGTATCAATTTAGTAGGCACATTCAATGTTTACAATGTTATGGCTACTATTGGTGTTGTTTTTTCTTGTTGTAAAATAAGCCTAAAAGAGATATTAAAACATATTTCAAAATTAGAACCAATAAATGGTAGAATGAATTTAATTGACTGTGGACAAGATTTTAAAGTAATTATTGACTATGCTCACACTCCTGGAGCTTTTGAATCTATTCTTCCAGATATAAAAAAACAGTGTAAAAAAAGAGTAATAACTGTTTTTGGTAGTGCTGGAGAGCGAGATAAAGTAAAAAGAGCTATTCAAGGAGAGATAGCGGATAGATATTCTGATATTATTATTCTAACAGATGAGGATCCAAGATTAGAAGATAGAGAAAAAATATTAGAAGATATAGCAACTGGAATTAAAAATAAAAAAAATAATAATACTCTTTTTAAAATTCCAGACAGAGAAGAAGCTATAAAAAAAGCTATATCTCTTGCAGAAAAAAATGATACTGTAATTTTATTAGGAAAAGGACACGAGTCATCAATAATCTATAAAGATAAAAAACTTTACTGGAATGAAAAAGAAACTACAATTAAAATATTACAGAACAAAAAATAAGAATAGAAGATAAAGAAATAGATAAAAAGGAGAAAAAAATGAGAGAAGTAAATTTTATTAGAGACTATATTAAACATCCAGCTGGATCTTGTTTAGCTAGCTATGGAGATACAAAAGTTATATGCACAGCATCAATTGAAGAGAGCCAACCTCCTTTTTTAAGAGATACAGAATTAGGTTGGATAACAGCAGAATACTCAATGCTACCTGGAAGCACAGCCACCAGAAAAAGAAGAGAAATAGGCAAAAAAGATGGTAGAAGCACAGAGATACAAAGACTTATTGGTAGAAGTTTAAGAGCTGCAGTTGACCTAAACAAATTAGGCCCAGTATCAATTACAATAGATTGTGATGTTTTACAAGCAGACGGTGGAACTAGAACTGCCTCAATCTCTGGGGGTTGGGTTGCACTATATGATGCTCTAACAAAATTAGCTGAAATACAAGGTAAAAAAAATGCAGGCTACTATCTTAAAGGGCAAGTTGCTGCTTTAAGTGTTGGCAAATTTAATGGCGAAATTATTTGTGATTTAGACTACTTTCACGACAGCAACGCAGAAGTTGATATGAATATTGTAATGCTTGATAATAACATAGTTGAAATACAGGGAACTGGTGAAAAAGGAACATTTAGCAGAGAGGAGCTTAATCAACTTCTAGACAGTGCAGAAGATGGTTTTAAATATATAATGGAGCAACAAAGAAAAAGTTTAAATATACTAAAATAAAAAAGGTATAATAGATTTTCTATTTTCAGGATATTCATCCTTAAAAGTCTCTCTATACCAAAGCTTATTTTTGTATGCCCTTGGACCAAGATTAGCAAATGTAAAAATGGCAAAAGCCAAACCAGCCCAAGACCAAGTCAATATAGCCCATCCAACCCATTCCAAAAATTCACCCAAATAATTAGGAGACGCTACAAGCTTATGAAAACCCTTATCAGGAATTTTATAACCAGTCTCACCAGGCCCCCTTAATCTTCTCAAAACATAATCTGAATGCAAATTAATAGACATACCAATCAAAAAAACAATAACACCAACAATAAACTGTGGAGAATACAACCAAGAAAGAGTATATTTACCTACATTCACATCTTGATAAAAAACTCCCACACCATTAATAAAACCATTCATAGCATTAAACAACATTCCTAAAGTAGGTATCAAAATCGACATAGGCTTACCATTTTTAGAAATCAAAAAAGGATAAACAAAAGTCCTTTGAATATAGTGCAATTCCCAAATACAGATAAAAACAACAAGAACAGGATTTTCATAAGCCTTAAAAAGAAAAAACAACAACAAAATAACAAAAAAAGCTGGAAATTCCATAAAAACCCAACCTACTCTAGCACCAATTAAACGCCCCATCCCCTTTCGCGAATGCTTTCCATAAGGAGCAGTAATAAAAAATAACAAAAAAATAGTTACAAGAGCAAAAACAAATTGACAAACCAAAAATAACTTGTAAAAAAATACCAATCCAAAATCATTTCCAAAAAAATCTCTAATCATAAAAAACCCTTCAAAGATAATATTCAATATCAAACAAAAAATCAATGATAATAGTTAAATTTTATTGGGAAAATCTGCAATTAAAATTGCAGACCACGCTTTCCGTTTCAACTCCTCGCTCGCTATTTCAAAAAAAAAGCAAAAGCTTCGTCGCCTCCGCTTTTGCCTTTCTAAAAAACAGCTTGCTGTGGGGTTTCCACTTCAATCGTTTTTTCATTAAACAAAAAAATAAGGACAGAGCAAAATTAACTCTATCCCCATATCCCTCGACTAAGCTCGGGAACCATCCTTCAACACGGTCACTGAGCCGCTTGTCGAAGTGTTACAATCGGCAAACAAGACGCATACCCAAGTCGAAGCTACTTAGGGAAGGAGCAACACCTTCCCTAAAAGTAAGACCATAAGAAGAAGACCAACCATTTCCACGAATAACTCTACCATACCCATCATACCCTACTGGATCAATTCCTTCAGCTGGTTGTGTACTATAACTATCAAAGCACCACTCACTTACATTTCCACTCATATCATATAAACCATAACCATTTGGATCTTTCTTTTTTACTTGATGTGTTTTTGTATTACAATTATCTTCATACCAAGCTACATCATCAATAGTATCACTTCCTGAATAAGTATAATCTTCTCCACCTTTAGCTGCATACTCCCACTCTGCCTCTGTTGGTAATCTAAAACCTTTTTTACTCATATCCATAAAAACAGCAGAGGTTGAGCTTCCACCCTCAAAAACTGTATTAAAACTAGGATCTCTATAATAAACACACTCTTCTGTATCCTCTCCATAAACTCTTTTTGTCAACATATTACAAAAAGCCATACAATGATGTAAACGAACATTCTCTACAGGTCTCTTCCCTTGAAATTCACCACTATCTGGATTTGTATTATAAGTGCGATGACCTTTATTTTTATTCCCTGTATTATCAAAGAAGCTAGGATTACTTCCCATTACCTCTTGCCACAACTCTTGAGTTACCTCTGTTTCTCCTATCCAATACTCTGATAAACTTACTGGATGTGGTTGATTATTAGTCTGATCAATATCTCCCAATGTTGTATCTGTTACTTCATCTATTTTTTTCATTACAAATGAAAATTCTCCTACAGAAAAACTTTTTTGAAAAGGAATAAAAGAAACTTCTACAACAATATTAGGTCTTACAATAACAGTTGCTGATATATCCCCAACTTCTCCTCCTGAAAAAAAAGGATCATCTCCTGTTATCGTCCAACTATCTACCTTATAATCTGTATCTGGAATTGCTGTAAAAGTAAGCTTTGTAAACATAGGAACATTTTCAACAATTGGTGGATTATAACTATTCTCTCCATAAGAAGCTTCCAGACTTCCATTTTCTCCTGCAACACTAAAACTAACATCATAAGTTTTTATTGTAAATGTAACTGATACACTAACATCGTCTGTAATTCTAACTACTGCTTCTGTATTTTCAGCTTCTCCTCCAGATACAATACTACCACCTGTTATAGTCCAATTATCCACTTTATAATTTGAATCTGGAATTGCTGTAAATGTAATCTCTGTATTTGCAACAACATTTTCAACAATTGGTGGATTATAATTATTCTCTCCATAAGAAGCTTCTAAACTTCCATTTTCACCATTAACATTAAAACTTACACTATATTTTTTTATAGAAAATGTAACTGAGACAGTAACATCGTCTGTAATCCTAACTACTACTTCTGTATTTCCAGCTTCCCCTCCAGATACAATAATACCACCTGTTATAGTCCAACTATCCACATTATAATGTGTATCTGGAATTGCTGTAAAAGTAAGTAGTGTTCCAAATAAATTATTTATAGGACTTGTTGTATATGTACTTCCACCATAAGAAGCTTCAATATTTCCATTTTCTCCATCTACAGAAAAATCAACTTGACAAAGCCTCTTTTTAAATGAAACTGTAACACTTACATCTCCCTCAATAATAATCCTAGCTTCACTATTTCCTTCTGTTCCAGTAATAAAACTCCCTCCAACAATTAACCATTTATCTACTTCGTAACTATCATCACTAGGTATTGCTTTAAATGTTACCTCTTTTCCTTTCACTATATTTTGAGGACTTTGAGTATAATTTACTCCATCATATAATGCCTTAATAGTTCCATTTTCCCCATTCACAGAAAAATTAACTGAATAAGTTATCTCAATCTTCTCTTTAAAGAATAGTTTTATAGTAATATCTGAATGGACTCTAATGTTTGCAGAAGTATCTCCATTTCCTCCTGTTCCATCTTGAAAAATTCCCTTATCAAGTTCCCACCTATCAACATCATAATTATCTAAAGGCTTTGCTATAATTTTTAAAGGATAATCATCTTGGACTAGACCATCATCCGGCATAGGAGGAGTAGTTATATAACTACCACCTTCACCTACAACCTTAATCGTAACACTATATAATTTTTTATCTTTTGAACCATCACAGGCAATAAAAAAACTAAAAGACAAAAATACTAACAAACAAACTCTACAAACATACTTTCTCATAAATAACTCCTATTTACATACCTCTTATTTCTAACAAAGAGTAATAATCCATTTTTAAATTTGCAAAGTTTGTCTTCAGACAGACATACATTGCCATAAAGAGTATATTATTTTTTATAGAACAATCTAATCCCATAATTTAATTAAACCACAAATATTGAAATTTGTCAAACTCAATATTGTAAAAAGAATAGAGATGGTATCCCCCCACCTTGCAAAAGTATAAAAACTAATGCAAGATGTAAATAAGAAAAAAACAAAGGAGATACCAATATGTA
>PDWI01010074.1_pt1 | contig 10655 bp, 4 predicted proteins | sample 1430891 | NCBI WGS metagenome assembly PDWI01 (sample SAMN01162508, study PRJNA174530) | Oral metagenome, whole genome shotgun sequencing project. | biome: Marine environment; feature: Marine mammal; material: Swab sample of the gingival sulcus; isolation source: swab sample of gingival sulcus... | reverse complement strand
GTCGTTCTAAGTGTTGAAGAAATAGATAAATTGCAAGCAGCCATTGACCTATCCTCTAACGAAGGGCACCGAAACAAAGCCATTATAGAAACCTTATACAGTTGTGGGTTAAGGGTTTCCGAACTGATTGATTTAGAGCTAACAAATTTGCATTTTAAGCAATCTTACATCAAAGTCATCGGGAAAGGACAAAAAGAACGATTGGTGCCTATCAGCCAAAAAGCCATCCGAGAAATTGAGTTTTATATTAAAGGGTACAGAAATCATCAGAAAAATATTGATAAAGATTCTGAAAATATTGTCTTTCTTAATCGCAGAGGAAAAAAACTGACGCGGGTGATGATTTTTACCATCATCAAAAGATTGGCAGAAAAAATTGGATTAGAAAAAAACATCAGTCCGCATACTTTCCGACATTCCTTTGCAACGCATCTTGTAGAGGGCGGTGCAGACCTTAGAGTGGTACAAGAAATGCTGGGGCACGAAAGCATTATCACTACCGAAATTTATACCCACTTAGACCGAGAGTACCTCAAAGATACCATTATGATGTATCACCCCAGAAGCTAAACAATTCCGAGAAACCGGAGCAAACGTTATTTTAAAAGCACCAATTTCTGAAATTCCGTAGCGGTTTCGCCATCTTCTGTACGAACCCTTACCTTGTATATATAAACACCTTTCCCGATAGCATCTTCATAATCATCTTTTCCGTTCCACGAAATAGGCTCACTTCTGAAACCATCCGAGAAAAATTGTCGCTCTATGGTCTTAACCAACTTTCCGCTGATAGTGAAAATCTGAATGGAGACCTCTAACATTTTTCCGGCCTGATTATGTTCAAAATAAAAATCGGTATGCGTAGTAAACGGATTTGGGTAATTAAGAAGATTTTTAATGGCTAATTCAGTAGATTCCGCCACCACAAACTCCAATTGTGCTTCGTTGGAATTATTGAAAATATCCCAAACCTTTAAATTTAAAGTATGAGTTCCGGTACTAAGATTAGAATACGGATATTTTACTCGCCCCGACTGATAACTATCCAAATCAGCCTCGTAATACTCATTCAAATTGACCGATTTTTGAGTATTGTTATCCAATGTTGCTAACACATCGTGCCCAATACCATTCCCTACGGTATTAATTCCATTTTCGTCGTACAGTTTAGCTATTAAAACCGGAGATTCGTTGGTGGTTCCTCCATAAACAAAATTTTCGTCGTTCATAAACAAATCGATATTAGGTCCCTTTGTATCAACAATATCAGAATTAGACGAACCCGAAACGCTCAAATTATCTACATAGCCAAAACCATCTGTTTCATAGTTAGTTGCATAATATGTGATTTTCCCAAAACCATTCTTATAACTAATATCCTTAGGCACCATAAACGAATATTTAAACTTACCATTTTTAACACTCGCTTTACCTTTGTATATGATATTTTGTCTATCCATAAATAAAAAAGGTTCGGAACATTCAAACTGACACAATGTTCTTATGGTGTCTTGTTTATCGAAAACCGTTGGAAAAATAACACCGTTAAAATCCGATATAATTTGATTATTGTTGTCTGTCACCTCTCCCTCTACGGTTACTTTAGAAAGTGCTGATATATTAACAACATCAGTATCATTAACAGAAATATTATTAATGGCAATGGTAGATGTTTTCTTAGTAGGAACTGCTAATCTTAGTGCGGGGTCGCCTATTAAAGCAAACACCCTCATATTTCTTGAGGTGGCTCCCATTGCGTTTTTAGAACGCTTAACCAAATCGCCTAAACGAAAAGAATTATCATCATATAAATGATTAAAAAAAGCTAGATTAATACTCTCGTTAGGACCTGCAAATGAAACTCTGGTAGCAGTAAATAGAGCAATTCCTCCCCCATTAGGATTTAATAAAACATGTTCTCCGGCAGAGGTAAAGTCTTTATTATCAAAACCTGTAAACTCACAACTTGCTGTAATAAAAACAAATAATTTATCCTTGTTCTTCCAAGACTGAATATCATTAATGGTTAATAATTGCTCGTGTGCTAAACTAATACCACCACTATGCCCCACATAATTCAAGATTAAAGAACCTCTTTCAACCTGATTCATAATTGCTTTAGTTGCTTCCGGAACAACATTAGCCCCTGCTGAAATGACCAAGGGGTAAGCATCCATATAGATTTTCTCGATGTTAAAACTAGGGTAATTCAATACCACTTTAGAAGCAATACGGTCAGCTCCTTTTATATGCATATTGATATCTCCGTTGTCTGCAATAAAGGTAATGTTAGACCTCCAAGGTCCAAAAGCCTCTTTAGAGTGGTAATTGATAATCTTTTGCACCACATTATTAGCTTGTGTTACAGTATTGACAGGAATTCGTCCCACCCCAATATCCAACAGTCCATCCAAGCCTTTTTCCGAAGGGTCTAGCAAACCAAAATAATCATCACTTGTACAACTATGAGTTTTACTAATGGAATTATCAGATTGAAATGTCAGAATTTTATTGGTATTAGTATAAGATAAGGTTTTATTATCGTAAGAACCATCTCCAAATAATAACAAATACTTAAGAGTATCTGCAATAGACCTTTGATGATATAAATGACGCATAAAATTCTTAATTGCAGAGATATCAGGCGTTCCAGAAGAAAACTCATTATAAACCTGCTGATTGGTAACCACCAAAGTATTTAACTTAGAATAAGTTCTATGAAAATCTGCCAACCTTTCTGCCTGCTGCTGAAGTGAAGCCGGAGATAAAATAACATATTCAATATCCTTTAAAGCATGTAAATTTTGATTGGTAACTTTTTGGAAAGATTTTACCGAATAAGCATCAGAAGGTTTAAAAACACAATAAGTTTCAAAAGCGGAACTATGGTCGTTAAAAAACAATTTATTTCCTAATTGATTAGTACGCATCAATTGAGCCTCAGAAATATTACTAACATCCCAAACTTGATATTGCTGACTTGCATTTTCCACAACAAAACGGTTATCATTATCCATATGATATACGTTTGAAAAAACAAGCTGAGTGTTGGTTAATTTAAGTTTACGCACAGCACTAATTCTGATATAATCTAACCAAGCACTATAAGAATCTGACCTTTCATAAGTAGTTTTAATACCAATATTATCACCATTGGAAAAGAAATACCCTAAACTACTTGCCTTTTGGACATAGCTGGCATTGGTCTTACCATAATTAACACTTGATATTTTAACAGCTTGTATTTTTTGATTATTATAATACAAATTAAAGTACGAATAAGGATACTCCGCTTCGTTGCACCTTGCAACAGCCTCGGTTTCAATAGCCACTAGGGAATCCCTAATTAAATTAGGAAAATCAAAACTAAAATTATACGAAGGACTTAAACTTCTGTGTTCTTCGCCATACCACTGCCTACCACTCTTTATTAGGTTCACTTGGTCTTTTTCATGAAACAAGTGGTCTTTAAAGCAGACAATATCATTGGTAAAATTGTTGGTTTCACTTTTATAAACAATATTTTTCGGAGTTCCTATTCCCGAGCTGACAAAATAATAAATGGTATCCGAATACAAATGCCTGTGTTGTTCAAATATCTTTTTAAGAGGTTTATAATTCCATGTTTCAGGACCTTCTGCATAAAACAAAATATAATCGCCGGAACCAAAAACGCCATCACTCCCCTTCTCGGTTAAAACAGCTAATTCTTGCATATCGTCAGGGAAATCAGCATCATTCCTTTCGGGCAATACAGCTCCACCATATCCATAAACACGAATGTTTTTAGGAGATGTAATACCATTATCAACTAAATCTTGATACGTTATTTTATGAACGCCTGTTCGAGCAATGCCTATCTTAATCCAGTCTCCATCCTTCATTTTAGATTGATTGGCAGTAGAACGTTGTTGAACAGCATTTTTGCCATAAAATTCCGACACTTCTATATCGAAAGACATCAACTTTTCATAAGTTTGAGAGGAGGAATTATAAATAATAGGCATTAAGTCGATACACAAATAAGGCTGATGTTCCTCTTTAAAAACATTACTATTAAAGTATAAACGAGAAGGAATATTAGCATTTTTAAGAATTTCAGCTTCTTTCCTGTCAACCGGACGGAAGACTTTGTTGACTATCTTCCCTTTAAAATTATCATGTTTTACAGCAATTTTTTTGTAAAAAACGGGCAAAGAAACAGCATTATAATTCGCCCCTTCAAAAGATAGAACGCTTACGCCCTCAAGCTCAATTGGGACTTCCCAATTAATCTTAAAGTGCTGATTATTTTGACCTAACAAAACAAAATGCATCCCCAACAGCCATAAAAAGACTATCTGTTTTTTTCTTATAATATCCATCCTTCAACCTATTAACTTAATACAACATAATTTGCTAAAAATAACAACAATCGCCCAAAAGCAAAACATTTTCTTTGCTAAAACGATTTTTTTATTCTAATATTGTGGATAGCTTTTATTAGAAAATATTTTTGTATAATTGTATCCTCGGAGTAAAGGCAATATATTTATGTTAAAACGGTTATCATTTATAATAATAGTATCGCTGGGTTTGGTTTATGTAGCAAAGGCTCAAGACCCTTTATTTACGCAGTTTTACGCCAATCAGCTATACTTAAACCCTGCTTTTGCAGGTTCGGACAAATGCCCTAGGGCCAATTTAAATTACAGAAATCAGTGGCCTAAAAACGGAGCTACTTTTGTAACTTACAGTGCTTCTTACGACCAACATGTAGATGCATTAGAAGGCGGTATAGGTATTCATTTAATGCAAGATGTACAAGCCGATGTCATCAATACCACCTATGCCAACTTTATGTATTCCTATACATTTCAGATAAATAGACGCTTTTTTATTAGAGGAGGATTTCAAGCATCCTATGTATATAAGTACATGAATGGCGATTACATCTTCCCAGACCAATTGCATCCATTGTACGGAAATATTTACCCCAGTCAAGAAAATTACGTTAGCCACGACGACAAAGTGGGGTTCTTCGATTTCTCTATGGGTGTTTTAGGCTACACAGGAGCTCATTATTTTGGAGTAGCCGTACATCACTTAACCCAACCCGAAGAATCTTACCGAGAAAATAGTGATGCCGTTAGACCTAGAAAATATACTGTACATTATGGTACTAAAATTCCAATAGAACTTGCCGGATTTAAAAAAGGAGATTTATATATTTCCCCTAACCTTGTATTTCAACAACAAGCTAACTTCCAACACCTCAGTTACGGACTATACTTCTACAGAAAGTCTATCGTAGGTGGATTTTGGGCAAGACAAAATTTTAAATTTCAGTTTGATGCCTTTATCATGATGTTAGGGTATATCCAAGATAATATGAGAATTGCATATAGTTACGACTTTACCATATCAAGATTGAGAAATTCGACTTTAGGTGCTCACGAAATTTCGTTTGGGTACACGTTTAACTGCCGAACAAAAAAACGCAGGTATAGTATAATAAATTGCCCATCGTTTTAGTTTTAATAGAAAATTGATTTAGAAATGAATAATTTAATTAAAATCTTAGTAACAATTGCCGTAAGCGCATTATTATTTTCCGCTTGCTCAAAACCCGTTTCCAACACTACCGGTTGGGAATACAACAATTCTGACAATGGTGGTTTTGAGAAAATAGAGTATTTTGAACAACAAACCGGACCCGGATTGGTTTTCATAGAAGGAGGAACCTTCTCTATGGGTAGAAAAGACCAAGATGTTATGTACACTTGGAACAACTTCCAAAGACGTGTTACAGTTCGCTCTTTTTACATGGATCAGTACGAAATAACCAACTTAGATTACAGAGAGTATTTGTATTGGTTAAAAAGAATCTTTATCGACTATCCTGAAGTGCACGATGCCGCTCTGCCCGACACCTTAGTGTGGAGAACAAAATTAGGATACAATAAGCCCGATGTAGATTATTACTTTAGATATCCGGCTTATGATAACTATCCTGTAGTAGGTGTTAACTGGTTGCAAGCAACAGACTATTGTGCTTGGAGAACCGACCGTGTTAACGAAAACATCATGGAAAAGGAAGGTTTCTTTTTTATGGATCCTATGAATCAAGGTGGTGATAACAACTTTAATACCGAAGCTTATTTGGCAGGACAGTATGAGGGAGCCGTAAAAATGATGAAAGAAGATTTATCCCCTCTTGCTGAGGAACGAAAAGTAAAAATGGAGGATGGTATCTTCTTACCAAGATACAGACTCCCAACAGAGGCTGAATGGGAATACGCAGCCTATGCCTTAATAGGAAACACCAAAGCTAGAGAGCGTATTTTCAGCCAAAAGATATTCCCTTGGAATGGTCACTATATCAGAATGGACGACCGAAGCGGATTCGAGCCTGACGAAGTGGGTAGAATTAGAGCTAATGCCGTTCGAGGTAGAGGAGATTACATGGGTACTGCCGGAGATTTAAACGATGGCAACGCAACAACTTCTCCTGTTAATTTCTATTGGCCTAATGCTTTCGGCTTATACGCCATGGCAGGAAATGTTAATGAGTGGGTAATGGATGTTTATAGAGATTTGTCGTTCGAAGACGTTAATGAGTTCAGTCCATTCAGAGGTAATGTATTTAAAACCGTAGTAAGAGACGAAGAAGGATATATTGCAGAAAAAGATACCCTAGGTAGAATCCAATACAGAAACGTAACAGATTGGGAATCTTTTGACAGAAGAAACTATAACACTGCTGATAATGTCAATTATGGCGATGGTGATCTTGAATCGAGTATAGACTACGACAAAGACAATGTAGATAGAGATAACACCACTTCTACAAGAATGTATTGGCAAGGAAACAAAAGCAGACAAGGTAAGAGAATAGATAAAGCAACTGACAGAGTTTCTTCTTATAGAGGTCGCGATGACCAGCAATCTTTGGTAAACAACAGAGTTAGAGTTATCAAAGGTGGCGGATGGAAAGACCGTGTTTATTGGTTATCTCCCGGCAATAGAAGATTCTGGCCGGAAGACATGGCTCGCGACGACATTGGATTTAGATGTGCCATGGATAGACTTGGAAGTTCTGTTCCTAAACAAGAATAATCAAGATAAAATATAACAAAAAGAATCCCGGTTAAGTTTAGCTGGGATTTTTTATACATCAATCATTATGAAAATTCCAGAACTTTATAAACGGTATTTAGCCTACCCTAATGTTGTTACTGACACACGCAAAGTGGTTAACGATGCTATATTTTTTGCACTTAAAGGAGCCTCTTTCGACGGCAATCTTTTTGCAGAAAAAGCCATTGCATTAGGAGCCAAATACGCCATCGTTGATAATGAATCCATCGCTGATAAATCCGAGAATTTGATTTATGTAAACAACGTTTTAGAAACCTTACAACAACTCGCCACTTACCATAGAGAACAGCTTAACATTCCGATTATCGGCATTACCGGAACCAATGGTAAAACAACCACCAAAGAACTTGTAAATGCAGTATTGTCTAAAAAATACCAAGTATTAGCAACACAAGGTAATTTTAACAATCACATAGGCGTTCCCCTCACCTTATTATCGATTAATAACACGCACGAAATCGCAATTATAGAAATGGGAGCAAATCATGTGGGTGAGATTGCCGAATTGTGCAAAATTGCCAAACCCAATATAGGACTGGTAACCAATGTTGGCTTAGCACATTTGGAAGGTTTTAAGTCTTTTGAGAATATTGTTAAAACCAAATCAGCACTTTATGAGTATGTTTTCAAAAACGGAGGCGACAACTACATCCTATCCGAAAATGAGGTATTAAAGGCTCAATTCTCAGAGCATTCATTTTTGGAATACTCCGTTAAAAATCAGCAAAAGGCATTTTATGGTTACGCAAACAACACCGTAACAGGCTTGTCTTTCAACTTAAAAAAGTTAGACGGAACAGGTTGCCATTACCAAATCCCATCTCATTTGGTTGGCGTGTACAACGAAAGCAATATCTTAGCAGCCATCACCATTGGACATAAAATGAATGTGGAAATTAAAGATATTATAAGTGCCATAGAACATTATCACCCTACCAACAACCGATCTCAAATACTTGCTACCAAAAGAAACAAATTAATATTAGATGCTTACAATGCGAATCCAAGTAGTGTGGAGAATGCAATTATCAATTTTAAAGAACTTGCACCGGATAGCAAAACCATTGTTTTAGGGGATATGTTCGAGTTGGGCAATCACGAGGCAGAAAAACATCAGTACATTGTAGATTTACTCGCTAAATATCATTTTAATCAAGTTGTATTAATAGGTAACGCCTTTTCTAAAACAAAGACAAAAGAAAACTTCTTTACTTTTCAAAACACAGAAGACCCGCATTTACAGACCTTGCTAAAAGGTTTATCTCAACAAACCATCCTAATAAAAGGAAGTAGAGGTATGCACCTAGAGGATTTAGTTGAGTTTTTGTAAAGGGGAACAAATAATTCCTAAAATTCACCAAAGCCTTCGCTACCTGCTCGCTGAGCGAAGTCAAAGCGAATTTATCATGAGAATAGGGCAGGAGTTTTATTAAGGGTGGTGTGGCTTCGACTACGCTCAGCCTCCGGACTTCAACGGGGGTCGCTGGGGTTAGTGAGTCTGCCGAACTGAACGTAGCCGAAGCGAATTTACCAATCTAAAAGACCTCCAAAGAAGCAATTGCACATTGCCAATTGCACATTGTTAATTGAAATAAAGTTGGACTTTGTAATAGAACAAGCCTTGCGAATTTTAGGTAATTACCAATATTAACTTTTATATTTGTGCAACTATAGTCAATAAATATTTATAATAACAATACAGATGGCTTTTAAAACTTCTGCTAAATGTAGTAATAGTGTCCGAGTAACAGTCGAAAACAATATGTGTATTGATTGTGGAGTATGCGATGTGTCTTGTCCGCACGATGCTATTAATATGATTTTTACAGATACCTTAAATTACCGTCCTGATGTTCTTGAAGAAAAATGCACCAACTGTGGCATTTGCCTTGCGGTTTGCCCTATGTCTGAAAAAAATCTTAGCCTTAGAGTTGCTGAGGCTGGTAGAGATAAACTATACTTTGGGTTAAACAACGCCAAAGCCGTCTTAAAGGGCTACGAAACCAATTACAAGACCTATATTGAAAGTGCCAGTGGCGGTATTCTTTCTTCTTTAATTAAATATTTAATATCTAATAAAATTATAGATGCGGTTGTTCATGCAGAGCAACTGTTTGGAGACCCAAACACACCTTATTTTCAATCTTCTATATCAACATCGATAGATGAAATAGAAAAAAAAAGAAGTTCATTTTATCACCCTATTAATTTTTCTCCAACATTAAAAGAAATAATAGAAGATGATACGATTCAGTCTATAGCAGTACTAGGAACGCCTTGCGTATTATCTGCTGTTAAGAATTTGAGAAAATACCATAAAGTATTCAATAAAAAAGTCAAATTTTCTTTGTCTTTGGTTTGTAGTCATAATGTTTCGGGGCAATTTACTGACTATATGGCAACAACAATGAGTAAAAGTTCCGAAAAAAAACAATTTAAGCATAGAGATAAAGTAGGCATCCAAAAAGACTCTGAATTTAATAATTTAGTGGTCGTTGAAGATAAAATTATTCGTCAGAACAGGAACTTAACCCCATTTACGAAAAATTGGAGAAGCTTTTCTTATGCTCATGAAGGTTGCCTATATTGCCCCGATTTTTTTGGATACGATGCAGACGCCGGCTTTAAGGACGCTTGGGGATACTCTGTACAACAAAAAGAGGGCGAAACGGTTTTTTTTGTCAATAATACAGAACTACTAAATGTTATTAAGGCAATGAAACAAGAAGGAATCATTCATTACACGGAATCTAGCAAGGAAGAATTGATAAAATCCCAAAAAAGCACTTTAATTTCTAAAACTTATTTCACGCAATTAAAAAAGAATCATTATCAAATTAAAAATGCACGTAAGCCTAAATCAACCCAAACCAAAGAAAGTAAGGTAAAATACACCTTGCTGGAAAAGGCACTTATAAAAATAGAGCATTTTATAAAAAAGAAGAATTTAAGAAAATCAAAGCAAGTCTATCGAAAAACAGGCAAACCTTTATCCAACCTGCGATTAAAGTGGAGTGCTTTTATATTGAGAAAAATAGGCGTTTATTTGAATTTACTTTCTCTTTCGAGAGAAAACGAACCCAATTTTGAGATTTTATATACAGCTGGTTTCGGTTACGACAACATTGGGGATGAGGCTCAACTAAGTTCAAATTTAGAACTTTGGCAACAGTTTTACCCACAAGCTAAATTAACCATTTTATCACCCAACCCTGATTATACAAGGCGTGTACACGGGAATTACGATGTCATAAAATCTGGCAGAAAAACATTTTGGGGGATTCATAATGTAGAGTATGGAGGCTTATCGGAGCGTCCTTTGTTTAAGTGGTTTTTCCGATACCGTTTTATGTTAATAAAAATAGCTTCGTTTACGCTTAAATACTTTAACCGCACCATATTTATATCTCCTCAAAGTGCTTATTTATTGAAACGCATACAAAAAGCACATTTGTTACATATTGGTGGCGGAGGTTATTTGACAGGAAAAACTCAGTCGCGATTATTTGATAATA
>PDWI01010073.1_pt1 | contig 10655 bp, 9 predicted proteins | sample 1430891 | NCBI WGS metagenome assembly PDWI01 (sample SAMN01162508, study PRJNA174530) | Oral metagenome, whole genome shotgun sequencing project. | biome: Marine environment; feature: Marine mammal; material: Swab sample of the gingival sulcus; isolation source: swab sample of gingival sulcus... | reverse complement strand
AAAGCATAGAAAAACTAATGATAGAAACACGTCGGATTTCCACATAACAAAAGCTCTAGTGCAACAAAAGGATATAGAAATACCGAAATCCGACATTATTTGCCCATAAGCATAACTATCACTAAAAACATAATAGCAACTGTAGGGAATGTCGGATTTCGTATATAAAGATTTTTTTACATTTATTTCAAGTGCCACGAGAGTACACTTTCTTCGTCCTGCCATAGTTTCTGGTATACGGCATTTTCTTTTATTAAGGTTTCGTGATTATCTACTGCACTTATTCTACCGTTTTCCATTACTATTATTTTATCTGCATCTTTTATGAAATTTAGTCTGTGAGATACTACTATTACAGTTTTGTGTTCGGAGAGTTTTTGTAGGGCTAGTTTTAGCAGTACTTCGTTTTCTATGTCTAGTGATGCAGTAGGCTCGTCTAAGAGTATGGTATTTGCATCTTTTAGAAAGGCTCTTGCAACAGCTATTCTCTGCCTTTGTCCTGCTGAGAGTTTGCTACCACTTACACCTATTACTGAGTCGTATCCGTTTTCTAATTTTTCTATAAATTCATGACAATTTGCTAGTTTAGCAGCCTCTATTATTTCTTCTTTTGTAGCATCATTTTTTGCTATTCCGATGTTGTAGGCAACACTCTTGTTAAACATATAAGCATTTTGGAAAACTACACCGTATCTTGAAAGATAGTTTTCTATTTCAAAATTATTTATAGCCTCATCACCGAGAAAGATGTCTTCATTATTTGGCTCGTAGTATCTAAGTAGCATTTTTAAGAGGGTTGTTTTTCCGCATCCGCTTTTCCCGACTATTGCATATATTTTATTTTTTTCTATGGAAAGATTAATTCCTTTAAGAACAGGATTCTCACCATAGGAGAAGTTTAAATCTCTAAAAGATAATTTTTCTTCTGACTTAGTCTTAGCATTTCCACTTTTGAGTTCATCATATTCATAGAAGTCATAGATTCTTCCAACAGCCGATTTAAAATCTGAGAGTATCAAGGTATTTAAGTAAAGTATGATTAAAGGAGTGTAAATTTGCATGCTAACAAATAAAAATACCACGTAAATAATAGGATTCAAACTTCCATTTTTGATTAATATAGCTCCAAAATAAGCAATTATTCCAGTTCCCATAAAGAGAATGGATGTGCTAAAAGTTGCGATAGGAAATGAGGACATTTCCATTTTTAAAGTTAAGTCTTTAATCTTTTTTAAACTTGAAGATAGTTTTTCAAACTTCTCGCCCTTAATCCCGAATAATCTAAGACTCGAAAGTCCTGAAATATAATCTAGGAGGGTGTTTGATGACTCTACCTTTGTCTTTCTTAGAGCTTCACTTACCTTCTTGTATTTTTTAGCTGAAATATAAACAAATAAATAGCTAATAGGTATTAGAGAAATAAATACAAGACTCATTTTTAAATCTAAAAATGGAAGTAAAATTACGAGAATAATCAAGTTGACAATACCTGAAGCCATTACTTGAATTATGCCTGTCCAAGTCATATTAACCGTGTTGTGGTCATCAACGATAATCTTTAATAAGTCGGATGATTTTTTGCTTTGGTAAAATCCCATTGGCAGACGTCTTAGTTTTTCTCCCAGTATTATTTGAAAGTCTCTTATGCTCTCGGCAAGTGTTTTAAAATTAAAAATATATAGTTTCGTCTTGATTATAAATACAAGGAAAAACTGTATCGCAAGAGCGGCTGAAATTATGTAAAAGGTTTTTCTAGGGACATTTGAACTGCTTAGTAGGATGAAAAATGTTAAACCAGCTAGTGACGGAGCTAGTCTATCTACCCAAGTATCTACCAAAAATAATATAAATAGTTTTTTATATTCACCTGTTTTGGCAAAACATGCTTTATTAATAAAATCTAACATAGAACTTCTCCTTTCTGGTTTTCTGAAATTGATATTGTTTCAGATAGGGTTTGATATTCATATAACTTATGGTATCTTCCTTTATAAGATAGTAGTTCTTCATGTGTTCCGCTTTCTATTAGTCTGCCGTCTTCTATAACGATTATTTTATCTACGTTTTCTACAGTTTTTAATCTATGTGCTATTATAAGTACGGTTTTGTCGTGTGCAAGTTCCAAAAATGCCCTTTGCATATATAGCTCGTTTTCCGTATCAGCAGCCGAAGTGGCCTCATCTAAGACGATAATTTTACTATCTTTTAGTAAAATTCTAGCTACAGCAATTCTCTGAATTTCTCCACCTGAGAAAAATCCATCACTTTCGCCAACCACACTGTCATAGCCGTCTTTTAAGGACATAATTTTGTTGTGTATATTAAGCTTTTTACATACCTTGGTAATCTTATCTTCCGAGATATTTTTATTCATACATAAATTAAATCTTATACTGTCTTTAAATAAGTAACTTTCTTGAAAGACAAAGGAAATATTTTCCATCAGAGTCTTAGTATCTATATCATCTATGTTTACTCCGCCGATTTTAATTTCTCCAGAATTAGCCTTTAGAAATTTAATTACTAACTTGGCTATGGTAGTCTTTCCACCACCTGACAAGCCTACTATTCCGAGTTTTTTACCTTGTTCTAGCTTAAAACTAATATCCTTGAGTATCTGTTTTTCTCCATAGCTGAAAAATACCTTATTAAATTCTATGTCGTATTTTTCAAGTTTTCCATAAGAATCTGGTTCTTTTATTTCAGGTATATCAAGTATGGAGTCTATTCTGTTTACACTTTCGTTTATTTCTTTTTGTGAGCTAGTAATTATAAAAAGCATTTCAAAGGTGCTTTTTAGAACAGTGATAGCGATTAAAAATAATACGAGTTTGCTTGTGATTTCTACTTTATTCACAGCCGAGAAATATCTAAAATAAGTCACTATAATGACTGCGAGATAAGGTAGATTTAAAATAGCATAAAATAAGCTAACATAATGCTTGGAAGTGTTTGCAACTTTTATGATTATATCTGATAAGGAGTTTATTGCTTTTTTGTACTCTGACATAGACTTTTTTCCGATGTCGTAACATTTTATATCATTCATTCCTTTTATGTATTCTATTACTTCGCTTTGGACGTTCTCGTTTTCGTCGTTTAAAATAATTTGATATTCTTTATTTTCTGGCTTTGCCATGTGAAGAGCTAGAACTGGTATTGCCACTAAAATAGGAAGCAAAACAGCTAGAGCCAGTGTTACATCAATAAAGAACAAGTAAATTATAACTAAAGGTGCAGTCATTGAAATTTCTATCATATCCATTTGGTGATGGGATAAAAATGCTTCTATTTTTTCTGCATCCGTCATTATTATTTTTTCAAGCTTACCGAGGGATAGCTCGTTTAGATAACCCAGATGTATCTTATTAAGATGGTTTATCAGAGATATTTTTGTGTTGTAAATTATTTCAAATGCACCTTTGTGGACTAGCTTTGAAGAGGCAAAGCGAATAAGGGCATAAAAAACACCGCTTATAATGAGTATGAGGGCATAATTTTTGATGGTGTCAGTATTTAGCTTGCCTAAATTTAAAATGCTAATACTTACTTCAGATATTATCTTATAGATAAGCCACATCTGTAAGAGTTTAATTAAAGTTGTAAACATGCTTAATAGTTTTGCAAGGTTAAAAATATTTTGCTTGGATTTTGATATTTCTAAAAGCCTGGCTATTCCGACTTTTTTCTTTTTGGATTTTTTCATAAAGACCTCCTTATAATTATATTTTATGGCAGGATAAATCATTTATACATTTCCTAGACGGATTATTTAAATTTCACTAGGAGAATGAGAAAAATATTTTTTAAAAGACTTGTAAAAGCTAGGATAGCTCTCGTATCCGCATAAATACGATATTTCGCTTAGAGATAGTTTACCTGATAGGATTAATTCCTTAGCATAATTCATTCTTTTTTTTCTAATTGTTTCAAAGATAGTTTCTCCGTAAACTTCTTTATATTGCTTTTTAATTTTAAATTCATTAGAGTAGGAAAAGGAACTTATGTTAGCTAGACTGAGCTTTTCTGTGAACTTAGTATCTATATATTTTCTTATATTTCGTATTACAGCCAAATCACTTCTACTTATGCACTTGTAGTAAGCTGAGTTTTTTCTAAGCTTAGAAACACAGTTTTCAAGTAATTCATAGACTAGGTCTAGACTTTCTTGTCTACTTAGCTCACTTGATACATCTAAGTTATTTAGCTTTTTTACAAGGGTATTTATCTGAGTATTATCTCCAGAAATTTTATATAGATTAGTATTTTCTTTAGTTAGTTTATTTGTAAGGGCGAAGTTTTTATAGTAGTAATTAGGTTTTAGATTTATAGAAAGCTGGCTTAGTTCCTGATTCTTTTTAGCAAAGATGCTAGATGATTTATGTTCAAAAGCAGACAAAGAAAACAGATCTTGGTCTGCCTTTGAGTGCATATATTTTTTATTAATTTCAAACTCAAAGTCACCTCTTATTGGAAAGGTAAATTCTAGGTGGTTTCCTTTAAAGTCATTTTCATATAAAAAGTCTTGTTTTGTATTAATACTTTGTTTTTCTATTTTGAAAGTGTTATCAAGGAAATATTCTGTAGTGCTTCCATAAAATAAAGGATTATCGAATTTTCTTATTCTTTTAAACCTATCTTCACAGGTCTTTATTACTTTATTCTTCATAAATATCCTTATTTACAATAATTGATTGTATACTATATAGTATATTACTTTTGATAATTATTATCAATTTAAATTTATTTTACTGAAAAATCATTAGTTGTTTTGCCTTTATAAAAATATTTTATTTGACAAAAATATGAAAATGTAGTTTAATAGAAGAATATAGTATATTGTAATATTACGATATAGTGATAAAAAATAGAGAATAAGAAAAATATAAGGAGAAAAGGATGAAGATAGGAATATTAAGAGAAAAGTCTGAGCAAAGAACAGCAGTAGTTCCAGAAGTAGTCAAAAAGTTTTTGAGCTTTGAAGATATTACTTTTGTGGCTGAAAAAAATATTTCCGACTTGTTCTTAGACGACGAGTATAGAGAAATAGGAGCAGAACTTCTTGATAGAGAAGAAGTAATCTCTACTAGCGATGTTCTTTTAATGGTTAATGCACCTAGTATTGAGGACGTTAAGAAGATGAAAAAGGGTGCAGTTAGCATTAGTTTTATGGACCCTTACAATAATAGAGAATTGGTTGAAGCCTTTATGGAGGTTGGTGTTAGTGCTATTAGTATGGAGATGATTCCAAGAACTACACTTGCACAAAAGATGGATGCCCTTAGTTCACAGGCATCACTTGCTGGCTACCAAGCTGTTATGTTTGGAGCGAATACACTTGATAAGATTTTCCCTATGATGATGACTCCAGCGGGTACTATAAAGCCAACTAAGGTCTTTGTAATTGGAGCTGGTGTTGCTGGACTTCAGTCTATAGCTACTGCAAAAAGGCTTGGGGCAAGGGTTACAGCCTTTGATACAAGACCAGTAGTTAAGGAGCAGGTAGAGTCCTTAGGCGGAAGATTTTTAGAAATTGACTTAGGAGAAATGGGTCAAACTAAGGACGGTTATGCGAAGGCTCTTACACCTGAGCAGTTAGAACTTCAGAGAAAGGCAATGCTTAAGGAGTGTGCTAACAGTGACCTTGTTATTACAACGGCAAAACTCTTCGGTAGAAAAGCTCCTATTATAATTACTAAGGATATGGTATCTGCTATGAAGAGAGGTTCAGTTATAGTTGACCTAGCCGCAGGCACTGGCGGAAATGTCGAGGGAACTGTTAAGAATGAAATAGTAGAAATAGATGGTGTAAAGATAGTTGGTATTGACAAGTTAGAGGGTATGGTTGCCCTTGATTCAAGCCTTATGTATTCAAATAACGTATACAATCTTTTTGCACATTTTTACGATAAAGAAACGAAGATTCTTAGTTTAGATAGAGAAGATCAGATAATGTCATCAGCATTAATCACCCATGGTGGAGAGATGGTAAATGACAGGATTAAGCAAGTGTGGAGGTAGAAGATGATTAAATTATTATTTATTTTGGTTTTGGCATCCTTTTTAGGATTTGAACTTATATATAAGGTGCCATCACAATTACATACTCCACTTATGTCAGGTTCAAATGCTATAAGTGGGATAAGTATAGTTGGAGCTATTTTGTCTCTAACTGGTGTTTTCGTAGTTGAGGGAGCAATACTTAGAGATGTGCTAGGATTTTTAGCGGTATTTTTTGCAACTATAAATGTTGTAGGTGGATATATGGTAACTAATAGAATGCTTAATATGTTTAAGAAAAAGAAAGTGGAGGTAAATAATGATAGGAAGTAATTTAGTAGAAATTCTTTATATTCTGGCATCTATCCTTTTTATCTTCGGACTTAAGATGTTAGGTAAGGCGGATACTGCACCAAAAGGAAATATGATAAGTGCTATTGGTATGCTTATTGCAATACTTACAGCGGTTCTTAGTAAAAGTAATGTAAATTATGCGTTAATAGGGCTAGCTATTTTGCTAGGTTCTATAGTTGGAGCCTTTGCTTCAAAGCGTGTTCAGATGACAGCAATGCCAGAACTTGTTGCCTTATTTAATGGTTTTGGTGGACTTGCGAGTCTGCTTGTAGGTTTGGCTGAGTATGAAAAATATTATGCAGAGGGAACAGTTGCAAGCCAATCTCCTTTCGCTATGATGATAATAGCCTTTACTATTATAGTAGGTGCAATAACTTTCACAGGCTCAGTAATAGCTTGGGCAAAACTTGCTAGGAAGATAAGCAGCAAGGCGATTTTGTTTACTGGACTTAAGACAATAAGTATTTTCTTAAGTTTAATAATAGTTTTAACGACTGTATTCTTTAGCTTTTCACCAGATTTACTAGGTGGAACAAGTATTTTAGTTAAGGCAATAATAATTTCAGCACTAGTATTTGGTGTGCTCTTTGTAATTCCTATCGGTGGTGGAGATATGCCAGTTGTAATATCGCTACTTAATTCATTTAGTGGAGTGGCTGCCTTACTTGCAGGATTTGTAATATACAATGACGTACTTATAGTAGCCGGTGCTTTGGTAGGTTCTAGTGGACTTATACTTACAAGTATAATGACAAGGGCGATGAATAGAAATCTTAAAAATGTTTTATTCTCGAGCTTTGCTAAGAAGAAAGAAAGAACGGGAATCGAGATAGACGGAGAGCCAAATCCGGTAAATGTTGAGGATGCCTACCTAATGCTTGAAGCAGCAGATAGTGTTATGGTGGTTCCAGGTTATGGAATGGCGGTAGCACAGGCACAGCACCTAGTTTACGAACTTGCTAAGGAATTAGAAAAGAACGGAACGGAGGTAGACTTTGCAATTCACCCAGTTGCAGGAAGAATGCCAGGTCATATGAACGTGCTACTAGCAGAGGCAAATGTATCTTATGATAAATTAAAAGAAATGGATGATGTAAATCCAATAATGGAAACAGTGGATGTAGCCATAGTAATAGGGGCGAATGACGTAGTAAACCCAGCCGCAAACAAGGATGAGGGCTCACCAATATATGGAATGCCAGTCATCAATGTAGACAAGGCAAGAAATGTAATCGTATTTAAGCGCTCTATGAATACGGGATTTGCAGGAATACAAAATCCATTGTTCTTTAATGACAATACGAGGATGTTGTTTGGGGATGCTAAGAAGACTGTTGGGGAGTTAGTCGCCCAATTCAAAGAGTAGGATAATAATACGACCGTTCTAAATGGCGATAAAAGCATTCAAATAAAGACAGCCAAACTAGGCCCGTACGACTCAGTACTGTTCCTAGCTTGGCTGTTTTATCTTCATCCGTTTCTCATCCATTTATAACGGTCGTTGGGTTTTATAAAAAAGCGTAGTCCCGTGAAATCCGATATGCCCTACATTGTAGAAAAAGCTATTTGCAGAGAATATTTTTATGTATAAACATATCGGATTTCTACATTTTGTTCTTATAAATGATACTAGAGCAATATAATATTGCAATATAGTATTATTGGTGGTATAATTATTATTAAGCTAGGAATATAATACTACTAATAAATAATTAATAGTATGTTTTTAGTTTTAAATACTTAATGTTATAGGGGTAGATAGTAGTATATATAATAAGAGGAGTAAATATGTTTAAAAGGGATGGCAAAAGACTGAGCAAACGTGAGATGCTTGCTTTATTAGACGAACGAGAAAAAGAAATTCAGGATCTAAAAAGAAATATCGAGGAATTAAATTTTAAATTAAATAATAAGAATATTGCTATTGAGAATGCTGGTTCCATTGCCGAGGCTTCAATAGCTGTTAATGGTGTTTTTGAGTCTGCACAGATGGCTTGTGACCAGTATATTGACAATATAGTTCAGCTCAATGATAAGCAACTTAGTTTAAGTGCTAGGTTAGAAAAAGAAAGCAAGGAAGAGGCTTTAAGGATAATAAATGATGCTAGAACTGAGGCCTTGGAAATAATTTCAAAAGCGAAACAAGAAGCGCTTGATTTAGAAAAGGAAACTAAGGAAAAGTGTGAAGAAGTACTTTTAAAAATAAGGGTAGAAAGTAAAAATTCATGGGAAGAGCTTGGTGAAAAAATCGATCAAATAATAGTAGAAGAAGACTAATATATTAATAAACATAGTTTTAAGCTAAGTTGTATATATCCATAAAATAGTATTGTAAAATATTTTTGGATATATACACTTTTTTTATAAAATTATATGCTTAGCTTATTGATAAATATAAAAAATAACCGATATAAATAATGTGAATATTAAATTAGTGCTCTATTGTATTGTGAGCGATTTACGGTTGTTATCATGATAAAAAGGGAATCAAATGTTTATAAGGCGAAAAGATAAGAAGATATTTGTAATAGTACTTTGCCTTTTGTTTTTTACTCTTTTTTTGCCAAAGGTTTCAGCAAAGACCTTGGTTGATTTAGATAAAAAGGCGAATTTAAAAATTGAATATTTAAAAAATAAATCTGTCGCAGGGGTTGAATTTAAGCTTTTTAAGATAGCGAATATAGATGAAAAATTAAAATATAGCTTTACTGATGAGTTTAAAAGTTACGGTATGTACCTATGTCCTGAAAATGAAGAGAATTTGTCGGAATGTGCAAGTGCATTGGCGGCATATGCTAAAAGGGATAAGATTAAAGCTACTTTGCTAGATAAGACTACGGAAGATAATACTGTGGCTTTTAATAATATTGACGTGGGTATGTATCTTGTGACTGCTGAGAATGTGAATCTAGATAATAGGATATATAGGCACAAACCCAATATAGTTATTTTACCTAATGTGCTAAATGAGAGAGCTGTGTATAATTTATTTGAGCACTCTAATTATACTTTTAGTGAGATGAACAAGGAAGAAAAGATTTATAGAAAGGCTTTGCTAGTTTGGGAAGATAAGGGTAATGAAGAAAGTAGACCCGAGAGTATTGAGGTTCAGGTTCTTCGAGATGGCACTCTCTATTCAAGTGTTAAGATAAGTGCACAAAATAATTGGCGCTATAGTTGGGGACCTTTGTCAAATTCTCATGAGTGGACTATAATCCAAAAGGATGTTCCTAGAGATTATATTTTTACTATGGATAGAAAAGGCAGAACCTTTGTTTTGAAGAATAAGTATGCACCATGTCTTGCAAAAGAAAGTAGTGATTTGGGTGAAAGATATTTTGCAAAGAAGGGACATTCGGATAAAAAAGTAGATAAAATTTTGCCTAAAGCTGGATTACTTTGGTGGCCAGTTCCGATATTGGTATGCTTAGGTGTTTTGCTTTTTGGGATAGGTATTTTTAATAATATTAAGGAAGTTTAGAATTTTATGAAAAAAAATGATGCTTATATGTTAGCTGGCAGTATATTAATAATTTTAGGGCTTTTACTAACTGGGTATAATATATTTCTAGAAAGTTCTGCTGTTGAAGTTTCTAAAGGGGTTTTAGATAAGTTGGTAATAAAAAGGAAAAATATTAATAATACTGTTTTTAGTGAAGATCTTATAAAAGAATACAATTTAGATGTGGTTGATAGGGAGATTGATATACCAGATTATATTCTAAATCCAAATATGGATATGCCTATAGTTGAAATAGCTGGCTATAATTATATTGGTGTTATTGAAATTCCTAGTTTGGGTAAAATGCTGCCAGTAATTAACGGCTGTGATTATAATAATTTAAAGCTATCTCCATGTGTTTATTCTGGCACAGCATATTTAAACAATTTTGTAATAGTTGCACGTAATTATAAAAGTTATTTTGGTGGGATAGCTAAGTTGCCTTTTGGTGAGAAAATAATTTTTAGGGATGTTGATGGGAATTTGTTTAACTACAGTATAGTTGAAAAAATTAGTGTTGAAGATAATACTTTAGAGGAATTGAATTTAGAAGATTCGGATTTAACCCTTGTTACTAGTAGTGCAGGAGGTATGGCAAATATGGTTTTGAGATGTGAAAAGCTAGATTAAATTTGTATTATTTTGGTTTTTTAATGTTGATTTTTTGGCATTCAATTATTGGAATGCCTTATTTTTTTGTAAAGTAAAAAGGACCCAAGGGTCCTTTTTGAGGGGAGTATAAATAATTAATAAGGGTTGTCATATACGCTTGAAAGCGTTCAGATATATGACTACAATT
>PDWI01010534.1_pt1 | contig 10656 bp, 15 predicted proteins | sample 1430891 | NCBI WGS metagenome assembly PDWI01 (sample SAMN01162508, study PRJNA174530) | Oral metagenome, whole genome shotgun sequencing project. | biome: Marine environment; feature: Marine mammal; material: Swab sample of the gingival sulcus; isolation source: swab sample of gingival sulcus... | reverse complement strand
ACTATTTATTACTAATATTTTTTTGATGGGAATGGAGCGATATACACTAATAGTTGCCTTTGGTGGAGGAGTTGCATTGGGATATTTTTTCTTTTATCTCAGATATGGAGCGACAAAAATCATTGATGAATTGAGAAAAAACCTCAAATTAGCAAATGAAGAAATAGATTATCTCAATAATGAACTTGAAGAATATACCCAACAAAATGTTATTTTAAAAGAAAAAACAACAGAATTGCTAGAAAAAAATGATGATCTGGCAACCGTTGTCGCAGAATTGAGTAAATACTATATTCATATCAAAAGAGCTTCAGAAAAATCTAACGAGTTGAATAGTCTACTTTCCTCTCCAGATGAACGTATTCATGAAAAAATGGAAAAATACGTCCAACCTCAGGAGGAAGAGAAAAGTTTCTTTTAAAGTGTCATTGTTTATGTATCTGTTTTTGATAATACTAAATATTTATTATAGATAGTATCAAATGGAGAAAAATATTAAAAAAAAGGTAGCTTTTTTGGGGCCTGAAGGGAGTTATACTCATCAAGTAGTAAAAAATCATTTTGATTCTATTAATTTTCTTTATTTATCTTTAAATTCAATTGAAGATGTTTTTAAAACTTTAAACAATAAAGAAGCAGACTTTGGTGTTGTTCCAAGTGAAAATGAAATTGTAGGTCCTATAAAGATCACACATGATTGTCTGGATAAATACAATCTAAATATTGTCACTGAAATAGATATGAATATACATCATTGTTTTGTATCTAAGGTAAAAAATATTGAAAATATAAAAAGTATTTATTCTCATCCTAGTGCTTATGAACAATGTAAAAGATTTTTAGATAAGAATCTATTTTCATGATTGAATTTTGTTCCAACAACATCAACATCAATAGCTGCAAAAATGTCTCTCAAAGATAAAAATTCTGCAGCAATTTGTTCCCATGTTGCTGCTAAAATATATAATATTCCTATTATGTTTAAAAATATAGAAGATAGTTCTTTTAACAGAACAACATTCCTTGTATTAAGTAATTTTAATTATATATCAATTTAATTATGATAGAGAGAATAGATAGAAATGATCTTGTAGTATGAGTTGGTAACAGTAAAATAGCACAGTCAATAGCATCAGTATTAGCTGAACAAGATAAACTTCATGGTAAGTTAATAACAACATCTCATCAGAAATCTCATGAATTTATGAATTTAGATATTCTAAATATTGATTCTATAAAAAAATTTATTGATAATTATTTAGAAAAATATGGAAAACAAAAATTAAATTCTGTATTTTTGAATAGTTGATTTATGAATAAGTGAAAATCTTTAGGTCGTCATAATGTAATAAAAAAAATAAATGATAAAGATTATCAAGTAAATCTACATTTTAATAATATTATTCTTTTAGAACGTCTTAGTATGGCTGGGATTATAGATAATAATACAAAAGTTATTTATAATGCATCAATTCAAATTTTTGATTCTAAAGAATGATACGAAGATTATGCATATATGAAGAAATTAGTTAGTGAATTGATTATTAATGATGATCATCGGAATCCTACAATTCTTTGTTTATCTCTAGTGAAAGGGACTACTATGGAATCTTTATTCAAAGAAGAAAAATGAGAAGATTCATTTAATGAATTTATTTCAAAAAATATGGAAGATGGACAACCTTCTCTGTGAAATATTAACAATGTAGTAACAAAAATATTAGAGGACCCCCAAGGAACAAAAGGGAAATTTGTTTTATTAGATGGTGGAATTCTTATGAAAAATAATCCTGAAATAATTAATGATGATTTTCTTTTTTATGATAAAGAGAAAGATGCGTTAATTCCATGCAACAAAAATTTATATTAATATCTACTCATGTCCTACAACCAAAAACACACCAAAATAATTTCTCCAGAAGAGGGATACAATCGTATTGCGACAGAATACGGGAAATATCATAATCACCTTGATGGATTTTACGAAGATATTGACCTTGCCCGTTTTGTTCCAAAAGATCCAACAGCAACCTTTTTAGACCTTGGAGCAGGAGATGGAAGAATTTTCAAGCAACTGCAAAATATCCCATTTTCTAGATATATCGCCTGTGATATCGCAAAATCACTTTTGCAATTACATCCCAATAATGCAGAGAAAATTCTCTGTGATTTAGAGGAGGAACTTCCTTTTGCTGATGAAGAGATCGATGTCATCACGAGTTTTTTTGTCTTAGAACATATCGAAAATATTCAGGACTTGTTCAATGAATGCTATAGAATTCTCAAACCTTGAGGGAGATGGATCATTGGGCATTTTATCCAGAGAAGAGAATTTTTACGAGAAAAGGATGCTGAAAGATTTAAAATTCAACAATATAACTATAGAATAGAAGATCTTGAAAAATTTGCAGATCAAGCTTTTTTCAAATTTCATAAAATTGATGTAATAGAAAAAGGAAACTTACTTGGTTGGATTATTTTGCTGGATAAGTAGGAATATTTTATATTTTTCTCTTCAAAAATAATGAGTAAGGTAAAATGACTAACAGCTTTATTTATATTATGAATAAGTCTGTTTTTTCTCTCAGCTTGTAATATTCAAAAAAATAATACAGAAGAATGGGAGAGTAAATTAGAGGTGAAATTAGAAAATAAGTTAGAGGGTAAAGTAAAGGAGTTAGAAAATAAAACAGAAGAATTAGAAAATAAATTAGAAAACAAATTAGAAGAATTAGAAGAGAGACGAGAAAAAATAGAAATCCCAGAAAATAATGTAGAAAAGAGAAATATTATTTCAATAAATCCAGAACTTCAAAATAAATTTACAGAAATTTGTAAAAATAAAAGAGATAGGAAAGGTGAAATAGAATATCCTTCAATCAAAGAATACATTAAAAAAAATAATACTATATTTTATACACAATATTACCCAAATATTGAAGCAAGGTGTATGGATTCTATATTATTTACAGGTTGGAGTATTTTTTCTTATTCATGTAAAGATAATATGATATTAGAGGAAATATTTAATGGAGATAATGATACGCAAAAGCTAAGAGATAAAAATAATGGATATATTTATAATATGGGATGTGGTGCTAATGTAGTTGATGCCAATGAGAAGTATATCGTATTATCAGGACTTCCTTATGAAGGGAAATATTGTGGAAATCAAGAAAATTATTATCTTTTTGATAAAAATCAGCAAAAGCTTAGTCCATTATCAATATTTTGAGAAGAGATAGGTCAGTGAGTAGATAAACCAAGTCTATTTATTACAGGATTTAAAAATAGTGAAATAATTAAAAAACAAATAGAAGAAAATGCAATAAAGAAATTTTGAAAAAATATAATTGAAGAGACAGGAATGTGATGTCTTTTATATCATATTAAATTTAAAACCATAGATATGGATTTTGGTAATGGTGAATTTTCTGCAACAATATATACAGAAACTGGACAACAGGAACAAACATTTACAGGGAATATTTATAAAAAAATACTAGGAACAAAAGTTACAGTTCAATAAAAAATTTTACCTCTCAAATACACTCTCACTTTTCTCCTTCCCAAGCATTTTTTCTAGCATATCAAAACCTTTTTCTGTATTATGAAAAATTTCTAGCTGTTTGTTATGTAATACCCATAATCTATTTGAAACACTGGCTAAGAAATCCCTATCGTGGGAAACGATAATACTCACCCCGTTAAATTCTTCCAACATTAATTTAATCACCTCTTTTGAGTCAATATCAAGGTGGTTGGTCGGTTCGTCCATCACGATGATATGTGGTTTACTGAGCAACATCTTGGTTAGTGCAACTTTTGCTCTTTCTCCTCCTGACAGCGTTCCAATTTTTTGATCCATTTTTTCATTACTGATCAACAAACTTCCAAGCAAAGTCCTTGCATCTTTATGCGAAATATTTGGTCCAACAATCTCATCAATAATGCTTTTTTCACGATCAAGTTCATCAGCCGTCTGCGAATAGGATCCAATTTTCATATTAGGATGGATAAAAATTTCCCCAGCCAATGCTTCCAGATCTCATAAAATCGTATTCACAAGTGTGGTTTTCCCAATTCCATTTCTTCCCACAATCCCGATCTTCATATCTTTGGTGATCTCAATCGTTTTCGGACAGACAATCAGCGGATTGCCTTGCTCATACCCGATCGACAAATCACTATATTTCATCACCAAATTTGGCAATCTTTCATCCAAACTGAAATGAATCTTGTGTTCTGTTGCCAGCATTTCTGGTTCTTCAATTTTTTCTAGTTTATCTAATAATTTTATTCTGCTTTGCACTTGTTTTGCCTTACTATCTTTGTATCTAAATCTTTCAATAAATCTGTTTTGCTGTTTGAGATATTTCTGTTGTGCGACATAATTTTTGTGTTGAAGCTCATAGTTTTTGATTTTTTGCTCTACAAAAGCATCATAATTCCCCTGATATTTCACTAATTTCTTATTGCTAATTTCCAGTACTTGATCAAAGACTTTATTCAAAAACGTTTTATCATGACTGATACAAATCAGCGTCTTTCCCCAGAGTTTACAAAACTGTTCTAAAAACATAATCCCCTCAATATCTAGGTGATTGGTCGGCTCATCAAGAATCAAAAAATCCACCTCTTGGAGCAAAAATTTCGCGATTTGGAGTTTGGTCTGTTCTCATCCAGAAAGCTGTCCAACTTCAAACTGTTCCTGCTCTTTGCTAAATCCAAAATATTTCAAAATCTCTACTTGCAAAGCATATTTTTGATACCCATCATTATGTACCATCCATTCAATCAGCTCAGCTTGTTCCTCAACAAGTGCAACGGCATCTTCTGGGGTGTTTTTAGCCTGTGTGGTAGTATTTTTATTTGTCAGTAAGCTATCAATTTCGAGTAATCTATTGTGGGTAGCGGTCACTTGGGGGAGGGTAGTGAGCATCTCTTCCCATACCTTACGATGTCTAGACTCCCAAAATAAATCTTGTGATAAAAACCCGATCTTCGTATTTTTTGCCAGCGTAATTTCTCCAATTGGCAATTCTTCTTTCCCAATAATAATTTTCAATAAGGTGGACTTCCCAGCCCCATTTTTCCCAATCAAAGCAATCTTTTCCCCTGCCTTGATATGTAATTCCGTCCCTTCAAAAAGTATCGTCTTCCCGAGTTGCTTATCGAGTTCTGGAATACGCAAAATCCAATCACCAACACGATGCTTCCCATTTCCTTGGAAGTATTTTTTTGGAATTTTACTTAGACCCCCCTCCCTCGCTTCGCTCGGGTATCCCCCCTCCGAGGGGGGAACAGGGCTCCCCTTGGAGGGGAGCTGTCCCGCTTTGCGGGACTGAGGGGTTTGGGGTGAGGTGTTCCACATAAACTCTTTCTTCAACCACTTCTCTAAACTTCTAATCTTACTCTCCTCTTTTGTTTTTCTATTAAATTTACTCACATATTCTTCACAAAGCTCAAAAATTTCTTCTTCCGTAAATTCAGGATGAAGTGCGACAATCTCTTTGCTATATTTTTCAAAATCTATCATAGTGTTTTTTTTATTCTAATATATGCTTAAAATCTTTATAGTAATGTAATAATAGGGATTTAGTTTTGTAAATCTAGGGATTAAAAAAATATTTCTATTTATAAAACAACCTACTCCCAGCTTTTATTGTACAAATCCCTCTAAATCTCCCTTTATCAAGGGAGACTTTTGCTGGATATTCCCCCTCTTGAGAAAGAGGGGGTTAGGGGGAGATTTGAAAAAACAGGGGAGATCCTGCCTATCAGTAGACAGGGTGAAGAGGGGTTTGAGTCACAGACAAACAAAAAAACACAAAATAAAACAATTTTCACTTGACATTATATATATTGATTATATTAGGAGCAATTCCATATAAAATAAGTTTATGGAAGAGAAATAAAAAATATGTCAATAGGTGTGCTAGATGCCAAAATAAGTCCCAAGGGCATGGGCAAAGTATTATGAGTAATTTTTTTGAAAAGCTTGTTATAGTTGTTGGCACAATCATAGTTGTAATCGTGATGGTGTTTGTTTCATCATTGATATTAGCTTGGCCAATACAATTACTTTGGAATTGGTTAATGCCAATAATATTCAATTTGACGACGATTACATTCTGGCAAGCTTGGGGATTGTTGATGATGTCTCAATTATTGATTAAATCATCATCTAGTTCATCTAAAAAAGATGACTAAAAAAGGAGAACGAGTCAGCCAAATAGTAAAATGACTCACAAATAAAACAGATTTCTGTTTATTCGTTATGTGGTAATTACTACATAGCGATTTTTTTATGCTCTATTTTTTGCATTTAAAAAAATATTGAGTATACTTATAGACAGATATTTTCTTACTTTTATCCTATTAGCATTATATTATGAATCCAACAACAACTGATGGAATGGAAACAGCGACATCATGGGCTAATACTATCGTTGATAACCCATATATTGCATGGGCTATAAAAATTGTATGATGAATAGCAGTGATGATCTTGTTTTTTATCTTTGCAAAAATTATCGCTACCCTTGTAAAAAAAGCAATGATGAGAAATGCTAATGATAATAATCGTGAAAGTACAAAAAAGATAGCAAATCTCATTTCTAGTGTGGTATTTTATATTATGCTGTTGGTTGCTGTCTTTGTCGGTTTTGATGTTATGGGAATAAATTTATGATTGCTCGTATGATGAGTATCTTTCTGATTATGATTGGCTTTCAAAGAATTACTAGGAAATATGTTTGCTGGAATCATGATTTTGTATACCAAAGAGTTTAGAATCTGAGATATTATCGAGATCAAGATGGATAAAACCTATTTTGGAAGAATTGAAGAGATTAGTATTAGATATACTGTTATCAGGACATTAGATCTCAGACAAGTTATTATCCCTAATATTACACTCATCACGGTTCCGATCAAGACATTTAGTTCAGAAGATTTGGTGAGATTGGATACGATCATTGGTATTCATTATAAATCTGATGTAGCAAAAGCTATCGAATTGGTCGTAGCAACGATCAATAGTTTTGATTTTGTAAAAGAAAAAACAAGTACAAAAGCATATGTACTGAACCTAGCAGATAGTGCAATTGAATTAAAATGTCTGTTCTTTTTTGATCCAAAATGCGGAATTGTAGGAGAAATGGCAATTTGAACCATCCAGGAAAAAATCTTTGAAGTATTTAATCAGCATGGAATAGAAATACCCTATAATCAGACAACAATTACCTTTGAAGATGAACAGAGCAAGAAAAAATTACAAACAGCATTCACACAGACCACTAATCCTAGTAGTTAATTTTATTTTACTAGATAGCAATCTCAATGCATACACTATGGGAAAATCTCCAACTCTATATGATACAGCAATTATCAAATAACGGACTTGTGATCGTAAAAAAAATTGTAATTGCAATTTTTGTCTTTGTATTAGTCTATCTCGTAATTAGAAGAGTAGTCGCATGGTCAAAGAAAAAAATAGAACAAAATAATTTAGGGAATCATAATGATATTCAAAAAGTGAGTAATCTCATTGCAAGTATTGTTTATAGTTTGCTGATGATATTCAATTTTTTGATTATGCTCCAAATTTTGGGGATTGATGTTGCAATTCTCATGTGAGGAATTGGGTTATGATTTGCATTTTCCTTAGAAAATATCATAGCAAATATGATTTCAGGACTAGTCATCATTAGTAATAAAAAATTTACTATTGGAGACCTGATAGAAATACAAGGATCGATCCAAATAGTTGGAGTCGTAGAAGATATCACCCTGAGATACACCGTGATAAAAACCTTTGATAGGAGGAGGACGATAATTCCTAATACAGAGTTAGCAAAAAGTCCATTTAAAACAATAAAATCTGAAAAATATATTAGGGGAGAGATGGAAATTTCTGTTCCTCGTCATGTACATCTTGACCAGGTAAAGCAATTACTTATTACCACAATAAATAAAAATGAAAATATTGTGAGAAAAGAATTTACGAGTGTAATTGTGAGTAAATTTGACCAAAAAGGAATCGTATTAAAAATATTTTTCTTGGTAGATCCAAAAATTTCATCAACAGGATTTTCTACGAAAACCGCATTGAGAAAAGCTATCCAAGAGATTTTTACAGTATATTGAATAAAAGTCCCATATTTTCATATGACACTGGATATAGAGTAAGTAATTGAGTGTGTATATATTTATAAAAATTTTTTACAAGTCCCCCTTTCTCTTGTAATTTTACCAATTTTCACTACATTTTGGAGTAAGAATATTTTTTTAGTTATCTTAGTTAATTTCTATGCTCCACCTCATCACCTGAACACTTCAACACTACAACACCGAAAAATATATCCAAAATGCTATGTTTGGTATCCAAGTAGAGTATCTCTGAAATATTTCTTGAAAAAAGTGAGAAAAAGATAATCAAGAACAAACATTTTTTCTCTATCCCTATTTGGACGATACCAGTAAAACGATAAAATATTTCGCCTTTGATACCCCAGAACAGAAAGTGATGTTCCAGTCTGCGCTCAAAATTTCAGGAGTTGGCCCTAAAACCGCATTTCAAATCGCTCATCTGGAATTAAGCACCTTGCAAGATGCAATCAAAAACCTTGACTACAAAGTCTTTGAAGCCATAAAATGAATCTGACCAAAATCTGCAAAAAAGATACTCTTTGAAATGAAAGGGAATATCAAAATAGAGGAATATCAGAAACTTGATATCAATGAGAAACTCTACAAACAAATCATTACTGCCCTCAAAGCCCTTGGCTATGATAAAGACCTTATTAGAGAAAAACTTGATAGCTACCCAGAAAAAATCACAAAAGAAAACAGAGATGAAGTTATTAGAAAGATTATAAAAGATATGTAAAAAAATGTCCTCTTTCCATTCCTCCCCCTGTATAAGACCTCTCCGCCTCTCGCTCCGTTTTGCGGGGTTCGGCATTTCTCCTCCGAGACCCCCCTTTAATCCCCCCTCCAAGGGGGGACCGAAGCAAAAAGGCTCCCCTTGGAGGGGAGCTCCCCGACTTGTCGGGGTGAGGGGTCTATATTATGAATAGGATGATGCATCTGTATAATTAATCATTCAACATTAACAATTAACCATCACCTCCCATGCACCACATAAAAACACTTCTCAAATATCTTGATATCTTCCTCGCCAACATCAGTATTTTTTTTATCAAGATCTACCAATACACCATCTCTCCTGACAAAGGGATCTTCTCATCCGTACTGAAATGAACAGTCTGTGCACATTATCCTCATTGTAGTGAATATAGCGTCAGAACGCTCAAAAGATACGGTTTTATCCATTGAATAGGAAAAGTTATGAACAGAATTACCAGTTGTACCCCATCCCATCATATAAAATATGACCCAGAATATTACAAAGTTGTATTTTTCTCATCAGCTCCAATCGGAGTCCCTTTTTTGGAAGAATTACATAATGATAAAAGATTTGATGTCGTGGGAGTAGTAACCAATCCTGACCAAAAATCAGGAAGAGGAATGCAACTCAAAGAAAATATTATCAAGACAGTGGGGAAAAAAATAGAAGCATCTTCTTCGCAAACAAATCCCCCTCAGTCCCCCTTTAACAAGGGGGAAGCTCACGAGGGAGTATCTCCCTTGATAAAGGGAGAAGTAAAAGAGGGATTTGATGATATTAAACCAAATCTCCTCATCCTTCACGGCTACAACAGTTCAGAAGAACATAATTTCTTCAAAAACCTCAAACAAAAAACAGAAAAACTCTGAATCAAAACCACAGTTCTCAATCTCCCAAACACTAATAATCCAAGCATTCCAGAGCAAACGCAATATGTACTGGACAACTACAGTTTTGATGAAAATACAATCATACTTGGGCATAGTTTGGGGAGTATTATTGGGTTGAATACTTTACAAAAACTTGATACCAAAATCAAACAATATATCGCTGTGGCAGGATTTCTCACTAATAATCTAACAATGGAGAGAGAATATTTCCAAAGTTTTGATTTTAATTTCAATCAAGAAAAAATCCTCTGAAATCTGCAAGAAGAATCAATCGTAATCTACGATCCCAAAGATAAAAACATTCCCATCACACAAGCCGATGCATTAGCAGATAAACCAAGAATTATTCTCCTTCATGGGAAGTATGATCATTCTAAAATGAAATACTATCCACGAGTAAAAGAACAGCTAGAAAATCTATGATATAATATTACTATTCCTGACTTACCAAATGCAGATAATCCTCAAATAAATGAGCGACTTGAAGAAATAGATAAATTACAACCAGATGAAAATACAATAATAATTGGACAATCAAGATGAGGTATGGCAATTCTTCGTTGGTTAGAAACAAGATGGAACTCCCAAAAAAGAAAGTCATAAGATAGGAGGATTTTATGATGAAAAATGATATAATTATGAAAAGATAAAAAAGAATTGCACTGATTTTGTTATGTTTCATTCAAAAGATGATCATGAAATAAGTTATGAAAATTGATTAGTAAATATAAAAAAACTTAATGCAAAACTATATACTTTTGAAGATAAAAATCATTTTGGAACAAATAAAAATTATTGATATAAGCCAACAACATTCCCTCAATTAGTAAACGAAGTATGCTATGAAGACCC
>PDWI01015423.1_pt1 | contig 10657 bp, 10 predicted proteins | sample 1430891 | NCBI WGS metagenome assembly PDWI01 (sample SAMN01162508, study PRJNA174530) | Oral metagenome, whole genome shotgun sequencing project. | biome: Marine environment; feature: Marine mammal; material: Swab sample of the gingival sulcus; isolation source: swab sample of gingival sulcus... | reverse complement strand
CACCATTTTTCGGTCTTTATGATAGCTGTCTTTTTGATATAAGGCAACTTCCCCTTTTACTAAGATAAAGATAGTATCTCGTAAACTTTCTTGGGTAAATAAAAATTCGTCTTTTTTATAGTTACGTTTTTCAACTTGGTCAACAACAAGCTGTAATTCGTCGGAGTTTAAGTTTTTAAAAAGCTCAACCGACTCTAAAAATTTATGTAATTGTTCCATTTTCTTACGGATTATAAGATTAAATATTTTGCTAACAAATTTAGATACTTTTCAAGACAATAACGATGCTAAATCTCAGTATTCTGATAATTTTTAATCAATAAATTTATATCCCACACCTTTTACGGTTTGTATTCGCTCGCTACCTACGACTTCGCGAAGTTTTCGGATGTGTACATCAATCGTTCTATCGCCTACAACGACATCCGTTCCCCAAACATTGGTATAGATTTCTTCTCTCTGAAATACACGCCCGGAAGATGCTGCCAAGAAACATAAAATATCAAATTCTTTTTTAGGCAAATGGACTTCTTTACCTTTTACAGTTACCAAATAGGTTTCTTTATTGATGGTTAAATCTTTAAATTCAAGAACATTATTGTTCCACTCCATTCTTTTGGTAGAATGCCTTTTAAGTAGTGCTTTAACTCTGCTAATTAGTAATTTGGGCTTGATAGGTTTGGTGATGTAATCATCTGCTCCTGCATCGAAACCGGCTATTTGAGAGTAATCTTCGCCTCTGGCTGTCAGAAAAGCAATTAAGCTGTCTTTTAAAAGTTGGTTTTCGCGAATCCTTTCACACAATTCAAAACCATCAACATCGGGCATCATCACATCCAAAATAATCAAATTAGGCTCAAACTTTTCTGCTATCTCTATTGCCTCTGCACTGTTCTGAACCGCATTCACTACAAAACCTTCTTTTTGAAGACTGTACGTCATAAATTCCAGTATATCAGCGTCATCATCGACTAAAAGTATCTATCAAGACAAAATAAAATGTATCTTTGCTCTCATTAGTTATCAGATAAAGAAACATAAGATATGAATGTACTCATTATAGGTTCGGGAGGTCGCGAACATGCTATTGGTTGGAAAATTGCACAAAGCAACCGTTTAGATAAACTTTTCTTTGCTCCGGGAAATGCAGGAACAGTAGCCTTAGGGGAAAACCTTAATATTAATACCGATGATTTTAGTATTTTAAAAGACGCGGTGCTTAAAAACGAAATAGAATTGGTCGTGGTAGGTCCTGAAGCACCCTTGGTAGATGGAGTTGTCGATTTTTTTCGAAAAGATGAGGAATTAAAAAATGTCAAAATTATAGGACCTTCGGCAGAAGCTTCGCAATTGGAAGGCTCTAAAAACTTCGCTAAGGTTTTTATGCAAAAGCATCAGATTCCAACCGCAGGGTATTTAAGTGTTACGCAAAATAATTTAGAAGAAGGCTTACACTTTTTAGAAAGCTTAAAAGCTCCGTATGTGCTAAAAGCAGACGGTTTGGCTGCCGGAAAAGGGGTTTTGATTTTAGACCATCTAGAGGAGGCTCAAAAAGAGCTTAAAGCCATTTTGGAAGGTAAATTTGGCGAAGCCGGTCAGACGGTTGTCATTGAAGAATTTTTAGACGGTATTGAGCTATCCGTTTTTGTATTAACAGACGGAAAATCGTACAAAATTTTACCCGAAGCTAAGGACTACAAACGTATTGGCGAAGGAGATACCGGGCTCAATACAGGAGGTATGGGGGCTGTTTCGCCTGTGCCTTTTGCAGATGAAGCCTTTATGAAAAAGGTAGAGGAACGCATTGTAAAACCTACCGTAGATGGCTTAAAGAAAGATAATTTTGATTATGTTGGTTTTATCTTTATCGGTTTGATGAACGTTGGCGGCAATCCTTATGTTATTGAGTACAATGTAAGAATGGGCGACCCCGAAACAGAAGTGGTAATGCCAAGAATACAGAGCGATTTATTACGCATTTTAGATGCCACAGCGAAAGGAGAACTTTCTCAAGAAGATTTTGATATTGACCCTCGATTTGCAACTACCGTAATGTTGGTTTCGGGAGGATATCCCGAATCTTACGAAAAAGGCAAAACGATTGAGAATCTAAAAGAGGTGAACGACTCTATTATATTTCACGCAGGAACAAAACTTGAAGGAGATAAGGTCTTAACATCCGGAGGACGGGTTATTGCGGTAACCTCTTATGGCAATAAGCTGGATGAGGCATTGGAGAAATCTTTTCTAAATGCAAACTTAATCGCTTTCGATAAGAAGTATTACAGAACAGATATCGGAAAAGATTTACGCGAAAATTCCTAACAGTCTGTTTTTTAGTTTGATTATGCTCTATGATGTCGTAGCTTAATAAGCTACGATATTCATTTGCATAGTTTTGATATCTAGTAGGAGTAATTTTTGCACCAAAGTGTCTTTTAGGCCTAAAGTCAGCTTGATAGCCTCGTTAGCTTGAATACTTCCAATAATGCCGGGCAAAGTTCCGACAACACCCAATCGACTTTCGTCTGAGTTGTCTTCCTTTGGGGCTTCCGGGAAAAGGTCGCTATACGATTTAGAGCCTCGATAGTTAAAAATAGAAACTTGACCGCTAAACTTTGAGATAGAACCGTAAATCATAGGAATACCAAAAGCCTTGCAAACGGAATCGATTAAATATCGGGTTTCGTAATTGTCGGTGCAATCTATAATCATATCGTAATCTTGGGCGATGCCTTTAAAACTTTAGGCTCACCAATTTGCTTGGTGGTATATAAAATTTGTCGTTGCAGATTGCTTAAACTGACGACATCATCATCTACGATACCTATTGTGCCAACACCTCCGGCAACAAGGTACGTTAAAACGGAGGTGCCTAAGCCTCCTGCTCCAATTACCAAAATTTTTGCTTGAAGAAGTTTTTCTTGCCCCTCTTTTCCTACCTCGGGAAGTATAGTTTGTCTGCTGTACCGTTCCATTTTATATGTTTCGAATTTTAGTTGTGTTGGATTTTTAAAATAAAAAATCATCATTTTTTGTAAAAGCAACCTTTCAATGCCACGTAGTGGCTCGCGTTAGGGATTGCAGCGGTTATCCTTTGGGGAGTTTACGAGCCAAAGATATGAGCGGAAAGCCCGACCCGAAGGGGAACGCCCAAAGAAAAAAGGTTTATTGCAAATAGCCGTCCCAATCTTTCCAAACCGCTTCGTATCCTTGCGAACGAATCATTTCTGCCATTTCCTTGGCGGTGCGAGAATCGTTAACCTCGAATTGCTCCAAATCCTTGTCCTTGTCTTTGTGAGCATAACCGCCCGGCTGTGTCTGACTTTCGGCACTCATGGAGGTCACGCCCAACTTCATCATATGGTCTCTAAAAGTGGCACTTTCGCGTGTCGATAGGGCAATCTCCACATTCTCGTCGAAGATGCGATAGGCAAAAATCAGCTGAGCCAAATCCTTGTCCGTCATCACAAAATTAGGCTCAAATACACCCTCGTGCGGTCTTAATCGCGGAAAGGAGATGGAATATTTGGTCTTCCAATACTTTTTCTTGAGGTAAGACAGGTGCAAAGCGGTAAAGAAACTATCTGTACGCCAGTCTTCTAAACCTGCCAAAATACCCAGCCCTATTTTATGAACTTCGGCTTTTCCCAAATTCTCAAAAGCATTGATGCGGTTCTCAAAATCGGCTTTTTTCCCTTTAAGGTGATACTTTGGGTAATTCGCCTTATGGTAGGTTTCTTGATAAATGTAAACGGTGTTTAAACCATTCTTAACCAGCTCTTTGTAACCCCATTCCGAAAGCGGTTGCACTTCGAGCGAAATTAAAGAGCTGTAAGGTTTGATAATTTCAAAAGCCTTTTTAAAATACTCCACATCGGCTTTGTTATCCGCCTCGCCTGTTACCAAAAGGATGTGCTTAAAACCTAAGTCTGCAATGGCTTTAACTTCTTCTTCAATCTCCTCAAAGCTTAAAACTTTGCGTTGAATTTTGTTCTGAGCACTAAATCCGCAATAGGCACAAGCATTTTGACAAAAATTGGATAAATACAAAGGCACATACAACTGAATGGTCTTTCCAAAACGCTTTTGTGTTAGCAAATGGCTTCGCCTTGCCATCTCTTCGATATAAGGCTGTGCCGCCGGAGAAATTAAAGCCATAAAATCTTCTATGCTTGGACTTTGGCTGTTCAAAGCGGATTGAACATCGGCATCGGTCTTAGCATAAATCTTTTGGGTAATATCGTCCCAATGGTATTGCTCTAATATCTGATTGAAAGTCATCATTGCTCTGTCTTTTTCGATGTAAGTCTTCTGTTTTTAGTCCAAAAACGAAGTTAAAGGACTACTGGCATTAGCGGTATATGTTTTTTCCGCCAACTTAGCTTCAAACGCCATTCTTCCGGCTTCAACCGCCAACTTAAAGGCTTTTCCCATCTGCACGGGGTTTGGAGAAACCGCTATCGCAGTATTAACCAAAACTGCATCGGCTCCCATCTCCATCGCTTCGGCAGCGTGAGAAGGAGCTCCAATTCCGGCATCTACCACCACCGGCACATTGCTTTGTTCAATAATGATGCGCAACATTTCTCTGGTATTCAGACCATTATTGCTTCCTATGGGCGAACCGAGAGGCATTACGGTCGCGGTTCCAACTTCTTCGAGTTTTTTGCACAACACAGGGTCAGCCTGAACATAAGGCAAAACAATAAAGCCTTTTTTGACCAATTCTTCGGCGGCTTTTAAAGTTTCTTCCCCATCGGGTAACAAATAACGTGGATCAGGGTGAATCTCCAACTTTAACCAATTGGTTTCTAAGGCTTCTCGTGCCAATTCTGCCGCAAAAATGGCTTCTTTGGCATTTCTAACCCCCGAAGTATTTGGCAACAACTTAAAACCGGAGGCTTTTAAATGTGGTAAAATGTCGTCTCTTTGCGTGTTGATGTCCACACGCCTTAGAGCCATGGTAACCAACTCTGTTCCTGAGGCCTCAAGAGATTCTTGCATCAATTTTCCGGAAGAAAATTTTCCGGTTCCTGTAAATAATCTTGAATGAAAATCAGTTCCTTTTATGTGTAATGTATCCATTTTGTTAAAATCTTAAAAAGATGCTTCTAAGCATTCCCTTTTCTATGAAGCAAAGGTAGTTAATAAGATATAAGGAGCAAACTTTTATGTAAATCTCTATCGCTTAAAATTATACTTTTTTAATATATAGCATTACTTTTCTGACAACTTTTGCATACGACTCTCAACATCTGTTTTATCGACCAGCCTTGGAAACTCGCAAGTCATCGCTTTTTGATAGCTTTCCAAAGCCTTATCTGTTAACCCAAAGGCTGCGTAATAGTCGCCTACCATTTTATAAACGTGGTAGAATTTGGGGTTAGATGCCACAAACTTTTGCAAATATGTTTCGTTTAATGTTTGCTTTTGCTCTATCGCTAAGCGAATTTTATCTACGCCTTGTCGGTAAAACTGAGCATTTTGATAAGCCTCCGAATGCATAAAAGGGTCTTCTTCTATGGTTAAAGAGTCGATTCTGATTTCTGTTTTGGGGCTTATCATTTTGGAAAAAACTTTTTCTAAGTCGTAGCAAATATATTCGCCCAACTGAAAATCGTTGGTAGAAATCCACATTTGTAATTGTTCGGGCTTAAAAATAACGCTATGATGAGCAATTAGCTGATTCAGAGCCTTTTCATTGCACAATCCTATATTTTGGTCGTTTAAACCTTGCTGATTGCGAAGTACCTCTGCAACGGTCGGAGGATTTAAAGTCGGGTAGCGAGATAGTAATTCCTCAGTTCTTTGATAACGGTACATAGAAGCACTTTCCGAAATATTTTCCTGATTCAAAGGCGTATCTTTAAAGGCATCGGATTGAAAATGATTGCTTAAAATAATACTGTTGCTCTCCACTTGATACAATGCGGTCTCTTCGGGTGTTTTTTCGATAACCGCCGCTCTATGGTCTTGGGCTGAGCCTATCATGAAACTTTCTGAAACAAAGGTTTCAAAAGATTGTGCTTTTTGATAGGCTTCCTCTATGGTAGAGCAATGTTGCAAAATTTGCCTCGCGACAATAGATACCGGCGTTTTGGAGCTTAATGGCATATCCGATTTGGCAGAATTGAGCGTAACGCTTAGTCCTTTTTCGTTCATCCCTGATAAAATTCCGGTCATTCCGCCCCAAGTGATGGATGCAAAGGCATATCCGGAATCCGGCTTTACAAAAGCTAAGATTTTCTTTTCGGCAAACTGAGTTCCTACAAAGAAATCGAAATTACGTCCCAAAATCAAAGATTGGTCTTCCGATTTGTCGCCCCACGCTCCAAAAGCAGTACAAGCGACCAAGTTCATATTTTGCAAGGTATGCCCAATATCGTGAGCTCCGTGATAATTCAAGATTCGTTGATATTTAGGAGCTATAAAATCGTATTTATCGTCGGTAAACTGAGATACTCCGTAAATCTCCAAACGATTTTCGAGCGGAACATAATCGTTCATATCTCGGTTAAACCAGCCAATAAAATATTTCAGAAAATTAAGGTAAGATTCGGAGGGTACTTTTTTGCGGATTTCAGCCACAAAAGCCTCCTCTTGATACGCTACTAATTCCTTGGCTAAAAGTCCGTGCTTAACACCTAATTCCAAAGGCGAACCCGACAAGTACATCTCGTATAACCCCTTATCGTTAAGCTTTATCCAGTCGTTTCCTGATACCGTCAAAGAATCATTAACAAGTGTTCTTTTGAGATTAAAAGCTTCATCTTGTTTTACTTGTGGCTCGTCGATCTGAATTCTATAATAGGCGTAAAACAGAAATATCAGTAAGATTAAAATCAAGACTAATAAAGTGCGTATCAGATATTTAAAAAAGGTTTTCATTTATTTAAAATTTTGTTTGTTGTTTATTTGTAGTTGCTTATTCGTTATGATTGGAACTTTTCAACCATTAACTTCATCATCTGTTGCATATGTTTTTATGAGGATATGTTTGTTAATCTGTCCAAAATTAATTCTTTTCCGAGAAATTGCGAAGCTAGCAAGATGCTTCCCACCGTAGAGCCCAATAAACCGTGCAAACTCACGGATTGCCCTATCAAAAATAAATTAGGCGTTTTGGTATAAGGCATCACGCTGGTTTCCATTATCTTATTACTGTCTTTCGAGATGCCATAAGCCCCTCCCTCCGGCATGCCATAATAATTTTCGTAAGTCAATGGTGTTGAACTGTAAACTGACTGCACATAACTTGAAAAATTAGGAATCGCCTTATTAATTAAGCTTAAAAGCTGCTCCGTTTTTTCTTCTTTAAAGGCTTGATAAGAAGTCCCTCTGCGATTGACCGACGAACCCGACCATTGTTTTACTTCATCGTAAGACATATAAGTCATCGCAACAATTCCATCCGAAAACCTTTGTTGAGGGCTATTCATCTGACTAAACATAAAAACAGCTTCGGGGAATTTCTTGGGAGTATAGTTGTCTGCCAACCAAGTGTCTTTGCTATCGTAATAATACAAATTGTGATTCATATAAGGCAAACTGTTTTTCTTCATCACTAAAAATAAAGAAAACATCCCGAAGGTATTTTCCAAGTTATTAATCCTATTTCTATACGATTTTCGGAGTTTCTCTTTAGGAATAAACGAAAGCGTTTTTTGAGGATGCAAACTGCTAATCAGATTTTTACATTGAAACCGATGTCCTTGTTTGGTACGCACTTCCGAAACCTTATTATCCGTGTAAACAATTTCCTGAACCTCTTCTTTTAAGAAAATTTCTCCGCCATTTTCTCGAATACTCTCCGCTAAAGCATCTGCTAGATGTTGAGCTCCGCCTATAAATTTCCACGAATCGTTGATATAAGCATCAATAGTATGTGCGTGAATAACGAAAGGCGTTTTAGCTTTCTGACCGCCATATAGAGAATTGGTGGAAGTTAAAATATTAAACAGTTTTTCGTTTTTGATATTCGATTTAATTTGTTTGGTAACATTAATAGATAAAGAATTTAAGTTAACTCTATCAGAAAATATTTTTTCAATCTTATCCAAAGAGCCATAATACTGAACATCATTAAAATAGCGTCGAATTCCATTGCAATCGTCAGGAAAATATTGACAGATTTTTTCAATATGTCGGTCGTAGCCTTGTGCAAAGTCAAAAACCTCATCTTGATAAATAATTTTATCGAAGCATTCAAGGTCTTGACGATGAATATTAATCTTATCGCGAATACCTAAGTAACGGTACAAAACATCAAAAACACGCCCTTGTTCAAAGCCTCCGGTATAATGCACGCCCGTATCGAAAACCGTTTTGTCTTTATAAAAAGAAGATAGGTTTCCGCCAACATAACTATTCTTTTCGAGCAAAGCAACCTTAAATCCCTCTTTGCTTAAAATAGAGGCGATAGTAAGTCCGCTAATGCCGGAGCCAATAATCAAAAAATCGAAAGATGTGTTCATTTTATTAGTTATTTTGTAAATAAGTTTATATCAAACTATGTATTGCTGTGAAGGTAATTCCAAAAACAAACACAACTATTTGATAGGAAATAGTTGCTCCTAAAGACCTGATGATTAACGACCTTTTAGAATAACCGTAATCCGAGAAAAACTGCTTATAGTACCAAAATGTATAAACCAAGTAAGATAAAGAAGCAAGAACGTAAATAAGCATTAAACCTGTCGGGTTTGTATAGAAAATCGTTACTAAGGTAAAAAAAAGTGTAATAATTAACTCAGCAACCGTTTTGTAAGCGTTTAGGATAAAGTGTTCAGATAAATTTAGTTTAGCTTTCCTAAACCAAAGAAAACTAAAAATGGTATAAAAAGGGATGGTTAATAATAGTGCCTCTTTAGGATGATTTTCTGAAAAGTGTTGTATTAGGTTTTCTACGGTGTTCAAATTTTCTGAGGTTATATCGACAAAACTTACGTCTGAATATTTTCCTGCAAAAAGTAAAAGTCCCGCAATAATGATAAGCAATGTAATAACATTAAAATAGCCAACCCTTTTACCATTAATAAATTCCCTTATACTATGTCCCGGTCTGGTTAATAGCTCTTTAATTGTAAAAAGGATTCCTTTGTCTATATGCCAAATACCGTGAACCAAATCGTGTTCAATAAAATGCTTAAAAGAGTATCTGTGAACACTTGTTTTTTGTCCACAGTTAGCACAAAAATTCCCTGTAACTATTTCGTTACAGTTCTTACAGGTTTTCTCTTGATTTGTAAGCCCTTCGTTATTAGTATCGACACCCTTCATTATTTCTTTTTTCAAATCGTTTACCATTAAGATGTTTTATCCTGTGCTTCTTTCCATTTCTTATACTTTTCCACGTCTGTACCAACCAAATTGAGGCATATCGATAATACCGCAGCATCGTCTAAATAACCCAATCCGAGAATAAAATCCGGAATCAAATCGAGTGGCATCAAAACATAAATCAAAGCCCCACCAATAGACGCAATAATATTCCAAGGTACTTGCTTGTACGTTCCGTTGGCGTAATCTTTTATCATCGACATCAAAACCCGAAAATCGTCCACATACTTTTGCAGTTTGCCATGTCCAAATTTCGATTTTAGATTCTTTTCGGAATTAAGCACTCGGTTAATATCCTGTTCTCGAAATTTCTTTTGTCGCTTATTATGAGCCTCTTGTGCCTCTTTTTGACTGATGCCTTTCATATTACAATATTTTTAGCGCTACTCCAGACTAGTCTATATGATAATGAATTTCGTCGGTCAAATAGCTGTCTCGTCTTACCGTCAAAACGCCCTCGTAAGTGCTTCTTGTGCCTTGCACTTTAGGGATATACAAGGAATTGACAATACGCTTGGCAATCAACTCTAAACTAGTGGCTTCTTTTTGGTCTATGCTAAGCATCGTCGCTTGTACCTGTTGTTCGTTAAGGTATTTCGCCATACCTCCGGCAACCATTCCGGGCATATAGTAAACCGATTTAATGCCTTGCTTAAGGGCTTCCGGAGCAAAACTTCCGGCAAATCCGTGCAAGGCTCGTTTAGCCGCAACATAAGCTACCGAACCGGGAAACTCCGCATCCTCAGCCACCGAGCCCACATATAAAATAGTCGATTGGATATGAGGGAACAACTTTTTAGTCAGTTCGATAGGCGACATATAATTGACCTGCATTACTTGGTCGAATTCTTTAAGGCTGACTTCCGTAGCCCGTTCCAAACTTCCGGTGATAGCGGCTGTATGTATCAAATAATCAATTTTTGAATGCTTTTTAAGCACCGCTTCCGAAAATTCCGCTACGCTCTTAGGGTCAGAAAAATCCGCAGAAACCGTTTCTACTTCAACCTTATACTCGGAGACAATATTTTCTTGTATTTTCTTTATTTTAGAGGCATTAGAGCCATAATGCAAAATTAAATTCGCTCCACGTTTAGCAGCTTCCATAGCCACCGCTTCGCCAATTCCCCCACTCGCTCCGGTTATTAAGCAATATTTGCCTTTCATTGGGGAACAGCATTTTTCTTGAGGCTCTTTTTTAGGTACGATATAGGCAAAAGCTCCATTTTCGCCACCCAATCCGGCAGTGGCGGTCAATATTTTCTGTCCTTCTTTCAATCGGTTTTCTTTCGACAAAACACTCATAGATGCCGGAATG
>PDWI01010072.1_pt1 | contig 10657 bp, 4 predicted proteins | sample 1430891 | NCBI WGS metagenome assembly PDWI01 (sample SAMN01162508, study PRJNA174530) | Oral metagenome, whole genome shotgun sequencing project. | biome: Marine environment; feature: Marine mammal; material: Swab sample of the gingival sulcus; isolation source: swab sample of gingival sulcus... | reverse complement strand
TCGCTTATTACTAATTACGACCCTTTTATGATTGAAATAAGCCCGCAGGTTTGGGACGTAAAACAAGACAATCGAGGTGTTATGTACTTTGGTTGTACCAAAACTTTGTTAAGCTATGACGGTAAAAATTGGGAGAAAATAAAATCACCCGACAACAAAGCCGTGTTGGCAATAGCCATCGACAGCAGTCAAAAAGTATACATTGGCTCGGAAGGCGAATTTGGATTTTATGAACCCAACGAAATAGGCAAGTTGGAATATAAATCATTAAGCCAAGAATTAGATTCTGCCGACAACAAATTTGCCGACGTATGGAAAGTATTTTCATCACCGGACGGAATATACTTTTGGACGGTACAAGGACTATACAGATACACCCCCAACCCTCGTAAAAAAATAAAAGACTGCATAAAAGTCTGGCGAACAGCAAAACGGCAAATATTTCCCTACTATGTTTATGACACCTTATATATATTGACAGTAGGCGGAATGCTACAAATGAAAAACGACTCCTTAGTACCTGTTCACAGCATAAAATTTCACAGTAATTTTTACACCCAAATGGCATTGCCCTATTCCGGAGGTAAAGTACTGTGTGCCAATGAAGACCTTGGACTATTTATATACGACCCCCGGGCTAAATCCGAAGACGGCTTAATATTAAAAGAGCCATACTTAAACGAAGACAAACTAAACGCAACAAATGAATTTATAAAAGAATACGGAGTATATGAAAGCACCGCACTTGGCGATGGTAACTTTGCTTTGGGAAGCGACCAAGGCGGTGTAATAATCATTAATTCCGAAGGCGAATTGATAAAAACAATTAACAAAAAAAGCGGTTTGCAAAGCGACGTTGTTTTACAAGTATATAAAGATAAACAAGGCGAATTATGGACAACAATGGGGCATGGAATATCACGCATTGAAGTAGCATCGCCATTTACCTATTGGAGCGAAAGAGACGGACTATTGGGTCCCATAAACAGCGTTTGCATTTATAAAAATAATTTTTACGTGGGTACGGATTTAGGCACTTTTTGCATGAATCCAGAGACAAGGAAGTTCCAAGCTATCAATATATTAAAGCAAGATAGAGAGCAATGCCTGGTTCTGAAAAATATAAAAATGCCCGATGGTAAAAGCTATTTGCTATCATGTAACATAAATGGCATTTTTGAAGTTAGTAAAGAAAAAGGCGAACTTGTAAGCGATATCGTCTCATCAATTTTGTATCAATCGCCAAGCAATCCTTCGAAATTATATATAGCTGAGGATTATTACGTTGGATATATGCTGTATGAAAATGGAAAATGGACTACAAGTGACCCCATCATCGAATTAGACGAGTACCCCTTAACCATTCATGAAGAAAATCCCGATAACCTCTGGGTGATATTAATCGACCAACCCTTTATCATAAAAACAAATAATGACAACAAATTAGAAGAACCCAATCTTGACGGATTGCCCGAAGGTACGGAGTTTTATTCCATATTTGAAAACGAAGGCAAAATGACTTTCCTCACCAACAACGGTTTTTATCATTATGAAAATGACAAATTTGTAAAAGCTGAAACCTCATTGGCAAAAAAACTCAAAAAAATAAATGTAAGGGAAATAGAAAAAATAGGGGATAATGCATATTTCATGAAAATAAAAAAAGCAAATGCTAAAATATTTGGTTCTATAACTAAACATGATCATGGAAATTACGTAATTGATACAACATCTTATAAACGCTTGAAATACATCGACAAACTGTATATCGATGAAAATGAAAATACATGGGTTATAACCCCAAAAAAACTATTGGTAAAACAACCGTCAAGCAAGAAATACAACCTGCCCATAAAAACATTAATCCGCAGAGTAACCATAAATCAAGACTCCCTAATCTTTGGAGGCATGTATTGCACCGTAGCTGACTCGCAAAAAATCATAACATCAGAACAACCCCTAAGTCTAATCCCACAACTTGAATACGAAGACAATTCAATAACTTTCGAGTACTCAATGCCCAGCTACGACCAAGAAAAATACAACAAATATCAATACACCCTCGAAAGAAACGGCGTGAAAAACAAATGGTCGCATTGGTCATCAGATACAAAACAAGAATACTCAAACCTCTACGAAGGCACGTATACATTCAAAGTAAGAGCAAAAAACATTTTTGAAACCCAAACACCCGTAACAGAATACACCTTTATAATAGAAACCCCGATATATCGAACAATCTGGGCATACATAATATACCTAATAATATTTGTGGTGGTTGCCTACTACCTTGTACGGTTAAACACCAAACGACTGCAAAAAGAAAACGAAAAACTCGAACAAATCGTAAAAGAACGAACCAAAGAAATACGAAATCAAAAAGAAGAAATACAACTGATAGCCAATAACCTTCAAACGGCAAACGAGCAAATATCATCCAAAAACGAACAAATAACAAAAAGCATACAATACGCCAAACGAATCCAAACAGCAGCTATGCCCACCGACAAACAAATAAAAGAAATACTGTCGGAATACTTCATATTTTTCAAACCTCGCGACATTGTAAGCGGCGACTATTACTGGATACGAAAAATCAAAAACCAAATAATCATACTCGTTGCCGACTGCACCGGACACGGAATACCCGGAGCATTCATGAGCATGCTCGGCATAGCACTCTACAACGAGATTGTCCGACGACCCGAAATAACAAGCATCGCTCAATCACTTGATGCTCTGCGTTTTGACCTCAAAAAAACATTAGGACAAAGCAACGAAGATACCGACGCAAAAGACGGCATAGACCTTGCCGTAGTAGCAATCGACACTGACAAACGAACTATGCAATATGCCGGAGCATACAACCCGTTGATATTAATTCAAGACAACGAACTAAAATCCTATAAAGCCGACAGAATGCCCGTAGGCGTATTCCTCGTTGAAAAACCATTCACAAATCACGTCATCAAAATAAAACCCGGCGATCAAATATACATGTTCTCCGACGGCTATGCCGACCAATTCGGAGGCGAAGCAAAACGAAAATACACTCGCAAACGACTCAAAAAATTAATATTCGACAACAAAGATAAATCAATGCAAGAGCAATACAAGGCAATAAAAGAAGCCCACGAAGATTGGAGCAAAAATCAAGACCAACTCGACGACATTCTGCTAATGGGGGTGAAAATAAAAGAAGAAATGTTCAAATAAAAACCACATTCTCCATTTGCTTTTTTAAAAGCTAAAAACTATCTTTGCAAAATTCCAAAAAAAATCAACAATGACTAAAAAATTCAAAGAATACAAGGAGCTAAACCTATCACAAACCAATAAGAATATCCTAAAATTTTGGAAAGAAAACAACAGTTTCCAAAAAACTCTAAATAAAGACCAAGAACAACCAAACTTCATATTCTACGAAGGACCACCATCTGCCAACGGCAAACCCGGCATACACCACGTAATCTCACGAACCTTAAAAGACATATTCTGTCGATACAAAACCCTGCAAGGCTACAAAGTAGACCGAAAAGCAGGCTGGGACACCCACGGACTTCCCGTTGAACTTGCCGTCGAGAAAAAATTAAACATCACAAAAGACGAGATAGGCAAAACCATCTCGATTGAAGAATACAACAACACCTGCAAAAAAGAGGTCATGAAATACACCGACCTCTGGGAAGACATAACAACCCAAATGGGATATTGGGTAGACCTCAAAAATCCCTACATAACATACGACAACAAATACATCGAGTCGGTATGGTGGTTGCTGAAACAAATGTACAACAAAGACCTTTTATATAAAGGTTACACAATTCAACCCTACTCACCCGCCGCAGGCACCGGACTCAGCTCTCACGAAATCAACCTGCCCGGTTGTTATAAAGATGTTAAAGATTTGACAGCCACTGTGTTATTCAAAGTTGTGAAAAATGAAAAATCAGAATTTTTATTTGATGAAAACACACAAGAAGTAGCATTCACGGCATGGACAACAACCCCATGGACATTGCTCTCAAACACAGCACTTGCCGTAGGCAAAAACATAACATACCTGAAAATAAAAACCTTAAATCCATATAATGCCGAGCCTCTAACCTTGATAATGGCAAAAGACCTTATATATAATTATTTCCCCGAAAACGGGCAAGAATTAGACTTTGCCGATTTCAAAGCAGGCGATAAAAAACTCCCGTTCCGCATCGAAGCAGAATACACCGGAGCAGAACTCGACGGCATTAGATATGAGCAATTACTTCCATATCAGCAACCCAAAGACGGCGACGCATTCCGCGTAATCATAGGCGACTTCGTAACCACCGAAGACGGAACAGGAATCGTACACATCGCCCCAAGTTTCGGTGCTGACGATGCCCTTGTTGGCAAGAAAAATGGAATTGGCTCATTGACTTTGGTAGACAAACAAGGCAAATTTGTAAAAGGCACAGGCGAGTTTGAAGGCAGATACGTCAAAAACGCATACGACCAAGAGCTAACCGCCAAAGATAAATCCGTAGATGTTGATATAGCCGTGAAGCTCAAAAACGAGGGCAAACTTTTCAAATCAGAAAAATACGAACACTCGTATCCTCATTGCTGGCGAACCCACAAACCTATCTTATATTATCCGTTAGACTCGTGGTTTATCCGCTCAACATCAGCCAAGGAACGCATGATAGAATTGAACAAAACAATCAACTGGCAACCCAAAGAAACAGGCGAAGGTCGTTTTGGAAGCTGGCTTGAAAACCTGATTGATTGGAACTTATCTCGTTCACGGTTCTGGGGAACACCTCTGCCAATATGGCGTACCAAAGACCAAAAAGAAGAAATCTGCATAGGCTCGTTGGAAGAACTTAAACAAGAAGCCCAAAAAGCCGTTGATGCCGGCTTTATGACCGAGAACCCACTCAAAGATTTTGAAGTAGGCAACTTCTCGAAAGAAAATTACGATAAAATAAACCTCCACCGTCCGTTTGTTGACGATATAATTTTAGTATCGCCCTCAGGTAAAGAAATGTACCGAGAAACCGACCTTATAGATGTATGGTTTGATTCGGGTGCAATGCCTTATGCACAATTACACTACCCATTTGAAAACAAAGAAAAATTCCAAGAAGCATACCCTGCTGATTTCATCGCAGAAGGCGTAGACCAAACCAGAGGTTGGTTCTTTACACTTCATGCAATCGCCACAATGCTATTTGATTCAGTTGCTTTCAAAAATATAATTTCAACAGGACTTGTGCTTGATAAGAACGGCGAAAAAATGTCAAAATCAAGACCCGAGACTTTGGTAGACCCATTCGATACAATCGAAAAATACGGTTCTGACCCTCTTCGCTGGTATATGATAACAAATGCTCGCCCTTGGGACAATCTAAAATTTGACACCGAAGGCGTAGAAGAAGTAACACGAAAATATTTCGGAACTCTCTATAACACATACTCTTTCTTTGCCATATATGCAAATTTAGACGGTTATGTATACGACCCGAACCAAACCCCAAAATCACAAATGCCCGAAATAGACAGGTGGATAATTTCGGCAACTCACACCCTTATAAAAGATGTGAAAACTGCATTTGACAATTACGAACCAACAAAAGCAACACGATTAATCCAAAACTTCTTGTTAGATAAAGTAAGTAACTGGTATGTAAGGCTAAACCGCAAACGTTTCTGGGGACAAGACTTAAACGACGACAAAATTTGGGCATACAAAACATTATACGAAGTATTGCACAAAATCTCAATCATGATGTCGCCGGTAGCCCCATTCTATGCCGACCAACTTTATCAAGACCTTACCGAAAACACCTTAAATGATAGCAAGGAAACCGTACACTTGGAAGCCTTCCCTGCTTTCGACATCAACAAAATAGATAAAGACTTGGAGCAACGCATGGAATATGCTCAGTTAATATCATCATTATCACTGGGCCTCAGACGCAAAGCCGAGATAAAAGTACGCCGACCATTGAGCAAAATAATGCTTCCAATTATAGACCCCGAGTTTAAAGACAAAATAGAATCGGTGAAAGACATAATACTTTCTGAGATAAATGTTAAAGAAATTCAGTATCTTGATAAATCATCGGGAATATTGGTGAAAGAGGCAAAACCTGATTTTAGCAAACTTGGCAAAAAATACAAAAAATTGATGCGAGACCTCGTTAAAGCCATTGCACAAATTTCGCAAGATGACATAAACACAATAGAGGAAACAGGCACATTGCAAATCAAAGTTCAAGACCAAGACATCACTTTGCTAAAAGAAGAATTGATAATAAATACAAAAGATTTGCCCGGATTGTTGGCAACTTCAAAAAAAGGCATAACTGTTGCATTAGACACAAATATAACAGAAGAACTTTATCTGGAAGGTATAGCACGAGAAATTGTAAACAAAATTCAAAACCTAAGAAAAGAAAATAAATTCGACCTTACCGACAGAATAAACATATACATTGAAAATGAAGAAGCTACACAAAAAAGCATCGACAAATTCTCACAGTATATATCAACCCAAGTGCTATCCGACAGCATAGAGTTTAAATCTGAAATACCAAGTGAAATACAAAAAATTACAGCAATAGAAATCGACGACAGCAAAAAAGTAAAAATTGGTATAAAGCAAGTATAACACAAATGTAATTTACATATGTAAATCAAAAACATACAGCTATGGATGCAAATGTAAACAAAACAAGATACTCCGACGAAGAGTTACAGGAATTTAAAAAGATAATTCTTATAAAGATAGAACGAGCAAAGAAAGATTATCATCTTCTTAAAAACTCATTGACGCACGAAAAAACAAACGACATTAAAGACACCTCTCCAACATTCAAAGTGCTGGAAGAAGGAGCAAACACCCTCTCGCGAGAGCAAATAAGCAATCTGGCTTACAGACAACAAAAATTTATCGAAAACCTTGAAGCAGCATTGATAAGAATAGAAAACAAAACATACGGAATATGCCGAGACACAGGTAAACTAATCTCAAAAGAACGATTGTATGCAGTGCCACACACAACACTTTGTATAGAAGCAAAACTAAATCAAAAATAATGTCAAAATTAACACGAGCATCTATACTTGTTATTATCGTAGTTTTTTTAGACCAATTTACCAAAATTTGGATAAAAACCCACCTTACATTAGGCGAAGAAATCATGATTTTTGGCGATTGGTGCAGAATCCACTTCACCGAAAATAGAGGCATGGCATTCGGCTGGCAATTCGGAGGCGACATCGGTAAATTAATCTTAACATCATTCCGAATGTTTGCAATATTCGTATTGTTTAGAATATTGCAACTCATGTCAAAGAGAGGTTACGCCATGTCGGTAATAATTAGCATGGCACTTGTATTTGCCGGAGCAGTCGGCAACTTGCTTGACGGACTATTCTATGGCCCATTATTCAGTGCAAGCACCTTAGACTCCGTGGCACAATTCCTGCCCGAAGGTGGCGGATACACAAGTTTTTTCCGAGGCTCGGTGGTAGACATGATTTACTTCCCTCTATATCAAGGTAAATACCCCGAGTGGTTTCCCTTTTGGGGTGGAGAACCACTTATGTTCTTTCGCCCAATTTTCAACGTAGCCGACGTAGCCATATCAATAGGCGTGGGGCTTCTTATTATTTACAGAAAAAAAATATTAGTCTTTTACAATTAAAAACAAAACTTAAAAATAAAAAACCGAATGTAAAAATTTCGGTTTTTCTTTTATTACTCAAAAAAAATATATAAATTTATCATTTCAAAAAGTAGCCCATAAAAAAGTGAAACAAACAATACAATTCTAAAAAAGTAAAAATGAAAAATTTTCTTCAAAACCTTAGAATACAAACAAAACTATTCCTCGGATTTTTCATAATAGTTGTGATTATGATAGTCGCAGGTATACGCGAACTCGTACTGCTGTCAAAACTGCAAAGCGAGAGAGCCAATATATCCAAAATCGTAAACTTAGTATACACCCTAAAAGAAGGAAGAACATTCGTAAACCACGAATTGCAAATTCTAAACAACTTAGAAAAAGCCAAAACAGACCCCGAAGCCGAAAAAGTGCTTACAGAACACTACATAAACAAAGTAGAATTATCAAACCTGTATGACGAAATAAAAACAAACTCAAACTACCGAAAAGGAACATACTACAGCGATGAAAGACTCCAAATCAGAGACTCAATAAGTATGATACAAAAACTTTACAAAGAAAAATTAGACCCCGTGTTTTTGAAAGTCTTTGAGTTTAAAAAAAATATTCTAAATATAGACCTCTTTTACGGCGAATACCTGAAAATACGTGAAGAAAAAAATGATAAAAACATACGCATTGAAACCAAAGACGGACTGCAACAAATGCAACAAGATGAAATGGAAGGTGCTATTAAGTACCTGAAACAACTCATCACAAAGATGAACAGAAAAATAAAATACGCCGAAGACAAACACGAGAAAATAGCCACCCAAATATCAGTAGAACTGCAAAATACATACAGCGACGAATCCACACGAACCGTAGTATTCATAGTAATAGCATTCTTTGCATCGTTGTTCATATCATTTTTTATATCACGTTTGATACTAAGACCAATAGAAAAAATAAACGTTCAGGTTGAAAAACTCACCGAAGGTAAACTCCCCTCAGACATATATACTGCCGGACGAGATGAAATTGGCGAAATGGGACGCTCGCTAAAAAAATTAGTATCGGGACTGGAAGCAATGTACAACTTCTCCACAGAAATAGGAAAAGGAAATTTCGACGTAGATTTCCGCCCCGTCAGTAAGGAAGACGTACTTGGAAACGCACTTGTAGACATGCGTAACGGTTTGCAAAAAGCTCGCGAAGAAGACATTAAACGTCAGAAAGAAGATTTCCAAAACAACCGTGCCGCCGAAGGTATCGCTCTGTTTGGAGACATTTTGCGACGATACAGCGAAGACACTACCGCATTATCAAACGAGGTAATCTCGGCATTGGTAGAATTTACCAACTCAAAACAAGGTGCAGTTTTCATTATCAACGATGAAGACGAAAACAACGTATACTTAGACCTTGCCGGAGCATACGCCTATAACCGCAGAAAATATTTGAAACGCAAAGTAGAACCCGGCGTGGGACTCATCGGAGCGGTATTCGTTGAGAAATACTCCATGTACCTTACCGAAGTGCCAAACGACTTCTTGGAAATCGAATCCGGATTTGGCGGTGAAAACCCCAAAAGCCTGCTGATAGTACCCCTGAAAGTTGAGGAAGAGGTATTAGGTGTAATTGAATTGGCATCATTCAATGAGTTTGAACAGTATGAAATAGAACTGATTGAGGGAATCGCAAGCAATATTGCGGCAAGTTTGGCATCAACGCGTATCAACATGCGTACCGCCACACTTCTTAAAGAATCAAACGCACAGAAGCAACAAATGGATGAGCAAAAAAATCAGATGCTTGCCCAAATTGGCGAATTGAAAACCGAACAGGAAAAAAGAGATGCCAAAATACAAGAGTTGCAAGACGAAATCTCTAATATTTCTAAACAAAATCAAAAACTTAAAAAATCAAATGAGGAGCAATTACAAGAATTGCAAGAATTGGAAGTAAGTGCCAAGCAAGAGAAGAACAAAAACAAAATAAACAATTTCTTGTATGAGGTGCTTCTGCAAAAAAGCCCCGTCGGCGTTATTACTCTAAACAAAAAAATGGTAATCAATGAGTTTAATGTAGAGGCAGAGAAAATTTGGGGCTATCAAGAACTTGACGTAAAAGACCAAAATTTTAAAATGTTATTGGACGAACAAAAACATGCTAAAATTATTGAGGCTAAGCATATTACGCAAGTTTACGAAGAGTTAAATAATAAAGAATTATTTATAAAAAAGAACACCAAAGATGTAATTCCAACAATTTGCAACATCAGCAAATTTAACACCCAAACCGAGACCATATATGTATTGTTAATACAAGACATAAGCAAGCAAAAATCGCAAGAAGCACAAATTACTGCTTTAAATGAAAGCTATTTGACTGAAAAATTAGAGGCAGCTCTGCATGTCGAGCGATTGGAAGAAATCCTAAACTCCAAAAACATACCGTACCCAACTGAAATTGTGTTTAACGAACTCATACCTTTCAAACCTCAATTTAATTTGGGCATAGAAATAATCGACAAGCAACACAAAAAATGGATTGAGCTTGTGAACACCTTATATATAATACTGAAAAATAAAGAGAGTGATTCCGAAAAAATCATAACCGCCACCAACGAGCTGTATGATTATCTGGATTATCATTTCAGTTTTGAAGAAAAATACATGAAAGAATTTAACTTCGATTATATAGGCAAACACCGAAAATACCACCAAGCCTTTATGCGACAGCTCGATGAATACCGAAATCTGCCGGCAAACAGGTTGGTATTGGAGGGCATTATGCTGATGAGCAAATGGAAGCGAACCGTTGTGGCTCACATACTTATAGAAGACAAAAAGTATGAATCATTGTTCAAAAATAATGGCTTGATATAAGCTATATTTTGCCACATTCAGAAAATACCCTAATAAAAAAAAGCAAATCCGAGTTTTAGGCTCGGATTTTTTTTGTTTTTTGGAAAAATATCGCTTAAAACTGTTAAT
>PDWI01026112.1_pt1 | contig 10658 bp, 11 predicted proteins | sample 1430891 | NCBI WGS metagenome assembly PDWI01 (sample SAMN01162508, study PRJNA174530) | Oral metagenome, whole genome shotgun sequencing project. | biome: Marine environment; feature: Marine mammal; material: Swab sample of the gingival sulcus; isolation source: swab sample of gingival sulcus... | reverse complement strand
TAGTGCCGCTCAGATTCGTCAGCTTGCCGGTATGCGTGGCCTGATGGCCAAGCCGGACGGCTCGATTATCGAGACGCCGATTACGGCAAACTTCCGCGAGGGTCTTAACGTTGCCCAGTACTTTACCTCGACGCACGGTGCCCGTAAAGGTTTGGCCGATACCGCTTTGAAAACGGCAAACTCCGGTTATCTGACCCGTCGTTTAGTCGATGTTTCCCAAGATTTGGTCATTATCGACGAAGACTGTGGTACCGAAAACGGCCTCGATATGTATGCCGTGGTCGAAGGTTCCGAAGTAGTTGAGTCGCTGGGTGAGCGCGTATTGGGTCGCGTCACTGCCAAGGCAGTGATTGATCCGAAAACCAAGGAAGAAGTCATTGCCGCCAACACCCTGATTGACGAGGCTGCCATTCACCGTTTGGAAGATGTCGGTATTGATCACGTCTTGGCGCGTTCGGTGATTACCTGTGAATCTAAAAACGGCGTCTGTGCCAAGTGTTACGGCCGCGATTTGGCACGCGGCAATTTGGTCAACAAAGGCGAAGCCATCGGTATTATCGCCGCCCAATCCATCGGTGAGCCGGGTACCCAGTTGACGATGCGTACTTTCCATATCGGTGGTGCCGCATCCAGTACTGCCGCCGTCAGTGCCATCGCCGTGAAAACCGCTGGTATTGCCCGTTTGCAAGACGTTAAAGCGGTTGAGAATAAAGAGGGTAAACTGATCACCACGGCGCGTTCCGGCGTGCTGTCGGTTATCGATGCCCACGGTCAGGAGCGCGAGCGCTACAAGTTGCCTTACGGTGCGACTTTAAACGTTAAAGACGGCGAGCAAACCGAAGCCGGTATGACAGTGGCGACTTGGGATCCACACACGCGTCCGATTATTTCCGAAGTCGCCGGTAAGGTGAAGTTCGTCGAATTTGAGGAAGATGTGACCGTCGCCGTTACCGCCGATGCCGAAACGGGTTTGAGTACCTTGACGGTTATCGACCCGTCGGAGCGTTCGACAACGGCGCGCGATCGCCGTCCGCAGCTGCAAATTAGCGGCAAGAAAAAGGGTGATGCAACCAATTACTTTATGCCCGGCGGCGCTGTACTCAACTTAAACGATGGGGCGGAAGTCGCTGTCGGTGACGTCTTGGCGCGGATTTCGCAAGAATCCGGTAAGACGGCCGATATCACCGGTGGTCTGCCGCGTGTGGCCGATTTGTTTGAAGCCCGCAAACCCAAAGAGCCGGCCATTATGGCAGAAGCCACCGGTACGGTTAGCTTTGGTAAGGAAACCAAGGGCAAACAGCGCTTGGTGATTACCGATGAAGAGGGTTTTGCCCACGAAGAACTTATCCCCAAATGGCGTCAAATCAACGTCTTTGAGGGTGAGCACGTCGAGCGCGGCGAGACCATTTCCGAGGGCGAGCCGGATCCGCACGATACCTTGCGTTTAAAAGGCGTTAAGGCGCTGGCTTCTTATGTGACCAAAGAAATCCAAGACGTTTACCGCCTGCAAGGGGTAAATATCAACGATAAGCACATCGAGGTTATCGTTCGGCAGATGCTCAAGCGTGTCGAGATCACCGACGCCGGTGAAACTAGCTTTATCGTCGGCGAACAAACCAGCCGCGCCCGCGTAATCGCAGAAAACGAGCGCGTTGCCCTATTGGGTGGACAGCCGGCGCAGTACGAATTTGTGCTGATGGGGATTACCAAGGCCTCTTTGGCAACGGAATCATTCGTCTCGGCCGCCTCCTTCCAGGAAACCACGCGCGTCCTTACCGAATCGGCTGTCAAAGGTGCCTTTGATGACCTAAGAGGCTTGAAGGAGAACGTTATCGTCGGGCGCTTAATCCCAGCCGGTACGGGTTTGGCCTATCACGAGACCCGCAAGGACAATCGCCATCTCGACGAGGCGTTGTACATGCAAGCAAGTGCCGACGTTGCTGAGCAGTCCGAGGAAGCACAGCCAACGCCACCGGCTGAAGAAGCGGGTGGCGAGGATCAGCAACCTGACGCCGAATAATAGGTGGCAGCACACTAAGTGCTAGGGTGAGTTCTTAAGCTAAATTTAGATTGAGGACACGGCCTAATAAAAAGCCGAGGGATTTGCGCCCTCGGCTTTTTTGTTGTGCTAGAATACGTGCTTTAGCACGATTATTTCCAAGGTCGGGTTAGCCCTAGGCGTCACCCGATAAATCGTGCCAAATTAGCCTATAATAACTGTCAATTTATTTTTCTGCTGCTATAAAACCATGACTACAAGCAATCGCCGTATTATTCTCGACACTGAAACCACCGGTATGCCAGCCGCAGACGGGCATCGCATTATCGAAATTGGCTGCGTTGAAATGCTCGATAGAGAACTCACCGGTAATCACTATCACCAATACATCAATCCGGAGCGCGAAGTTGATGAGGGTGCCTTTGCCGTGCACGGGATCAGCGATGAGTTTTTGTCTGACAAGCCGATTATGGCGCAATGTATCGATGAGTTTTTAGACTTTATCAGCGGAGCCGAGTTGATTATTCACAACGCCACTTTTGACGTTGGCTTTATCGATCACGAGCTGGGTTTACTGGGGCGGCAAGAGCGCATCGCCGATATTTGCACGGTAACCGATACGCTGGCAATGGCGCGCAAAAAATATCCCGGCGCCCGCGCCAGTCTCGATGCCTTGACCAAACGCTACGGCATTACCCACTTTAACCGCGAACTGCACGGGGCCTTATTGGATTCGGAAATACTGGCGCAAGTGTATCTGGCCATGACCGGCGGGCAAAGCGGTTTGTCTTTTTCCTCCGCTAGCGACCGACCTCAAGCACAAGAGGCGGCCGGTGTAACTCAGGCCAAGATAGCCATTGTCGAGGTTCCCGTTAGTGATGAAGAGAAGCGCCTGCATCAACAGGCACTAAATTAATAGCGTCGCGTCACTCATGTCTTGGCACGACGCTATCCGAAATTCATTCAGCTATGCAACCAAGGAATGACCTTATGTAGGTAGCTCCTCAAGGCCTTTTAATGATGCTTGTTCTTATGCTGCATCTTCATGCCCTTGGGCGTTAGCGCTTCCACACTTTTTACCTCGGCACGACAGGTTTGACTGCTGCCATCGCTAAACTGCAGGGTTAAGTTGTGGTTTTCGCCCACCGCCAATGGTTTTTGCATATCCATCAACATAATGTGGTAGCCGCCTTTCTTAAACAAGTTGGCCCCGGGTTTTAGCGGATACGACTGTATTTGCGACATTTTCATGGTACCGTCTTTCATCACCATTTCGTGAATTTCAACGTGCTCGGTCACGCTGGGGGCTTGGGCTGCCACCAAGGACAGTTCTTCATCCCCGGTTTTGTGGATGGTCAAAAACGCACCGGTTGCTTTGGCACCGGGAATGGTCTCCTGAATAGCGCAATTTTCCAAACGCACAGCGCCATTTTTTTGATGCGCATCAGCATTCATGTTTTTGTGACTGTGTTGATCTGAGGCACAGCCGAAAATGCCGATAGAAATAGCGGCCAGAAGTAGGGGTTTTAAAGATTTCATGATCACTCCGATTGTTGTTGAATGGTTTTTGGTAGGCAGGCCAGCCAGTTGGCGATGGCGTCCTCGTCCTTTAAAATGCCGACGCCAAGATAGACCTTGTCGCTGTGAAATACCACACTGGCAGGCAGGCCGGCAATCTTTAATTCGTCTAACAGTTCGGCGGCGGCAAAGTCGGTGGTCAATTGATCGATGCCCAGAGACTGTAGCGCCTGATTAGCGGCCTCGGCTTCATCGTCAATATTGATCAGTTTGACAGTTGCCGATTGCCGTTTTTGTAGGTCTTGCAAAAAAGGCAGTTCTTTGCGGCAGGGCGGGCACCAAATTGCCCAAAAATTCACCATGACCGGCAGGCGACTTTTTTGATAGGTTAAGAATGTCTCCGCCAAGGAACTTTCCATAATTGTCGCGGCTTTATCGGCTGACAGCGGCTTAAATGGCTCAGCCGGTGGGCAGGTATCGGCCAGTGCTAAGCCAAAAAAACAGCTGAGTAAGAGCAGTACTTTTTTCATTTTGATAGATAGCTTAAGATATTGCCGGCCAGTGTGTCGCCGTCCATATTGTAGGGGAAGACATCCAGTAATTCGCCGCCGGGCGAGTAGAGATAAATATAGGCGCTGTGCATCACCGTGTAGCCCTTTGGCAAATCGGGCGGAAAGACGGGTTTGCCCTTGTAGATATAACCATAAGAGGCGTGCAATTGGTTGACGATGTCATCTAACTTTTCAAAGTTGTCAGCGCGCAGGCCGACGATGCGCGGATCGAAAAAGGCGGCGTAGTCGTTGATATCTTGTAACGAATCGGACAACGGATCGATAGTGATAAACAGCGGCTGCAATTTTTTGGCTTGCTGGGGATGTTTGTCCAGAGCCTTTAAGGCATTTTTATAGTCCAGCATGGTGGTCGGACAGATATCGGGACAACCGGTAAAACCGACGGCGATTAACAAAAATTTATCGGCAAAATCCGCTTCTGAAACGGCGACGGCGTTGCCGTCCTGTAAGCGATTGAGGGAAAATGTCAGCCTTTCCGCAGCGGTGGCAAAAAACATTGGTAGCGACAAAAGGGCGATTAAAGCAAACTTGGTCATACTGCACTCATAAAGTAAATCACTATTATAGTGGAAATAGGGGGAGCGGTGGATGAAATTGTGATGAAAAATTGTAATGACTGGGGATTGGCAATATTAAGCTAGCTAAGCTATTATGACTGGTAGACGAACAGCTGTACGGAGAAAAAATGCGCTATTCAGCCATTAACTTTAAAGAAAAACTGGTCAAATTTAATGCGCATTGGTCGCCCAGAGTGCTTGGCATGCATTTTGTCGCGAACAACATCTAGTAATTCCTTTTTATTCGTGTAGTATTGAATACTGAATTTGGCAATAACGATTACAATATTTTAGATTTATCTGCATAAAAACAATCTGTTTGACTCAATTAGATTGGAAATAGTGTGATATTTGAGCTATTATGACTCGATAATAATATTGTTAGAATTTAAAATGCCCATTTTGCTTAACAAAAGGAAAAAAATGATTCGAGAAGCTACGGAAAACGATGCAGAGGCAATAACTGAAATTTACAATTATTATATCGAAAATTCAGTTATTACTTTTGAGGAAGTTGCTCTTCATCCGAGTGATTTTATTAAACGCATTAAAAAAGTTCAAGATTCAGGTCTTTCTTGGCTAGTAGCTGAACAAAACAGCAAGTATGCATATGCTGCAAAATGGAATGAACGAGCTGCCTATAAAAATACAGTTGAAGTATCTATATATTTATCACATCAACTTAAATCCAAAGGCTGGGGGACAAAGTTATATAATGCTCTTTTTGCCATTCTCCAGACGAAGTCTATTCATGTTGTAATTGGTGGAATTACACTCCCAAATACAGCAAGTGTCGCACTGCACGAAAAATTTGGTATGGAAAAAGTTGCTCACTTTAAAGAAGTTGGTTATAAATTCGGTAAATGGCTAGATGTGGGTTACTGGCAAGTAAAACTAGATAGTTAAGAGGTTTTAGTTGTGTTTGTTCTTTTGGACAATGGTTATAATAAAACTACAAAAATGAAATTGTAAATATACCTTATTAAAAATAGCACAAAAACAAAAATTCTAACGATAGGACAGACTGCAAGCGGCCTGTCCTATCGGTTTCCCCACAAGATTCCGAAGAAAAGATACTAAAACATATTATCTCTGACACTCAGGCAACTGCAAATAGTATTAATTTCGCCCTAAGATCGGCATTTCCTTTTCCAGAACACCATTTTGCACAAAATATATATGTTGGTATAAATATTCAAAGAACAAAACTTGGTTTAAAAGCAGATAGGAAACCTGGAGATATTGATCTACTTATTGTCCCAGAGAAAAACGAGCATCTATTGTTACAAAAATGTATTGCAATTGAAGTAAAAATAGTAAGACCAACAATGAGAAAACCATCAAAAAATGTAAATACAAACGGAGTGAAACAAGTTTATGGGTTGTTGCGGGATGGTTTCCCTTATGTAGGGCTTTTACATATCGTAATTCCCGAGCCATTTCCAAAATATTTTCATAGAAAATTACCTTAATGGATAATAAATGTGCTGTCGACGGTTCATTGATTAAAACAGGAAAATTTATATCTGTTGACCCTTTCCCTTTTGTTCAAGCAGAAAGACAAGAAGGCAGGCTTATTGCATTAAATCTACCCGATAATATTGCCTATAAAGCAATTGCTTTTCATACAAGTAAAAAATCAAAAGTATTTTTAGGCAATACAATAGGAAATTCAAAGACAGGAAAGATTAATAGCAATATTTCTCAAAAGCTGCTTGAACATATTGAAGCCTTAGTGAAAGATCATCAACAGTTGTTTAACAAAATAATTTGGTTTAATAAAAATAAGAAATAAAAAATACAAGCTAACAAGTCGTTTCACCGGACAGCTAAAGCTGCCTCTGAACTCATCGTTAAAACTGTGCTTAAAAAAATGAAACGACCAAAGAATTTTTTTATAGCTATATTAGTTTTATGGATGTTCACCTTGGGTATAAGTGTCGGAACATTACCTAATGGTGTACCTGTAATAGGAACGAAAGATAGTTATTATTGGGATGAGTTTGTGGAAGGGTCTCGATCTCTTTATGCCCTTGCATTTATGGAAGTGCCAAATTATCAAGTTGGGATTCCATTTTTGTTTACATTACATGGAGGTATCTTTCCTGCATCAGTTGATATAGCTATCAATGCTAATGAGAAATATTTAGATGACACTGTTATTTTAAATAAAGCAACTCTTACTTATCAAGATGGGCAAACGTATCCGCTTATACATAAAAAATACCCAAGAGCAGGTGTTTTTCATAAAGAAGAAAGAGATGGAATAAAATATTGTCGCGCAAAAATTTGCGTTCCCAATTGCATTAGGAAAAAACAGGATTTTAAAATTCGAATAAGCGGATTCATCAAGACAGAAGATGAGCAAATAGAAATTAATGAAGATTTGAGTGTACTTTATTCAGAAAACACTTTTTTCTACATTGGGTGGATGGAGTTCCTTTTTTTTGAATAAAATAACTGTTACTTACCAAGATGGGCAAATAGAAGTTAATGAAGAATTGTGTTAAAATGTGGCATAGTTCGGATCTCCTTGTGTTTTATTGATTTATTGCGACTTCATTATAACACAAGAAGCCCTCCGAACCTTTTTATTCATTTGTAATCAACGATTCCGACAAGACAATTTACAAAGACAAGAAAGCCATGAAAAAAATTTGTGAAGGAATGCGGTTGATGCAAAGGCATTGGGGCTTGGCCCTCCTCCTCTTTTGTTCACTGCTTTTATTGGGTAATCGGGAATCAGAAGGTAGAAAAATGAAATATTTCGACCAGGTGCCAAAGGCAGTACAACTTGAGAACGCCATAGAACATGATGATGCGAAAGGAGTCGCTCAAGCCATCTTTCAGGGAGCGAATCCAAATACGAAAGGGGCGTACGGTGTAACTCCTATAATCATGGCGGTAGGGCAATTAAAAGCACAGGCTGCCTTCGAATTGCTGCGCTTGGGTGCAGACCCCAATATCACCGATGATGAAGGGGATAATGCCGTCACACTTGCAGTCAGGGCATATAAAGAAAAACCAAAGCTCCTGAAAATGGTAATGGACTCAGGCGGCAATCCGAACATTTTATTTCCAGACAATACCCCTGTCATTGAATACTTTTTGAATGCCAGAGAATATAAAGGAGCGAGGCACCTTATAAACTCTGGCGCCAATATTGACGCTCGAACTCGAGCAAAGCGTCCTTTGATTATCAGCCATGGCCTCCGGGAAAACTGGGACGTTGTCTGGACGTTGCTTCAATGTGGTGTGAAGTACGACTATCCTCATGAAATCTTTACATGGCAGGACATTTTTTCAGCCCCAGATACCACGCCACCAGACTCACCCCTTTGGCCTTTCAAGGTCAAGGTGTGGAAATTTCTCAAGGAGAACAAGCAAATCGTACCCAAAAACATTACGGCGCTGGTGGGACAAAAATATTTGAATTACATCGAAGAAAAGGGACTCCCCCAACAGGAACTTAATCCGGAAACAGATCAATAAAGTAGCCGTCTCTGAGAGCCGGAATACTGAGCACTTTTTTCGAAAGTATCTGGTTTAACAAACTAAAAACACTTACCTGAGATGTCGGGGTAAAACGCCTGGCCCCTCACGTCCCACTATATTGCCGCAATCTGACCAGAACACTCCTTCCTCAATTGATTCAGGCAGTTAAATATAATTTATTCTATCAATAACAGCTTGAGCAATACTGGCGCATGATTGAGGATTTTGTCCGGTAATAAGATTGCCATCTTGCTCAATATGATCGGACCACATGGGTTTAGATATAAAATCAGCACCCAACTCACGTAATTTTGTTTCTAACAAAAAAGGCATCAATTTATCCATTTCGGCCGCTCGTTCTTCTTCATTGGTAAAAGAAGTTAGCTTTTTTTGAGCTACAAGAGGAGTGCCATCAGATAATGTAGCCCCAACTAAACCTGCAGGCCCGTGACAAATGGCGGCAATAACTTTGTCCGCCTCAGCAAAATCACGCAATAGCTTTTGAAGACCTTGACATGTTGGCATATCAAACATTGTGCCGTGACCACCTGGTAGAAATATGGCATCAAAATCTCCCGAGGACAGAGAAGACGTGGAAAATGTGTCTGTCAAAGCATCTAAAATTTCGGCCCATTGTTCGGCCTGTTCCTCTGTTGGTTTACACCGAGGGTCAATTGGAGCCCGGCCACCCTGGATACTTGCCAAGGTTACTTTAAAGCCTTTGGCCTTAAATGCTAAATAAGGCGTCACCACCTCTTCCAGCCATAATCCTGTGGATCGGGTTTCATTAATTTGAGAATGGCTAGTGACTACCATTAAGATTTGTTTTACGTTTGCCATCATTGTTCCTTGCATAATAGTTTATTCTTGGAGGCCAAGGGCCTCTCCTCTAAGGTTGAAAATAATGATCGCCGGCGTATAATACCAATTATATATTTTAACGATATGTATAATATAAATTATGATTAATCTTGAATGGTATCGAAGTTTTATGGCTGTTTATCGCATTGGCACTGTAACCGGTGCCGCCAAAGCTTGTTCTTTGACTCAGCCCGCAGTAAGCCAGCATCTTGCCGCTCTTGAAAATGTAACTGGAGCACCTTTATTCGTAAGGACTCCCAGACGGATGATACCCAGTGAACAAGGGAAGGAACTCTATAGTCAGTTAGCCCAGTCTTTCGATAAACTAGAACAAACATCCCAGCGCTTGAGCAGCTCTGTTTTTCGTGAAAAATCTCTATTGCGTGTTGGCACACCTTTAGAATATTTTTATGAAGTTGCCCTGGAAAAAATACAGAATCCTTCATTTCGGATTTGGTTTGAATTTGATACTGCTCGAAATCTCGCTCAACGACTCACCCAAAACGAGTTAGATATGATTATTACTCCGCAAAAAACACCGATCGAAGGCGTCGAGTATCAATATCTAACAACAGAAAATTTTTGGCTGGTCAGTTCAATCGACCAGGATTTACCAGCCAACCTGTCTTTACAAGAGAAACGAAATGATAAATTTGAAATGTGGTTGACTGCTCAAAAATGGGTCAGTTATGGTGTAGAATTACCGATTATTCGACGTTTTTTTCAACAGATTTTTCATCATCGCCCAGAGTTCCGACCTGACATGGTAATACCCAATCTGCATGCCATTTTAAGAGCAGTTGAGTTAGGATATGGGATGAGCATTTTGCCAGATTATTTATGCCATAAAGCTTTAAATGCGAAGAGCCTGAAGCTGCTTTGGGAACCAGACCCTCCTGTTAAAAATGAATTATGGGTTGGGTTTAAGACAATTGACCGGAACAACATCATAATAAAAGAATACCAGGAACTCCTGACTGATGTTAAAGATTGAGAAAAAAATGGAACTAAAAATGTGCAGTCTGAGAGAAGTGTTTGTTTTTACTTGGCCATATCAACATAATACGATGTTCAAAATCAGAAAAAGAGGTCACACCTTTCTCCAGGGGGCGGAGATAAACACAAGAAACTGAAATAGCTATATATTTAAGTTAAATCAAATTGTTGAGCTACGCTTTCTTACGGCCTCTCTACTCCCGATATATATTTCAAAAACTTTAATGACACGGATATAACTCTCCGGTATTCTGCAATCATGGCACTTCTTGAAACCAGAAATATTGTAAAACGTTACGGCAATCGCACCGTTGTTGATGGCGTCAGCCTTGAGGTCAGCACTGGGATGGTGGTTGGCCTGCTTGGCCCTAACGGAGCAGGAAAAACCACCTCTTTTTACTCCATTGCCGGTTTTATCCGACCCAACGAAGGAGACATCCTGCTCGAAGGTGAGATCATCACGCAACTCCCCATTTACAAACGAGCTCTCAAAGGAATCTCTTACCTGGCCCAAGAGCCTTCAGTTTTCAAGAAACTCACTGTCGAAGAAAATGTCCAGATCATCCTGGAGCCTCTGGGACTCTCGAAAAAAGAAATCGCCCATCGTATTGATGAACTGATGGAGATTCTTAAAATTGAATATCTGCGCAATAATCTCGG
>PDWI01012055.1_pt1 | contig 10658 bp, 12 predicted proteins | sample 1430891 | NCBI WGS metagenome assembly PDWI01 (sample SAMN01162508, study PRJNA174530) | Oral metagenome, whole genome shotgun sequencing project. | biome: Marine environment; feature: Marine mammal; material: Swab sample of the gingival sulcus; isolation source: swab sample of gingival sulcus... | reverse complement strand
CAGCGTATAAAGGCATACGTAAGAGTCGACATTTTGCGCCGCAACAAAGAAATTGGGCATTTGTCTACAGCCTGAGGCGATTTTAGATTTTGAATCTAATAATCGCCTTTTAGCTATCAGTCAAGTTATCATTTCGAGTGAAGGCGCAGCCGTAATTGAGAAATCGCGGGTTTAAAAGCGAGATCTCTCCACTCTCTACGGTCGGTCGAGATGACACAATGCCGTGCAATACAATTAAATAGTTGCTGCCTTTTAACTTATTTTCCGCAACACTTTTTATATTTTTTGCCGCTGCCACAGGGGCAAGGTTCGTTTCTACCCACCTTAGGCGGCTTGACAACAGTTTTTGACTTCATATAGGCCTTGCGAATTTCCTTGCGCTTAGCCTCGTCAAAAATTTCGGCCCATTCGTCCATTTCGTAGAGCCAGTCGGCCTTGGCGGCGTGCATGTTATATAATAGTTTTTCGTAATCAATTGTAATGTCAATTTCGCTGTCTTCCGCTAAATTTTCAATTTCAATTGGTTCTGTGATGCTTTCGTTGATACCGTCTAAAAAGCCGACAAATTCCATTGTGCTCATCTTATAGTGTTTAGCAAGTTCTTCAACAGTACCCTTAATTTCTGTTTGCTTATTTGCTAGAATTTCACGGTAATTATCGGCTTCTTTTGAAAAGTACTTTTTCCAATAACTGTCGTATTCGGCCTGCTGTTCAAACTGACTGCCGGCGTCTTGCCATTGTTCATAAAGCGTCATAATTTTTCCTTTCATTCGCCTTTGTTTACTTATTACTATACGGATTATAACACATGCCCCACCAGTTGTGAATAATTAATAACTACAATTCTTCGATAAGGCGTTAATTGAACACGCTACGGGGTATAAATTTCTTGCCAAATGGTTTATAATATAAGGAGCAATTATGCAATATCTCGGAACTGTCGTCGGCCAAAGTGGCAACAAGGCGGTTGTTCGCTACAAGCCGCGCGCTTCTGGTTGTGGCGGTTGAGGTAGTGGTGAAATGTCTCAGGATGAGATGATGCGCGAAGTAACTGCCGTCAATACTGTCGACGCTCAAATCGGTGATGAAGTACAATTTGATTTACCTGACATGATCGATGTATTCACGATGTATCGACATCTGCTATGGCCCTTTATCATTGGTTTGGTCGTAGCATTTGTAGTGCGCTTGGCTCTACAGTCAACACTGAGGCAATTAAGTGGTCAAATGCTTGGTATTGTAACATTGTTAACTGTACTGTTCTCTTTTTTTATCGCCTTAAAAGTTTTAACTAAGCACGGTGTTATAAAGCGAGATACAATGCGTTATACAATTGAAATAACTTCAGTTGTCACAAGAGCAGCTGCAAAGTTTAAAACATTATAATTAATCAAAGGAGGTCTTATGGTCTTAAATGGTAAAGTATTAGTGGCTCAAGGTGGTGGCCCTACCGCCGTTATTAATCAATCGTTTGTTGGCGTCGTGTTAGAGGCGCGCAAGTACGACGAGGTAACTAAGGTATACGGTGCACTCGGCGGTGTTGAAGGCATCGTCAATGAGGAATTTGTCGACCTTTCACAAGAAACTGAAGAAAACCTGTTAAAAGTGGCGGCTACCCCCAGCTCGGGCCTGTTGTCTACCCGCGTTAAACCCGATAAAGCCTTTTGTCTAAAGGTATTTGAAGTAATGAAAGCACACGACATTCGCTACTTTTTCTACATTGGTGGCAACGATTCGTCTGATACGGTGCGCATTATCAGCGAAGAAGCTAAAAATCAAAACTATGACTTTGTGGCCTGTCATATTCCCAAGACAATCGACAACGATTTAGTACACAACGACCACACGCCGGGCTTTGGCTCTGCTGCCAAATTTGTGGCACAGGCCTTTATGGGCGTCAACCTTGACAACCGCGCCTTAAGGGGTGTTTACATTGGCGTTGTCATGGGCAGACATGCCGGCTTTTTAACAGCCGCCTCGGCTTTAGCTAAAGTGTTCCCCGACGACGGCCCGCATTTGATTTATCTACCAGAAAGCACCTTTGATACCAAGCAGTTTATTGAAGATGTCAAAGAGGCCTACCAGCGCTATGGCCGCTGTATGGTCGCCGTTTCTGAGGGCATTCAAGATAAAAACGGCACAGCCATTATTACCAAATTATCTGAAAAAGTAGAAAAAGATGCCCACGGCAATGTGCAATTGTCGGGCACTGGTGCGCTTGGTGATCTATTGGTCAAAGAGGTTAAAGAAAAAACCGATATTAAACGGGTACGCGCCGATACTTTTGGCTATTTGCAGCGTTCATTTATGGGTGTTGTCTCTGACGTCGACCAAATAGAAGCCCGCGAGGTTGCACGCCGCGCCGTTCAATTTGCCATATTAGATAAAACTGATGGCACAGTGACCATTCAGCGCGTTGGCGACTACGCCGTCGATTATGTATTAAGACCGCTCAGCGATGTCGCTGCCAAAACTAAGCACATGCCGGCGAAGTTTATTAATAAGGCTGGCAACGGTGTTACGAAGGCATTTATAGACTATTGTCGCCCACTGGTCGGTTCAGATTTTCCACAACCTGCCCGCGTAAGAGCGCCAAAAGTCGACAAAATTATCAATAAATAATATAAAAGAATAACGCGTGCGCTTTTTAATGTAAAATTTTAAAGCGCACGTTTTATGTAATACCTCACTATTTTCGGTAATTCGTGAACAACTTTGCAATATTTGCCGATAAAAGCTATGAGGTGACACAATGAATATACAAGCGTTATTTGCGCCACTTGCAAAACCGGCGCCAAGCGATATTACAATTAATAAAAATAGTCAGTCATTGCCGAGCGAGGCACCACAGAGCAGTCAAATAAATTTTAGCGAATTATCTGATCCGACACGTCAAGCAGTCGAGTTGGCAATGAAGCAAGGCGTTCAACTGACACAAGAAAATGTTACTGAAATTGCCACATTTATGGACGAAGCGCCTGGCACAACAGCTGAAAAATTAATGGCTTTATCAGTCGCTTTGGAAAAACAACTGCCGCTGACAACGGTGGTTTTAACCGATATACAAACCGCACGCGCCACGTCGTTGGTCGACTGTATTGACGCCCTTGCATCGCCAAAGTCGGCGCATGCCGACAAACAAACAGCCGATAACGACACACCCGCGAACAGCGTTGACAATGACGTGGTACAACAGCTCGACGATTTATTGAGCGATCTGTTTGACGCTCTTAACGAAGGCGAAGCAGCGCCCTTATCTAGTGAAAGAGATGGCGACGGCGATAATTTAACAGACGCAACAGGCGATCTTTTAAAAGACCAAGACAACTTAAAAAGCCAACTGGCTGATTTGCTGGCCCAACTGCCACCAGAAACGGCATTTGAAGCACTGTTCAACAGTGACAATCAGCCGAACACAACAACTGTTGACCAAGCGACCAATCAGCCGAAACTGTTATTGGAACAAACTGTTACCAAAAAACTGGCACAAGTCAAACAGAACTTTGAAACATTTAAGCGCGAAAGTGTCAATCAATTAAATCAAATTATCGATCGTGAAAATCGCTTAACGCCAGAAAAGCGTGCGCAGTTTACCGCTAAACTAATCGATAAATTAGACAACGCCATTATGAAGTCTGAAATCGGCCTCTATATCAGCATGAAAGCCGAACGTGACTTGTTGAAACAATCGGCAAGGTTGAGCGATGCGCGCGACTTCTTAATGAAGGGCAAATTAGAACAAGCCGAAAAAATTGTACGCGATGTCGTACAGAGTTTTGAAAAACTGGCCTTTAAACCGACGCTTAAACGGGTTATTGCACTGGGTAGCCCATTAAATGTATCAGCCGACGACCTAAAGTACGACGCCATTGCCAAATGGGCTAAAAACGGCATTGCCAACTTTTCGAATACTGAAAAATCGGTCGCCGGATTGGTTCAGTATATGCGCAAGCTGGGCATTAATCACGAAGTCGAAGTATTTCAAGACACTTTTGGCAACGCCCCCAAAAATGAGGCCACAACGCCTAAAGCAATGCGCAACTTAAAAGAACTGCTGTTGACAATGGCTCAAAAAGGCGATGGCCTAGATCAACCGAAAGCTGCTGAAAAATTAATCTCGCATATTAACGGTCAACAAATGCAGTTGAAAATAAATGACAAGGTGCCAACGCAGCAACTTATGCTGTCGGTTCCGCTACACTTAAACGAACGCATGACCGAAGTTAACGTCTATATTAAAGCTAAAGAAAATGATCTAAAAGTAGACTGGCAAAACTTTAATATGTTTTTCGTGTTAAACACGACGCGCTTTAATGATATTGGCGTTAAGGTCAGCGCAGTCGAAAAAAAAGTACGCATTGATATTTTAAATGACAGTATCGAAAGCAAGGCGGTTGTGATGCCGCTGGCTGAACAATTGAGCGGCTATGTCGAATCGATTGGCTATACGGTAACCGGGTTAAATTTCGCCAATTTAAATGGCGAACACCCCAATAAGACACCGTTAGCGGCTAATAAGCCGCAGCAAAAGCCGCTAGATAACCCAAACACGACGAACAGGAGCGTTGATTTTTCTGTATGACACACTATAAAGCCGATACGACCAACGATAATGTTGCCAAGCAGCTGAAGGCGCAGAGTTCAGCGCCATTAACGGCCGAACTAGAACGCCTATCAAATGAACTAAACACCGATATTCGCGACAATTTGCCCCCGCAAATGCTCGCCGTTGTCGTCGGTGTGCTAAAATTAGTTGAAGATATTGCGGAGGTACCACATGAAAATAGAAAATAATGTCGCGATTTCAGCCAACCAATCGGTTGGCAAAGTCAACCGCCCTACTAGTGCTGTCGGTTCGCAATTTTCTGCACTGATGGGCGAAAAAAAAGACAGCCAAACGCGCCAAGAACTTGAAGAAATGATGGAAGACATCAGACGCGAAGGCGAAAAGATGATCGACGACAAAAACATTGATATTTTAGTTAACTACAAGAAAAAAATTAAATCGTTTGTCAGCAAGGCGGTCGATTTTGCCTTTGAAATACAAGACAAAAAAGGCCTTACGCGCTTTGGCCGCGGCAAAATTCTAAAAGTTGTTTCACAAATTGATGACGCGCTGGTAGAACTGACTGAACAATTTTTAGCCGATGAACGCAGCCGCATTAAAATGCTTGAAAAAGTTGGTGAATTGCAAGGGATGCTTTACAACATCTACGCCTAGCTAGGCTGTTGAAAATGCCCGATTTCTAGTCACTTGTCATTTCGAGCGCAGTCGAGAAATCTCGGGTTAAAAAGCGAGATCTCTCCATTACGCTACGCTTCAGTCGAGATGACTTGGACAGGCAACAAAGAAATTAGGCATTTGTCTACAGTATAAATCACTAGCTTACGCTAGTGATTATATAGTGGCGCGCCCGAGACGATTCGAACGTCCGACCTATCGCTTAGGAGGCGATTGCTCTATCCAGCTGAGCTACGAGCGCATATTAAAAAGATACCGCTTATATTATAGACAAAATAGCACAGTTCGTCAATAACTATATCGCACACCTATTCAAACGACGCATTCTCTGCTATAATAACTTTATATTTACGATCTGGAGGTCATTATGATAAGTCGACGCACAACGCAAATTATTGCAATTATTTTAGTAGTACTGATGGTTATTTCCCTACTCCCGATGGCATTTATTTCCTTCTTTAACTGAGGTGAACATGAAAATACTTAAATCAAAAATTGGTTACATCTTGATTATTATAATCGTTGTTGCCTATTTTGGTTATGGTTTTTTAAAATCTAACAACCCGGCAACAGCAGATGATATGATTGATGTTAAACATATTCACGACGACTTTGAAAAACTCAATAAAGCGCGCTGGTATGCCGGTGAATGGTTAACGCACCGCCCGATAGATGAATCGATAGCGGTTGTCGATGGCGTTGTTTCACTTGCCGTCAGGCAAAACGACAAAGCCCCCTACCTGCTTTCTAAACCAATTGAAGTTGCCGATTACGATATTATAAAAATCAAACGGCGCGTTAAATTGCACTACGGCAGTGACTATTTTGCCGCCGGCATGGTCATTTTCGAAAGCGACAGCAACCGCTTTAAACCCAAATTAGATAGCGCAATGCCCTTTGGCAACGCCGTTGTGATGGTTGAATACGCCCATGACTTTGGCGACAATACGCAGCGCCCTGGCGAAGATGTCATTCGCGTACTCGCCCCCGACTGGCAGACCAATGACAACTTTGAGCTGGCGCCAATTGCTTACGACACCTGGTTTACCGAAGAATTGGTCATCGACAACAATGGCCAAATTACTTATACGGTTGATGATGAAACCTACGAACTAGAAGGCAATGGCATTAATTCAAAATACTTTAGAATTTGGATGCACGGCTATGGCGCTTATACCGGTCATAATGTCGAAATTGATTGGGTCGACATTACCATGACAAGCAGTGAAAACGAGGCCCTTAAAGATGAATCTCAATAAGATATTTAGCTTGGCGATGCAAAGAGGCTGCAAAGTTAAAATGATCTATCAAAAAGGCGACGACGTGGTCGAGCGCATTGTATCACCGATCAGTTTTAAAGCCGATTTAGTCGTCTGCTATGATTATTTTAGAAAAGCAAGGCGTAATTATAAATTAAATAGTGTACTAGCAGCAGAATTACTGGATAAATCAGATGATCATTAACGAAATAAAGCGCATTAAGCGCGGCCATTATGCCGTTGTCTTTGACACAACAACGGCCTATGCCACCGAATCAATGCTCGCCGATTACCACCTCTACAAAGGCAAACAATTAGATGCTGATTGGTCATTTGAAGCCTTTGCCGACGAGTACGACAAGCGCTGTTGTTACCAACGCGCCCTGCAAATTGTCGCACGCCGCGACCACTTCATAAACGAACTAACCGATAAACTAAAACAGCGTGGTTTTAAACAGTCTGCCATTGCTGATACCATTGAAAAGCTACTGCAGCTCGGCTATTTAAATGAACAAAAATACGCCGCCCTGTTAGTAGCACATTACCAAACACTTGACAGCAGTCGGCAGTTGCGTAGTCGCCTGTTAAAAAAAGGCTGCCCGCGCCCCATTATTGACCAGCTCTTAAGCGAAGCACCGCTCGACGAATTAGACAATGCCATTCGGCAGCTCGATAAAAAAATTAATTCAATGTCACCTCAACAAATAATTGAAAAACGCGATAAGTTGATGTACTATTTAGTTAGACGCGGTTTTGATTACGGCGTCGCTAAACGCAGTTTTCAAATAGTAGTCGATAAACTAAACAGTAGTAACCCTAATTAAAGAAAATAGGAGATGAAAATGAATTTACCAGTCTTATCGAACCACTTTAAAGCCAGAAAACCGTCGGCCGTGCGCTTGGCCCAAATGACCTATGAAGCACGCGCAGAAAAACCCGAAGCCGTCATCAATGTCGGCATTGGCAATGTATCACTACCCACTAATCCGGCTATGCAACAGCGCATGTTTAACTTAAACGCAGCCGACAGCCCATTTAAAGATGGTGTCATTCGCTATACGACAACGGCCGGTAGCGAAGAAGCCAAAGCGGCGTTTAAAAACATTTTGAGTTGTGAAGGCTTTGCTACCGAAAAATTGCATGTTCAAGTTACCGATGGTGGCTCAGCCAGTATGGAACTGCTCTTAATCGGCACCTGTGGTGCAGCTGGCACTGGTGAACGGCCGCTAATGATGATTGATCCCGCCTACACCAACTACATTTCATTTGCCGCTCGATTAGGCAGAACAACCACGACAATAAAACGACAACTAAACGAAAATGGCAAGTTTACCTTGCCCGAAATTGCCGAAATTGAAGCGGCTATTAAAGAACACAAGCCGGGTGCATTATTGGTGATTCCGTATGATAACCCAACCGGCCAATATTACGATTATAAAACGATGTTTGCCTTGGCAGCGCTTTGTGTTAAGTACAATATGTGGTTTGTCAGCGACGAAGCCTACCGCGAACTCTATTATGTAGACGGTCAAAAACTGGTCAGTATTTGGGGCGTTACCGACAAAGATGTGCCCGGTATTGAAGGCCGCCGCATCAGCATTGAAACGGCCTCTAAAGTATGGAACGGCTGCGGCCTTAGAATTGGCGGCTTAATCACTGATAATGCTGAATTTCACACCAAGTCGGTTGCCGAATACACGGCCAACTTATGTGCCAATGCAATTGGCCAATATATTTTTGGTGCACTCGCCAACGAAAGCAGCGAATCGCTTAGCCAATGGGCCAAGGGCTTGAGAACTTATTATAAAGAACAAATCGTCGGCGTTTACAACGGCCTTAAAGCATTAGAACCCAATTTAATTGTGTCGTCACCCGATGCTTCAATTTACACGGTTATCGATGTTAAAAATGTTGTTAAGCCGGGCTTTAATGGCATGGACTTTGTGCTTTACTGTGCTGGCGAAGGTGCAGTGACGATTGATGGCGTCGAAACGACACTGCTGGTTGCCCCAATGAGCGGCTTTTACGATATTCCCGAGGGTCAACCAAACCCGGGTGCCACGCAATTTAGATTGTCATTTGTTGAAACACCGGAAAATATGGCTAAAATTCCCGAGTTGTTTATTGCCTTGTTAAAACAATACGAGGCACAACGTTAACAATGAATTTTAACATTGGCATCACAACGGCAAAGCGAACAAGTGAAAGACAATTAGAAGTTATTGAAGGGCTGATTAAGCAGTTTAATCTGCCCTTTTTTACGCGCAATAAACGCAGTATTAAAGACATATTAAAAAGACATCACTTAGATTATTTATTTGTCGTCGAAAGCGACAAACTCTATTTAAGTGACGGCACTAGCAAGTTTTTTTGGCACCCCAATACAGCTATCCTAAAACTAAAAGAAAACAATGGTGGGCCGCTTATTAAGGCACTCGACCTCAGCCCCGCTGACCATGTGCTGGACTGTACGCTCGGGCTGGGCGCAGATGCATTACTGATAGCCAACGTCATTGGCGAAAGCGCCAAAGTAACCGCCTTAGAGGCAAGCCCTTACATTGCCTATTTAACTGAGCGTGGTATGCATACATCTGAGCATCAGATAATTAGGCAGCTCGCCACACGCATTGACATTATCAACTGCAATTATCAAGACTACTTAAAAAATAATACACAAAAAAACATCGCTGTCATTTATTTTGACCCGATGTTTAAGCAGGCAAACAACGCCGCTTGCGGCCAAAAGGCGCGTCGTCGTTAAAGAGCGCTTTGGCAGCGGTGTGCTGCGCGCGCTAAAGCCCGACTATATCGTCGGCGAACGGCGCATCGGGCGCGTTGTCTATGGCATTTTTAAAGCAGGCTGCTAAATGTTATCTTTCTATAATATTTACTAATAGCACAAGTTGTCATCTCGAACGAAGTTGAGAGAACATATTTTAAAACCGAGATTTCTCGACTACGCTCGAAATGACAGTGTGGTAAATTTCTTAACGCTCGAAATGACAGTGTGGTAAATTTCTTAACGCTCGAAATGACAGTGTGACCGAATGACTAATAATCATACCTTCATGTAGTTGCTTAGCAACGTCAGCGCCAATTGTCAATTCGACAATTTTAAGGCCAAATTCAAATGCCACGCCAGGCCCCATTGCTGTAATCAACTTGCCGTCAACCACCAAGCGTTCAGCTTTGTGCACACCACTCGAAATCTGCGTTTCAAAGCTTGGGTAACAGGTAAACTGCCGATTGTTGATGACATCAGCGCTTTCTAAGGCGATTGGCGATGCGCAAATTGAGGCAATGTAGCGGTCTTCATCTGCTTGACGCCTTAGCATATCTTTAACTATAGCACTATCTCTTAGATTAGTAGCGCCCGGTATGCCACCAGGTGTTATCACAACATCGGCCGCATGATCACGATAGTCTTTTAATAGACCATCAGCTGTTACTTTAACATTATGGGCACTCGTGACAACCAAATTGTCATCAATTGACAACAACTTAACATCAGCACCTGCTCGTCTTAAAATATCAACGGCTGCAATCATTTCAATGTCTTCAAAACCATTTGCCAATAAGATGAAAACCTTCATATTTACCTCCTATAATCTTATAACCATTCTTGTAATTTGTTGATTAAGACATCTAATTCAACGCCAGAACGCTCTGACATCATTGCTACGGTTGCCTGTGGTACAAGCACTTTGGCAAGCGGCGTCTTTAACAATTCAAATGCCGAATTGTATGCCATTAGTTTTTCCTTGATGCTTGGGTCAGCTGCAAAGATGTCTGTTAATTTTGTGTCTTTTGTTACGGTTAATTTGTTTGCTGTGTTCATAGTAGGTTCTCCTTTCACAGTTGGTTGTTCAGCCCAGTTTAATAGTGTTTGTGATTCTTTTAATGAACGAATATGCGTGGCGTCTTGCATCATTTCGAGTATGCCGCGATATTTACCGTTTTGATCGCGTACAGCAATGTATAGTATGTAGATAAATACGCCGTTCTTGTCTATCCAAAACTCTGCCTTATCTTGCTTACCCGCCTTAAAGGCCTCGATTATTTCTTCGACAATATGGACGCTCTTTTGCGGGTGGCAATTTTTAACATCGCGACCAATTGCCGAACGGCTACGCGGGAATACACGATGCGCTGTGTCA
>PDWI01011264.1_pt1 | contig 10659 bp, 9 predicted proteins | sample 1430891 | NCBI WGS metagenome assembly PDWI01 (sample SAMN01162508, study PRJNA174530) | Oral metagenome, whole genome shotgun sequencing project. | biome: Marine environment; feature: Marine mammal; material: Swab sample of the gingival sulcus; isolation source: swab sample of gingival sulcus... | reverse complement strand
AAAACAATTTGGGAAAGGAGCAATCATGAGAATGGGAGATAACTCAAATATCGGACAAGTAAATACCTTTACCAGTGGATCACATGTATTAGATTTGATCCTGGGAGGAGGATATCCAGAAGGGAGAATTATAGAAATTTACGGACCTGAATCATCAGGAAAAACAACTGTAGCTTTGCATGCAATTGCAGAAGTGCAGAAAAAAGGAGGAGTGTGTGCCTTTATCGATGCTGAGCATGCCCTTGATCCACATTACGCTAAGAAATTAGGAGTAGATACCGAAAATCTACTACTTTCTCAACCAGACTATGGAGAACAAGCATTGCAAATTGCAGAAGAACTTGCAAAATCAGAAGAGATTGATTTGGTAGTTATTGATTCGGTTGCAGCCCTAACTCCAAGAGCAGAAGTAGAAGGAGATATGGGAGATTCTTATATGGGATTGCAAGCCAGAATGATGTCACAAGGATTGCGTAAAATTACCTCTCATCTTGCAAAGACAGGGACAGCATGTATCTTTATCAACCAAATCAGAATGAAAATCGGAGTAATGTTTGGAAACCCTGAAACCACAAGTGGAGGGAATGCGTTAAAATTCTTTGCTTCACAAAGACTAGAAATCAGAAGAGGAGAAAAAATTATGGAAGAGAAAGAACAAGTAGGATACTTTATCAAAGCAAAAACTGCGAAAAATAAAATCTTTGCTCCGTTTAAAGTAGCAGAAATCCCAGTGAGATGGGGAGAAGGATTTGATACCAATTTTGATTTAGTAGAAGCTGGACTGATCCTTGGACTCATTAGTAGAGCAGGAGCCTACTATTCTATCAATGACCAAAAATTCCAAGGAAAAGAAAAACTCCTAGAATACATCAATGCTGATGATAAAATTAGAGAGAGACTTGGGAAAGAAATTGAAAATAAAATCAAAGATATGAGAATGGGGAAAAAAGTGCTTGAAGATGAAAAGTTAGATGAAGTTGATGAAATTATTGACGAAATAGAATAATTAGAGTAATTAAGATATAATAATATTTTATTTCGAAGCGTTTATAATTTTGAAAAAATCCCTTGATTTATAGTATATATTTACTATCATTTCACACGCATAATATATATTATCTATGCCTTTTATATATCAATATATTAATATAATGGGGAATGTAATCTATTTAGAAGGAGCTGAACAACTTAAAACAGAGGTCTTAGCTTTTGATGGAGTAGTACTTTTAGATTTTTACGCTGATTGGTGTGGTCCTTGTCAAATGATTGGTCCAGTAATGGAAGAATTAGCAACGGAAAATGCAGAAAAAGATGTAAAAATTATCAAGGTCGATGTAGATAGTGAAGCAAATAGAGAAATTGCAGCTCAATTTCAAGTAAGTTCTATTCCGGCAGTTTTTGTGGTAAAGGCAGGAAAAGTAGTAAATATGCTTATTGGTGCAAATCCAAAGGAAATTTATCAATCTGAAATTGATAAAAATTTAGAAGCGTATGGTAATAAGGACTTAGAACAAGCTGCATAAAGTAAAATATATAATAATAAATTATTAATTATTTGGTAAATTATTTAGTAATAAATGACAAAAAATCTGTTCTAATTACGGGGCAGATTTTTTTTAGTAAATCATTTTTTTGATATTGCTATAGAGTCGTCAGAAAATCCTGAAGGAGAAATATGTAAATCTAAAAGCTTATCTTTTATAAAACATTCTCTGTTGAAATATACTAGAACATCCATTTCTCAGGGATTCCATTTTTTTCCAAATTTTTGTAACAATGATGAATGATGAAAAGGAATAATATAGTTTGTTGAACTTCCTTTTTTATATATTGTATTAAAACGGTCAATAAAAAGCCCATTTTTTAAAATAGAAGAAATTAAGAAAATATCGGTAGAAAAGATATTATGTTCTCTTAGCCATTTACATAATATTTCAGAATAAAAATCTAAAGACTTGATGACAAGATCAATAGCAATAGGATTATTTATAATTTCTTCTTCTGACATATTCCAGTATTGAATAATATCATTATCTTTGTAAATCTTTTTTAAAAAATTAAGTCCCAAATTAATAGTATATACACCATCATAAAATCAATCCTGGACATGAATAACTTTTACTGCATCTTTGGTAATATATAATAATGCAAAGTTATTCCTTTGCATGTTATTTCTAATAAATAACATGGTGTAAAAACTTTGTGGTAAGATACTTGTAGTCTGTAAAATATCAGGTAGGGAAGATTTTAATGTATTGAGACAAATATCATCAATATAGATAAAATATATTTTGAAAAAAATTTCTCATTTTTGTCCAATTAAATTCGTTTTTTTTTCTCCATTTACATAAATAGAATCAATGTATGCCGTAAGAAATTCAGCAGTAATATTTTCATTAATTTTAATAGTATATTTCTTTTCTGATAAAAAAGTATTTAAATCTTCAGTACTAATAGGGGTATGAAAAGTTTTAAAAATATTAAATTTGAAAAAAGAAAAGTATTTATTATCTAATAACAAAGTATTAGTAATATGAGAAATTTGATCATTATCATTTTCTCATTGAATATTGTTATCAAAATTATTTTTTATTCTCTTGGCTATTTGATTTAAAGGTTCATAAACAGAAAAATGTTGAGTAAAATCCTTCTTTGTAGTGTAAATACTAAAACAAGGATTTTTTTGAGTTGGATGTTGATAATAAACTGTAAACATTACCAATAATAAAGAATAAACGACAAGTTAAATACTCATCTTTAGAATACTCATCTTTGTGAGAAATGCAAGAAAAGATCTTTATCATTCCGTGCAATGTCTTTGTTCAATTGGGAGAGAAACAATATCTCCTCTTTGGAAATTTCATTGTTTTATAGGAATTTTAACTCCAATGTAATTTTCTGTTCGTCCATACCAATATCAATTCTTCTGTTCTTCTAATAAGATATTTTGGGTAATTCAGATATTTTTTTTAATAAAATCTTTCCTAATAGAGTTACCTAACTTGATGATTTTTTGTTGTCTAAGCTTTTTAGTAGGATCATCAATTTGATTATCAAAAAAACCAGCTGGGACTTTATCTCATCTTCGATGGGGTGAAAATGGGAAAGCATGGAGTTTTGTGATCTGAAAATCTTCAATCGCTTGGAGGGTAGTCTGAAATTGTTCTTCTGTCTCTCAAGGGAAACTTGTGATAATATCTGCTCCAATAGAAATCGGGATTTGGGGATTTCTGGATTGTTTTAATTGTCTAATATTTGTTAAGATATTTTTTAGATGCAGATAATCATAATGTCTTTTCATATTTTTTAATACATTTGTATCAAAACTTTGAATAGAAAAATGAAAATGCGGGAGAAATCTTGGATTTTGTATCGCTTGGAAAAAATGATCATCTAAAAATTCAGGTCCTAAACTAGAAATTCTGATTCTTGGAATATCAGTCTCTTGCAATAATTTTTTCAACATTTTCCCAAATTGATTATCTTGCCATTCATTTGTACTGGTATTCCCCCATGCTGAGAGGTTGATACCAGTTAACACTACTTCTTTCCCCCCGATAGCACTAAAATCATTGATCTGATCTACAATTTCTGCAAAAGGAATTGTTTTATGTTTTCCTCTTTTCTGTACTGTCAGACAGAAAGTGCAATAACTATCACACCCATTTTGGATAACAATAAACTTCTTGGTATAGATATTTACTCCTTGCTTAAATTGATGTTTCTTAGTTTCACGGGTGGTTTTGCTGTCAGGATCTTCTCACAATAATATGATATGGTTTTGATATTGTAGTAAATCAGGATAAGCTCTGTAAAATTTATCTTCTGTGATTTTTTTTCCTCTGTCAAAGGCACCACATCCTGTAAGATAGACTTTTCTTCACTGTTTTAGTGCTTGCTTAGCTGTTTTGATTCGTTTAGATTTTGCTCTATCAGTCACTACACAGGTAGCAATGATGAGAGGGGAATTATTCTGAGGAAAATCGGAAGAATCTAATATTTGTTTAGTAGATTCTTCATTTGCCTTCTGAGTGACAGATTCTTTACGGGAAAAATGCTCTAACCATCTATTGAGGTAATATTTATTTACCTTACATCAAAATATTTTATAATCCATACAATATATTTATTATTAATTTTTTAAGATCTTTTTTATTTAAAACAAAAGTATACAAAATCATAATTTTTTTGCAAACAAAAAACTTGCATTGCTTTTTTATATTCTTATATCATATATAATCATTATTTAGTGTAATAATATATTTATACTTTTTATTAGTAAAATAAAAAATAACAATGGTCAATGAGATAGGAGGAATAGGAGAATGAATTGATACTTCCCAAGCGAGAGAAGACGTCAATAAAATCTCTGAACAAGCGAGAAAACAAGCCCAAGATGACGCCAAACAGGCAAAACAAGTACAGCAACAAATCCAAAAAAGTAAGCAAGAAAACAACAAGATTGCAGCATTTCTTGGATTTTTATTGAGAGATCTGAAAAATGACGAATTACTTGCAACACTTTACAATACGTTTTTTAAAGTCTATCATGAAAAGAAAGAGGTAACGTATCTGAGAAAAAGTATCAACAGTGTAGTTGTTGTAGGTTTTTTTGCTCCTTTTTATTGGGATAAGATCCAAGAATATCAACTCACTCCCTACTTTGAAAAAATTTTTGATCCAAAAACACCGATTAATGTGCATAATTATCTTGATTATATCAAAAAGCTTTCTCATACACATCATGACAATATTCCTGTCCGTATTGAGAGTTTGATTGAATTATTGGTAGAGATCATACAAGAATATGATTTGAATCACCATCATAGTCTCGCAGACAAAACAACTGAAGATCTAAAATTATTTTTTAGAAAAGAATTAGGTGTGAAATAAAAATTAAATATAAAAAAAACAAATCTTTTTATAAAAGACCCCGGGGAAACTATACATCTCTGTATTAGTCTCCGGGGTCTATATTTAATAGAAAATATTATTAAAATATTATAAAATATTAAGCAAAATATAGATTCCAAGTCCAAGCATCAAGATACCTACGATGAGATGGATTGTTGTTCTATATTTTTTTCTCATTGATCCAAGTTCTTCTGCTGTTTTGAATCCAAATCCTATCACAGCAATAATAATCAGCATTGGTATGATGAAAATCAAATTATATACCAACAAATACACATAATATGCCCATTGGCTGTTCATAATATCTGGGTATGATGAAAGATACGTTGCAAAGGTCACATAGGGTCCAGCGGTACATGGAAGCAAAAATGCTGTCAAAATCAGTCCGATCCCAAATGCTCCTCGTGGAGAAAGTACTCATTTTACTATTTTTTGCATTTTTGGTCTTCGTGACATCGGCACTTCCATCGGAGGAAACAGGTCTGGGAAAAAGAAATCTTTTAAGTTAGCGAGTCAAATAATCACTCCAAATATTCCTACAACCATCTGGATTCGGTATCCCGTTTGTGATCCTTCTCGCCCTATACTTCATAATAATTCAAGCAGCATTTTTCCCAAGAAGGTATATCCCAAGAAGATTGCAAAAACAAACATTAATCCTGACAACACGGCTTTTTTGTGTGATTTACTTCTCATCAAGATTGTTGAGAGCAACAGTAACATCACTGCAAAAACACAAGGATTGATACTATCTGCGAGCGATGTTGTAAGCAGAGCGATGAATAAACTCAATCTACTCTTAGGTTTTTGTGTTGTATTTTGAGTTTCTAGTTTATCTTCATCTGGATTTACGGTTCCAGAAGCTACGGTTTCTTTGTTTTCTAAAAGATTAGTGAAATATTGTATAATTGGGGTATCTCCGGATTTGTGTGACAATTTCCCATCATCACCGAGTATTACCATAAATGGAACCCCAACCTCCTGAGGATTGATCTTAAGCGTTTTGATATATTCTGCAAAAATGAGTCCATTCGATTCATTTTCCCACACTTCTTTTTTTTCTACTTCAAATTTTTCTGTGATAGCATTATCGTCAAAATATTTTTTTACGGTTTTACAATGAGGACATCCATCTCCATAAAAATAGAGATATTTTTCAGCAAAACTTATTCCAAATGATACACTAAAAAACAAAAAGAGAGATAAAAAGAATTTTATTACATTGTATTTCATGATAACAATAATATTTTAGATAAAAAAAGAATAGTAAAAGGATAATTAAAAGAATTATTAAAAGAATTATATATTTATAAATATAATAATACTCACCGCAAAAAAATATATACATATAGATTAATATTTCAAGGAATTTTCAATTATCTCAATTTATGTATTCATAAAATATATTGATAAAAAAATAATTGATAAAGTCATAAAAACGCTTAATAAATAATATGAGATAGTTTATCTAAAAAACACTTTTTTTTTGAAAGAGAATATATATACTTTTAATCATCATTAAAAATAAGTGATATTAAATTATTATATTATTATACTATAATTATTATGAAAGATAAATTACAAGCAATTATTGATAGATATGAAGATTTGCAAAAGCAATCTATGGATATGGAAGTCATTTCCGATCAAAAGAAATCGATTGCTATCAGCAAAGAATTATCAAACACTGCTGAAAAATATAAGTTATCATGCGATTGGATCCAAGCCAACGCAGAATTAAATGAGGCGAAAGAAGTTCTGGATAGTGGTGAAGATGATGCAGAAATGCTCGAAATGGCAAAAGAACAGAAAAAAGAAGCGGAAGTTACCCTTTCAGAACTAGAGGAAAAACTAAAAATTGCATTGCTACCAACAGATCCAAATGATGACAAAAATATTTATCTAGAAATCAGACCTGCTGCTGGTGGTGATGAGGCTGGACTGTTTGCGACAGAATTGTTCAAGATGTATCTCGCCTATGCACAAAAAAGGTGACGAAATACCGAAATTGTTGAAGAACAGATGTCTGATATTGGTGGAGTAAAATTTGTGATGGTAAAAATTTCTGGAGACAATGTGTATTCTCTGATGAAATTTGAAGTTGGAGTCCATAGAGTCCAAAGAATTCCACAGACGGAGTCTCAAGGGAGAGTGCATACCTCTACGGTAACAGTTGCTGTGATGCCAGAAGTAGAGGATGTAAATATTCATATTGATCCCAAAGATATTACGCAAGATACCTATGCGGGATCATCTTCTGGTGGACAGAATGCCAACAAAAACCAGACAGGAGTGAGACTCCATCATATCCCAACGTGACTGATTGTTGATATCGGAGATAGTAAATCACAGATCAAAAATAGAGAAAAGGCTTTCCAAGTTTTGAAAGCGAGACTGTATCAAATGGAATTAGATAAACAACAAAAAGATGAAAGAGAAAAAAGAGCGAATCAAATTGGAACCGGAGATAGATCAGAAAAAATTAGAACCTATAATTTTCCACAGGATAGAGTGACTGATCATAGGATCAAAGAGTCATGGTCAAATATTCCTGGAATCTTGTCAGGGAATATCGATGATATTATGGAAAAAATGGTATTAGAAAATCAGACAAGGCTCTTACAAGAAGAGATAGAAAAATAATTTTTTATCTTAAAATAAATTTTATCCTAAGATAAAAGAACAACTAATAAGAAAACAGAAGATTCCTAATAATAAACCAACAAGTACATCACTGATCCAATGCACTTTCAGATATAATCTACTTCGTCCAACAACGATACCTCACAGTATTGCTCAGAAAAAAACACTTAATAATATACCAGTATGATCAACATAACGACTAATAAACAGAGCGAGATTGAGAAATCATGTAGTAGCTATTGCAGTGTGTCCACTAGGAAAACTAAAATCATAAAGCCTAAATCTTGCATCTTTTGGTCTCTGTTTTTTGCTAAGTAATTTTAATATACCCACCATAATATAGACAATAATACTACTAATCAACCAAACTGAGAGAATAGAAAAATATCATAAACTCCATAAAATAATTCACCAAAGAATATATCAAATCGTCCCAGAAATGTGATTAATACTTCTATCAATAAAAAATGCAATTCAGTCTAATATTTTTTTATTTTTTCAACGACATTTCATAGTAATATCAATTTTGTGATAGTAATTTTCAAAAAATAATGCACCCAAAATGAGGAATAGTGAGGAAATTCCTGTTGCTCGTATACCAATATTAAGTATTTGGGTAAGTGTCATCTAGGACATAAAAGAGATATAAAAAGAGATACAAAAATATATATAATATTATATATAAAATACAAATAAAATATGTGTAAATATTTCTTTACAGAAGAGTAGTGTATAGTGATTGTAAGATTTTTATAGTGTTTTTCCAGTCAAAATATTTTTTAGGAAGTATTTCATAATTTTCCTTTTGTATTTCTGCAACAGCCTGAACAATAGCATTACTATTACATGGGGTAATAAATTTAATTTTTCAGTAGACTACTTCTGGAATTGCAGCTACAGATGTCGTGATGAGTATTTTTCACATCTGAGAAGCTTCTGAATGAACAGATCCAAACCCTTCTGCTAGAGAGGGAGCTATAATGAAATCACTACTTGCTACAAGTAATTTCAACTCATCAATTGGAAATCCATCAAAAACAAGGAGTCTGTTTTCTCGATGGTATTCTTTTTGGATAGCTTGAAGTTTTTTTATAGCAGTTTGGCTATTTTGTGATGCAATGATATTGAATATAAACTGGATATGAGGATTTTGTTTTAGTATAGGAATAATAGCATCAATGAGATAATCTAATCCTTTGGATTTTCCAGCATGCCCATAATATAATCCTACGAGATTAGTTGTGCAATTGTTCATTTTAGAGGAAGTAGTATTAGAGGAAATAGCAATAGCGTGCTGTTGTTTAAAATATGCTAATTTTTTTTTATCAAGAGTTTTAGGATCCCAAAAATCATTATCAATTCCATTATAGATCATGTGTATTTTTCTGTCAGAGATTCAATACACTATTCTGAGACAATTCATAGTATATCTCGAAACACAATGATAAGCATCAAAAGGGAGTGTAAATAATAATTTTTCAAATCGTTGATAGGGGAGTGATCACCAATATCATTTATATATTTCCCATAATTTTCCAAATATTTCATGTACAGTAAGAAGAATTTTTTTTCTGAAAATTTTTGCTAAAATCCAAGCTGGAATTGCTCCACCATAGGTAGCGGTATGGATACCATCAATATCATCTAATTTTCTCTGACGAAAAAGCTGTATCCCTGTTTTGATTGCCGAAAAGAGAAAGTTTTTTCTATTAGTTCCTGTCCTGTATAATGTAAAATCTTTATAATCTTTGTGATGTTCCACTTTTTTCAATTCAGGAGAAAATTTTGTGGTAATGAGAGAAACCTTATATCCCTTAGCAAGGAGTCCCTCTATAATATGCTGATAGACATTTTCCGCTCCTCAGCGATGAGGAGGATAATAATCTAAAATAAATAAAAGGTGTTTCATAATATACACAAAATTTAAAGATAGAATATTAGATATAGCATTTTAATACACATGTATATATAGATATTTATAATAAATATGCAAATGAAATATATATGTTAATTTTTCTTATTTTGTTTTTTTTTGAGAAATAAAAAAAATTCTTGCAATTTTTTTCTAAAAAGTTATACTTTTTATACTTATATGTTAAAGGTGCTTTTTTATTTTTCTGTTAAAAAAATGGGAACGATTAAAAATGTTAAGATTCATGGGATGGTTAAAGTTTGCGAGAGATGATAACATGATCGGAGTTTGAGATGAATTGATTGTTATTTCTAGACCAAAGGAGGGGTTGATGTTATTTAAGATGGATACTTTTGAAGATATGAAAGCTTTGGTCAATAATATTGATCTGGAAATGAAAAAAACTAAGAAAAAATAAGTATTAGTGATTTTTTTAATTATTTATAATATTTTATTTGGAAAAAACATGAAAAATATGAAAAAAATAGTGTATGCATTGAGTGTTGTCGTGCTCTTAACCTTGTCAGGATGTGGACCAAAAGAAGAGGACGCAAAAAAACAAGATTTTTATATTCAAACCAAAGGGATCTCTTGATTTACGAATCAAATTGTTGTTGAAAAATCTGCTACCTTGGATTCAGATCAAAATATTATGGTGACCGCTCAGGCACATGGAAGAGTGGGGAAAATTTTAGTGAAAGATGGAGAAGTTGTCAAAGAAGGACAGTATGGACTTGCAGTTCAGAGAGCAAAAACGGCTCTTAATTCTGCGAGATTGCAATATAAAAATGCAAAAATTGCTTTGGGAAAAGGAGTTGCTGATAGTAAACTCAATGTAGAAAGATCAAAAAATACGCTTGTTTCTGCTACAAATGCTGGACAAGAAGCATTGAAAAATGCAAAACAAACAATGAATTCTGCTGGTACAAAATTGAAGGTGTTGAAACAGCAATTTGATGGAGAAAAGACAAAAGTTTTGAATGTATTTCAGTCTGTAATAGAATTTTCTGATAAATTACTAGGAGTTACGACAGCAAATGAATATTATAGTCAGTGATTTCAGTATTTGTTATCGGCAAAAAATTCAAATCTAAAAGTTCAGGCGAAAGATAAACTTCGTGGATTAATGCAAATTCAAACGAGTTTACAAACTATGCAAACTGCAAATCTTTCTAATCAAGAATTATTGG
>PDWI01010071.1_pt1 | contig 10659 bp, 12 predicted proteins | sample 1430891 | NCBI WGS metagenome assembly PDWI01 (sample SAMN01162508, study PRJNA174530) | Oral metagenome, whole genome shotgun sequencing project. | biome: Marine environment; feature: Marine mammal; material: Swab sample of the gingival sulcus; isolation source: swab sample of gingival sulcus... | reverse complement strand
TTTTATAAATAACATAACAAAACTTATCCCAAACAAGCTATATAGAATAAATGGGTTATTAAAAAAAGGTAAGAATGATATCAAATTAAACTCGAGGTGCAAAAGCATACTATATTTTATATCTTTTGTTTCATTATATATATGTCCTAATGCCAAACCCAATACACTAGCAAATATAAACTGCCTTAAGTTCATGTGGAATAAACCAAATAAAACGGACGAGATTATTATAGCCATTTTGGGATGCATGGCAGTTAAAAGATAGGTTAAAATATACCTTCTAAAAAACAATTCTTCAAATATTGGCGCTATTATCAAAGCACTTACTATCCCATACCATAAGTGGTTTTGTATTAATTCCATAAAAAATTCTTCTGCCTCACTAACTGGTATTGTATCAAAAACCATAAAGAAAATATAGAACAAAGATGAAAAAAATACAGCAGTTACAAATATCCAAAAACGTAGGGAAGACGGGTCTTTTATTCTCTTTTTTATGGGGGTTATTTTTAATAAAAAAGTTCTAATAAACCAAAATATAATCAAATAAGTCAAAATAAGTACAATCAAAGAAATGACAAGAGATGGAAGCATACCTTGTAAAATATTATAATGATTAAAGATATCATAAAGATAATTTTGTGATAATAACAAAATTTCAAAAGTCAGTACCAAAAATACTGATACTAGAGCTTTTTTTAAAGATTCAGATACGCTATACATTTTTTGCAAAACTTAATTCCTCCATTGTAGAAAATTTTCCTCTTATAAATATAAAAATGTAGGCGTCACTTTGCTAAATGACGCCCTGTAGTTTCTTTACTGAATCATTTAGTAAATGATTCTTCTTCTAAAATTATAGTGATACTATATTTTCAGCTTGTGGTCCCTTTGGTGATGATGCCAAATCAAAAGAAACTTTTTCGCCTTCTTTCAAAGTTTTAAATCCATCTTTCTGAATCTGTGAATAATGGGCAAAAACATCGTTTCCTTCTTCACTTGTAATAAATCCCCAACCCTTTGTTTCGTCAAAGAACCTAACTGTACCTTGCATAATAACCTCCGAAATTGAGTCCCAATAAAACAGAGAAGTTGTATAAAAACTATAGATACACAAACAAACTTCAATGTCATGAACTCAACGCCTATCATACCTTAATTAGAGAAATAATGCAAGCTAATTTGCAATATGTTTTTCCACGCAGTTTTTAACAAGTAGACTCGCTGGATTGATATTTGTTTCACTATATAGCATTCTAGCGCCTACTGGGTCTTCCAATTCGTTGAAATATAGCTTTCCATTATGAAAAAGAAAGTCTATCCCAACATAGTCAAAGTCAAAACTTGAGATTATTTTTTCTATTATTTTCTTTTCTTCATTACTCAATTTATATTCAATCGCTTTTGAACCTAGCGAATAATTGCTCTTAAAATTATCTTTTGACTCTCTAAGCATAGCTGCTACAATTTTGTTTCCTATTATATATACCCTCAGGTCTTTTCCAATATCTGAGGCTAGTTCCTGCTGCACGGAATTATTTATATCGTATTTGTTGGTATATGTCTTATAATCATCAATGTTTTTTATTAAAGTAACGCCCTCACCACCTCTTAGATTTCGAGGTTTTAATATATATGGAAATTTCATACTATCATGCTTTATATTTTCTACTTTTGTTTCCAAAATATCTACACCTAGATTGGAAATTTTTTGATAAGAAAGAGCCTTGTCATTTGCAATTCTACATACCTCTGAATTGTTATATACTTTTATACCTAAATTTTCAATTTTTTGCAGTATTTTATAATCGGGCTGTCTATTTATAATGAAGTCTATTTTTTCCTCAATCAAAGAATCGAGATTTAATTCTTCAGCTAGATGGAAAGACATCTCGAGAGAGTGCTTATTCGCCTCTTCTAACATGATGTCTATAAAAGCTTTGTTTTTTGAAGCTTGTTCTTTGTTGTATAGTAGAATGCTTTTCATTTTATCCCCTCAAGAAAAAAGTGCCTGATGAGGCACTTTTTTCACTCTTACAACAGCAATTCTTCCAATTTAGCTTTATCGAAGCCTTGAACTACTTCATCGCCCACATAAAGTATTGGAACTCCCATAAATCCATTTTTAATCAATTCCTGTCTAGCATCTTTATCGACATTGATATTTCTCTCTGTGTACTCAATGTTTTTCTCATCCATCCAAGCCTTAGCTTGAATGCAATAGCCACAAGTCGATGACGTGAATATAGTTACTTTTTTCATAATCTTACCCTCCGTTATTAAGTTTCTTATCTCTTTAACTTTAATATACCCTTTTGAGATTATGTTTTAAACAAGAGCGGTAAATTTGTGAAGAACTATCTAATACATGCACAAAACAATCAGATTAGCGTATAAGTTCTTTGCTTCGAGGTAGTCAACCGTAGTGGAGCAAGCGTAAGCGTAGCGTGAACGCTGCCGAGAAGTAAAGCGCTTATTAAGCCTGTTGTTTTGTGCATAGTTAGAATAAATTTCTACATTACTTTACTTAATTACTATTTCTTAAATCGATTACAGGATAAGGAATATTTATATTTTCTTTGTCAAAACGTTTTTTCACATTTTCTAATAGAGCAAAGTGAACCGTCCAATAATCTGGGGTTTTGACCCAAACCCTAGTCACAAAGTTGATACTACTATCTGCGTGTTCAGCAAGAGCTACAAACGGCTCCGGATCTTGTAAAACCTCTGGCAGCGCATCTATTTCTTCCCTTAATATTCTCTTTACTGCATCAATATCGCTATCGTAATCAACACCATATACTTGATCCACTCTTCTTTTTTCCATCATACTATAATTTGTTAGCTCAGAGCCCAAAACCTTTGAATTTGGTATAAAAACTACTTTATTATCAACCGTAAGGAGCTCTGTTGCAAAAAATTGAATTGCAGTAACCGTACCTGTTTTACCAATTACTTCTACAAAATCCCCAACTCTAATAGGTTTTATAAATAACAAAATAAGTCCACTAGCTAGATTTGATAGAGCTCCTTGAAAAGCAAGACCTATAGCAAGTGACGAAGCACCAATAATAGCTACAACACTACTTGTACCTATACCCGCTTGATTTACAACCGCTACGATTAATAGTATTTTTAATACAATACTTATTGTAGATATTAAAAACGGCTTTACTGTAGGGTCCATCTTTGATTTTCCTATAAGTTTAGTCAAAAACCTCAGCAAGTATTTTATTACTATCAAACCTACTATCAATATAAGTAGCGCAGCAGCCAAATCAATAGAAAGTTCTATCGCCTTATCATAATATTGTTCCAAAATTTAACTCTCCTTTTTCAAAATTAATCATCATACCATAATTTACTCGGTACTATATTATACCCCTCAAATACGCCCTAAAACGATATGTACAATCTTTTCATATCTTCTGGCATTTCTGTCTCCAATTCTACCTTGCCCGTCCTAGGACTATAAAACTTTATTTTATATGCGTGCAGTGCTTGTCTATCTATTTTATCCAAGCCGTATTCTCCATACAAACTATCTCCAAATAATGGGTGTCCCATTTCAGTCATATGTACTCTTATCTGATGAGTTCTACCTGTTATCAGTTCTAATTCAACTAAGGCTATTTCACCCTTATCTTCCTTAACCTTGTATATTGTTTCCGCTATTTTTCCTTCTTCAGAAACAGCTCTTTTTATACTAGTCCTTTCCTCTTCTACAGGTCTATCTAGTATTTTATAGTCTAGTAGACCAAAGCTATTTATTATCTCTCCCTTGCATAGGGCTAAATAATGTTTTTTTATCGTATTTTCTTCCATCTGTTTCATCAGTTCGTAATGTGCATAGGGATTTTTCGCTACTATAAGTAGCCCAGAAGTATCTCTATCGAGCCTATTAACTAAATGAGGTTTGTATATCTCCCCCTTTTCACTAGCATAGTAAATAAGTTTGTTAAGTAAGGTTCCTGTCTGATGATTTTTTGTTGGATGAACTATCATGCCAGCTTCCTTATTTATGACTAATACATCTATATCCTCATATACGATATCCAGCGCTCCTTTTTCTGGATTAATATTGCTTTTTTCATCCATTCTAAGAATTATATTGTCCCCTTCATATGCAATTTGGCTGGTTTTAACTGGATTTCCATTTAATAAAATATCCTTTGTCTGTTTTCTCTTTGTAACTAAACGTGATGACAAGTACATTTTGTTCCTAAGTATTTCTTTTAAACTATGTCCTGAAATACTCTCATCAACATCTATATACAGATAATTGTAATCTCCCTTGATTTGCATTTTTGCTCCTAAAAAATGCCAGCTAAATAAATCTTTAGCTGGCGAGTAATGAAAGAAAAGAAAATAAAATAAAAGTAATAAGTTTTCAATTTTAAAAATGATGTATTACACTATGATGCGAACTTCAAAACTACAGTAGAATTTGTTTCTTCCTCTACCAAAGCAATATAATTATCAAAACTTTGTTCGCAATATGAATAGATATTTCTAATATCAGAATTGTCCTGACCAAAATCTAATACATCAACGTTCACTCTAACCCATCCCATTTTGATTAGCGCCTTTACTGAATCATCTGAAATAAAGTCAACGGGAACTAAGCCAAAAACATTTGCATTTAACACAGTGTGTTGAAGCCAGAATTTATCGTGTCCTTCTTTTGCAAGAGCTTTTGTTAAATCAATAGTTCTAGCCTTTGCAAACCTTTCTAAATAATCCCCTTTATAGGGATCTTTAACATCTACAGGCTTATATAAAAATTCGATTTCGTTAATTTGATTATAATATACAGCCGTTGCACAATCGGTAACATTATTGATTGTGTTTTCCACATTAGAAATAGTGTCTTTTATGATGCGAGAAATATTCTTTGCTTTTTCATAATCTTTAGCTGTAATCGAGTATTCCAACTCATAGACATAATGTTTTAGAGCTTGCAAATTGGATTCCACGTATAAACCCCCCTAAATTAAATTTGCTTTATTTATAATTGAATTATAGCACTTTTATACAGTATTTCAAAGCTTTTTTATAAAAAAAATACAAAATATAGTGTTATTTTTGAAAAAATTAGGATAAAAACACTATTTTTTTATAATTTTATACATAAAATACTTAAAATTGCCAATTGGATAACCATATTTAATAAATTTTTAGAATAATTTTTGAATTAATTTTGATTATTTCTTGTTTTATTATATAATATTTTCTATGAGAGAATTAATAGATGTGAAAAAAACACTAAAAAAAAGATATAAAAAGACAATTTGGAGACCATATATAAAAGCTATTAAAGAATTTGAACTTCTCCAAGAAAACGACAAGGTTGCAATCGCCTTTTCGGGCGGCAAGGATTCTATTTTGCTTGCAGTTTTATTTGAAGAATTAAAGCTACACAGCGACTTCTATTTTGATACTTGCTATATAGCAATAGACCCCGTAATTACTCAATTAGACGGGAGTAAATCCCCTAGCTCAGAGAAATTAAATAAGATAGCTGATTACCTAAATATCGACTTAAATATCTATGAAAGCAGTATATTTGACTTTGTGAGCGAATCTGGTGTTAAATCGCCTTGTTTTTTGTGTTCAAAAATAAGGCGAGGATTTTTGTACGAAAAAGCCCAAGAACTAGGAGCTAATAAACTAGCTCTCGGGCACCACATGGACGATGTTATCGAAACTATACTACTAAACGTTATGTACCAAGGCAAGTATATGACTATGATGCCAAAAATAATGAGCCAAAATTTCGAAAATATCGAGCTCATACGCCCTATGTACTACGTAGAAGAAAAGATTATTAAAAAATGGATAAACGGCGCTGAAATAGATTACTTCGTCGAGGACTGTCCGCTAAAGGACGAAAGCACGGGCGCTAGACAAGACGTAAAAAAGATAATAGAAAACCTTAATCTAGAAATTCCAAACTTCAAAAAAAATGTGCAGAAATCTGCACATAATGTCTATATCGAGGCTGTCGTCGGTACTAAAAAAGAATAAAGATGATAAATCCTTACCATCTAAACTATGCGAATAAAAACGAAATTAAAGATACGAACGAAGTTTGCGTAGTTAGGCACTAGTATAAAATCTTTTCACTTTGAAGCGTGAGCGTGGCAGGACGCCTAAGCTAGCTGTTGGCTAGCTGGATGCGATTCAACAGCGTTAGCGAGAAAAGTGAAATAAATTCAGGAGGTGCCGTTAAAACGAAGCAGTGCGAGTGAGTAATTTAATTTCGTATAATGAGCATAGATAAGTATAAAAAAGATTTTTCAATTACAACTTCGCTATATCAGTCCTATAGTGCGCGCCTTCGAAATTGATTTTCTCAATTTCTGCATACACTTTTTTTCTAGCCTCTTCTATGCTATCTGCCATAGCATTTACTCCCAAAACTCTACCGCCAGATGTCAAAATCTTACCATCCTCTACTTTACTAGCACTATGGAAAACATTTACCCCATCTACCTTATCTAAGCCCGTTATTTCTTTGCCCTTTTCGTAACTATCAGGATAACCGCCAGAAGCCATCATAACTGTAACAGAAGCTCTATCGTCCCATTCCAATTCAACGCTATCAAGCTTTTCATCACTTGTCTTTAGCATCACATCTAGCAAGTCAGACTTCATTCTAGGCAATATACTCTGAGTCTCAGGATCCCCAAAACGAACGTTAAACTCAATAACCTTTGCCTTATTATCCTTTATCATAAGTCCTACAAACACGAGTCCCCTAAAGTCCAAATTATCTTTTTGAAGTCCTTTTAGGAAAGGTAGTAGTATCTCATCGTAAATGTATTTTTTTATGTCTTCATCTATTACAGTATTTGGAGAAAAAGTTCCCATACCACCTGTGTTTTCGCCTTTATCATTGTCATAGGCTCTCTTGTAGTCTCTTACGCTATCTAGTGGAATAATGTTCTTTCCGTCGACAAAACAAAGCTGAGAAGCCTCTACTCCCGTTAAAAACTCCTCTATAACTATCTCATTACCTGAATCTCCAAACTTTTTGTCCGTCATTATCAGATTAATCGCGTCGACTGCTTCTTGATAAGTTTCCGCAATCAAAACTCCCTTTCCAGCTGCCAAACCATCGGCTTTAATAACTACTGGAATATCGAATTCCTTTAGTGCATCTATCGCTTTTTGGCTATCGTCAAAAGACATATACTTGGCTGTTGGAATCTTGTGTTTTATCATAAATTCTTTTGCATAGACTTTTGAACCCTCTAGTTCTGCAGCGGCTTTTGAAGGTCCAAATACCTTTATATTGTTTTCTCTCAAAACATCTGCAACACCTTCACAAAGAGGAGCTTCTGGACCTACTACAACAAAGTCTATTTCGTTCTTAATAGCATAATCACAAACTGCCTTGCCATCTAAAATATCTAGTTCATCTGTTTGTGCAATTTCTGAAATACCAGCATTTCCAGGGGCAACAAATAATTTTGTAAGCAAGGGACTTTGTTTGATTTTCCAAGCCAATGCGTGTTCTCTTCCACCACTACCAAGTATTAATACGTTCATAAATTTCTCCTTTATCAAATATTACTATTTACTTTCATATATTTTACAAATTGTTTCTACCATACCGATTCCGATGCCTAATGACGTCGCTATTTCATAGTATGATTTGCCTTCTTTGTTCATTGCCAAAACTTTATGGTTTAGGCTTTCTTTGTCTGGGTTAAGATCTCTCGACTCCGCTATCGCTGCGCTCGAGATGACAGGAGCACTTGTGTCATTTCGAGCTTGTCGAGAAATCTGACGATCTTGGTCTTTGTTAGGAGGGGCTTCGCTCGCATCATCTGTCATTTCGACTGCAGAACCCGAAGGGTTCGGAATGGATAAATCTTTAGCAGAGATGACAACCCCTTCCAATTCAGTAATCCTCTCGTCTTGCCTCTCCAATATCTCATAATAACTAAAGTTAAGTTCGTCCAACTCTTCTCTCAATTCTTTGTGCAATAAAAATAAGTCTGAAGAAAACAACTCATTTATTTCATTAATTTTTTCAGACAAATCATTTGTGAATTTGAGTAGTCTAATTACTCCAAAGATAAAAAAAACTACACCCACTAATATTATTATATATGACTTCATATTTTTATATCGATGCTATGATAAGTTCCATCTAGGCTCTGTTTCTTACCATCTTTGTTTTCATCGTCCTTTTTCTTTTGTTTTTTTGAATCTCGTTTATTTTTTTTATTTCGTTTATCTATCCTCGCTTTATTCGATGAATTCATTTCCATTACGCTTTCTTGCTGTTTTAGGCTTTCTTTTTGCATAGCCGTATTAGCCCCATTCCTAGACAGGTCTTCTTTATTCAAAAAATTAGGTTTTGCCTCTTTTATTTCACTTACTCTAGGCAAAGCTACCTGCATATCGATAGGGCGTATAGGCATTATATTCCTCTATTCTTCGTACCAAGAATCCATCACAATTTCGTTGTTCTTTTTCCTAAATATAACTTCCAAAATTCTCTCTTTTACACTAAAGTAATTATTATCTACCTTGAGTCTAACGCCAGGATAAACGTCTCCAACTTTGATATAAGATGTGTTTGCGTTCTTTATTTCTTTAGATAGCTTATCTAACTCTAATTTTAAATCAAAGAGCTTTTCTTCGTGTTCTTTTTTCAATGAGTCAGATTTTAGATACTTTCTTTTATCTGCTTCTGTTGGATTTCCCTTGCATCTTTGTTTCAGCAAATTCATTACAGCTTTAATTTTATCTATTTCTTTTTTTATAGTTTCAATTTCGCCCTGCAGATCTTGATATCTTTTAAGCATCTCCAAGGTAACACCTACAGCAACAAAGGTCGTAGTTCCCATTCTAGAACCGATACATTTAGCTTCTACAAATCTATTTGAATATATATTTCCGCCTACAATAAGACCGTTTTTTCCCTCTACACTAATAGAATTTTGGCAGATTACATCCGAATGCATAATCGTATCTGTAGATACACTACCACTACACTCTATAGTGGCACCGTTTAGGAACTTGGCTGTTATATCTCCACCAGCTTTTAAAACCGCTCCATCTTTACCCTGTACACCTCTATTGATAGTTAGGTCTTTGCCCGCTTCAACATAGGCTGATTCAACGACACCATATACAATAATATTTTCTGTCGCTACAACCCTATATCCGTTCGTAACGTTACCTCTAATAATTACCTCGCCAGCAAAGTCAATATTACCAGTTCCTATTCCGACATCTCCATTTATTTCAAGAGAGTGTTTTACTGAAATAGTTCCACCACTAAACTCTATATTTCCATCGACTTTTGAAATAACTTTCATAGTATCTTCTGAAACTTCAACATTTTTACCTATTTTAAAATTGACCATTCTGCCATCTCTAGCCTTCATAATCTTGCCCGTTACTAGAGTTCCATCCTTGCCCTCTGTAGGCATAGTCCTAGTGGCTAAAACGTCACCTCTTTTTGTTGGTAATAAGAAATTTGTATTCTTGAAATCGACAGAACCGTCTTCATTAATTGTTGGGTGAATATCCCTTTCTGTATCGAAATTATATGTGATTTCACCATTTTGACCGTTTTGTATTGGAATTCCCTTGGCTATCTCGATATCTCTAACGCTCTTATTTTCTCGAACGATATCATCTATTATATGTGTATGAACTCCAAATACAACATTTTTCTGTTCTAAGGCACGCATAATATCAGCTTTATTTAAAACCACTTCATCATTTTTGATGTCAATATCAATACTTGCCGTCATGTAATCCGAAGAAATAGAAACAAAAATAGAATAAGGTTCTACTTTTTCAACTGTTTCATTAGTTTTTTCTTTATGCATAGAATACCTCAAATCTTTAGTTCAAAAGTAATTTTAATTTCGTAATAGCCTTAGTATGAATTTGAGAAATTCTCGATTCTGAAATTCCTATTATTTCAGCAATTTCTCTATATGTCAGCTCTTCGTAATAATACAAACTAATTATAGTTCTTTCTCTTTCTCCTAATTTATCTATTCCTCTTGCTAATTCTTCTTTGATGGCTTTGTCCATCAAAGCTTTTTCCGGCTGCGAATCCTGATCCGCATCCACTAAAATATCATATTCTTTTCTATTTTCGAACTTTTCTTCCAAGGAAGCAATCGAAAAAGTAGATAGTTCGCACTCTAGTTTCGAAAGTTCCAATTCTGTAAGCCCCATTGCTCTAGCTAAATCAGAATCATGATACTGACCTCCGCTAGAATTCTGAACTTGTAATAAAGCTTTTTCGTATTCTCTATATTTTTGTCTTAAACTTCTAGGTATCCAGTCAAGTGACCTCAATTGGTCTACTACAGCCCCCTTAATTCTAAAATTTGCATAAGTTTCAAATTTATTTTTTTTATTTATATCGTATTTTTCGATAGCGTCTATTAAACCTAGTATTCCATAACTAACGATATCATCGTATTCGACATTATGATTATAATCCAAGTAGAGCCTTCCAGCTATAATTTTCACCAGCGAAATGTAATGAATTATTAGTTCATTTTTTGCGTCTTCATCACCGTCTATTTTATAACTTTTCCACAATTCTTCAATCGAGACTACAGCCATTTATAACTCCTTTGTCCCATGCCCAATAGTCTTTATAGACAAAATACC
>PDWI01026893.1_pt1 | contig 10660 bp, 7 predicted proteins | sample 1430891 | NCBI WGS metagenome assembly PDWI01 (sample SAMN01162508, study PRJNA174530) | Oral metagenome, whole genome shotgun sequencing project. | biome: Marine environment; feature: Marine mammal; material: Swab sample of the gingival sulcus; isolation source: swab sample of gingival sulcus... | reverse complement strand
TAATCAACGGTAATTATTCTTTAAAAATTAAAAGTATTAAACAATGGACAAAATACACGGGACTTGTATATCGTACAACTCCGGCTTTGCTTCCACTTAATGCAAATAAAGAATATAAGTTGAGTTTTGAATATTTACAAACAAATAAAGAGCAGTTTTCTGTTGTAATTGGAAAAGGCGGAAAGTTTAATAAAGAAAACGCAGAATTGATTCCAATAAAAGAAAACGAAGGTACTTTTGAATATACCTTTGAAACTGGGAATAGTAATGACTACTACATTGGTATTTACAAAAATAATTTAACAGATGGTATTTTCGTAATAGATGATTTTACTATCGAAACAAAAAAATAATTTCAGGAGTTATTTATGAACTTTGCTCTAACTGACTGGATAGTTTTTATAGGAATGATAATCTTATTGATTTCTGTTCCTTTCATAATGAAAAAATATGTAAAAGGTGTTGCTCACTTTCTGGTTGCAGGTAGAAATGTCGGTAGGTTCTTAGGCTTGGAATCAGATTCTATGGCGGGACTTGGTGCAATAACAATTCTTGCAATGTGGCAAATGAATTATAAGTCAGGTTTTGTTGGACACTTTTGGTTTTTGCTAACTCCAATTACAGCAGCATTAATTGCTCTTACCGGTTGGGGTGTTTTTAGGTACCGATTAACAAGAGCAATGACTTTAGGGCAGTTTGTTGAACAAAGATATTCCAAGAGAGCAAGAATAGCTTTTGGTTTTCTGGCTTATTTTGCAGGAATATTAAATATGGGAATTTTTCCTGCAGCGGGTGCTCATTTCTTTACATATTATATTGGGTTACCTCTGGAAATTTTTGGTGTTCCTACTACTGTTCTGCTTGTGTTTGCATTGGTTTCAACTGCAGCAACTATAGCAATAAATGGCGGACAAGTTACAATTGTTGTTTCCAACTTTATTCAGGCATTGTTTATTAATACATTGCTAATTGGAATTATGATAGTGATTTACAATATGTTTAGTTGGGAACAAGTTTCGCAAGCATTTTTAAGTGCCCCAAATGCCGAAGCAATGCTCCATCCTTTTAGTGATTCCGGTGAACAAGAGTTTGGAAAAATGTTTTTCCTTATAGGTGTTTTTTGGATGATTTATTGGGTAATTTCTTGGTCGCCAAATGCTCTTGTTACAAGTTCTGCTTCCGATGCTCATGAAGCAAAAATGATGAGAGTATTTGTAGAGATAAAAAAATTAGTTTATATGGGTTTAGGAATAGGCGTAATACCAATAGCAGTTTATGTAATTATGCACCATCCTGATTTTGCAGGAATTGCGGAAACAGTTAACGCTACACTTGCTACAATTGAAAACGAGCAAATAAGAAGTCAAATGGTAACTGTAACGGGAATGAAATACATTCTTCCGGTTGGAATTTTTGGGGCTTTCGGCGGACTTGTTCTTTTTGCTTATATGAGTACAGATACTTCGTACCTTCTTTCTTGGGGAAGTATTTTAATTCAAGATGTAATAATTCCTATAAGAGGAGGAAAACCTTTAGACCCTAAACGCCACATGATGTGGATTAGATTTTCAATTTTATTTGTTGCATCTTTTATAATAATGTTTAGCATTTTCTTTCCTCAAGTAGATAATATTTATATGTTCTTGGATTTAACCGGCGGTCTTTATTTATCATCTGCAGGTGTTATTCTTCTTGGGGGATTGTATTGGAAAAGAGGAAATACAAAAGGAGCTTGGGCTGCAATGATTACCGGAGCAGTTCTAACAATAATAGGTTTCTTTGGCAGATTAGCTTATCCAGATTTTCTTGATGGAAGAATTTTATCATTCTACATTACACTTATTTCAATTGCAGTTTATGTTATAACATCAATTTTTACAAAATCGGAAGGAGCTGATTTAGATAAAATTTTAGCGGAAGGCAGAAAAGAATTGGTTGATGATGTTAATAGAAAATGGTATAAACTTCCAAAATATATTCCTAAATGGGATAAATTTTTAGTGCCGTTTCTTTATATAGCAATAGCTGCTTTTATTCTTGCGTTCATCGGAGTTTGGATATACAATTCTGTTGTTGATGTTCCTATTCAAACTTGGCTGAATTTTTGGCAAATATACTTATATGTAATGTTCTTTGGTGGTTCTGTTTTTATGCTTGTATTAATTTTTGGAGGATTTAAAAATATAATAGCAATGTTCAAAGGACTTAAAACACAAGAAGTAAACACTAAAGATGACGGAAGAGTTGAATAAAAAATCATAAGGAAATTTTATGAAGAAAAATAATGTTAGTGGTAGTTTAACCTTACCGGTTCAAGCAGGAAAGGAAAAAGAATCTTTAGAACTAATAGAAAAATGGGGTGCCGATGCTATAAGAGATAGCAGTAGTGCAAAACTTCCTGAAGAAATGAAAAGCGGATCTTATGATATTTACTCGCAAATTTGTCTTGTAAGAGATGACCAAAAATGGATTAGAGAAAATTGGGATAAACTACCTCAAAAGTTTTTAATGTCGGAGTTTGTTACTGCTGTTTCCGATGAAGTTACGATTAACCCGATAGAAAACTATTTTGATAAAAAATATGAAATTGACTTAAACCATAACCCTAAAGATTGGTGGCAGGTTTTTGATAGAACAACCGGGGAAGAAGTTCCCAAATCGGACTGGTATTTTGATAACAATAACAAAACCGTAATAATTATAAAGGTTGAAAAATTCCACGTTTATACGGTAAACTTTTTGGTTTATCAAATTTGGGATTCAACTTCGATGTATGATCATCTTATTAATAATTGGACTATTCCTCCAATAGTAAGTACAGAGCCTTACCATAAAGATGCTTATGAACATTTGATGGAATATTTTGATAATTGGTTAGACAATCATAAATATTCTTCAGTTATTCGTCTTACAACTTTATGCTATCATTTTGTTTTAGATTCAGATAAAAACGGTGTTGATAAATATCGTGATTGGATGGGCTACATGGATACAATAAGCATTGAAGCTCTTTTAGATTTCGAAAAAGAATATGGTTACAGATTAACATCAGAAGATTTTGTTGATGAAGGATACTACAATGCAACACACAGAATCCCAAATAAGAAATATCAAGACTGGATGGAATTCATTCAAAAATTTGTTTCTGAGTTTGGAAAAGAACTTGTAGATAAAGTTCATGCGCAAGGAAAGAAAGCAGCAATATTCCAAGGTGATCATTGGATAGGAGTTGAACCTTATAGTGAAACTTATAAAAAAATAGGAATTGATATAAATGTCGGTGCAGCTGAAGACGGTGTGGCTTTAAGAAGATTATCAGATTCTGATTGTGATGAAATAAAAGAGATAAGATTATATCCTTACTTTTTCCCTGATGTATTCAAGCCAGGCGGAAAGCCTACGGCGGAATCTTTAAGTAATTGGATTAAAATAAGAAGAGCAATTTTGCGTAAGCCAATTGATAGAATTGGTTACGGAGGTAGATTGGAATTAGCACATCAATTTCCTGATTTTGTTGAACATGTAACAAAACTTGCAGATGAGTTTCGTTCAATTAAGGAAAATTCACAAATGACAAAGCCATATTCCCTTCCCATAAAAGTTGCTGTCTTAAATTCGTGGGGAAAAATTAGATCATGGATGAACAATTTTGGAAGAGATCAAAAGTTTTTTGTAAAACGCCCTGATGTAATTGCAGTTGCAGGTTCCAACTTATTAGAATGTCTTTCCGGTTTACAAGTGGAAATCATGTTTTTAAGTTTTGATGATATTAAAAAAACCGGAATACCGGAAGATGTAAATGTAATAATTAACGAAGGTGAAATGAATAGCTCTTGGAGTGGAGGTAAGCATTGGAATGATACGGTATTACTTACTAAAATTAAAGAGTGGATTTATAATGGAGGCGGTTTTATAGGAAATATTGAACCTACAGCTTTTCCTAAAAATGGAAGAGTTTTTCAACTTGCTGATATTATGGGTGTTGATAAAGAACTTGGAAGTTCGGTTATGACAGCAGGAATTCCTTTTGAGTTAGAAAATAATCACTTTATTATAGATGATAATTTCACTTCATTTGATTTTTTTAATGAAAAAAGTTATGTCTTTTCTAATTGTGAAACCACTAAAGTTTTGAAGACAAATAAAAACGGTTTGCATATTCAACTTGCAGCAAATGAGTTTGGCAATGGTCGTTCGGTTTATTTTGCCGGACTTCCTTATTCTTTGGAAAATACAAGATTATTAAGTATGTTGTTGTTAATAATACAGCTGAAATACAAACAACGGATATTTATAACAGCAAAGGTGAAAGACAAACGATAAAATTAAAATCTTATGAAAGTAGATGGTTTAATATAGAGTAGTATTTTAAATTTAATTTTTCATCACATTTTCTTTAATTAGCTAAAAAGCAAGGTTCAACTTCTGGCAGTTTGTACCATTAAGTTTACAATATGGTTAATACTAATTAAGTCAATAACAACATAGTATCGACTTTACCAAGCGGCATAATTTCTATGCCGCTTTTTTTATGCTTAATATTTTAAGAATAATTGCTTTTTATACGTTCAGATTTCGTTTTTATTCATCGGGAAAAGTAAGTCGCATGAAAAAGAAACAAATTTCTGGAACAAAAGGAGAGTTTTAATAGTTTATAAGATTATAATTTTCATAAAAAAGGTAATTATTATGATTTTTAATGAAATTGACAACCCTTTATCTGAACTTATTAGTGATGATGTGTATAAACTTTTAGATAGTAAAAACTTAATAAATAAAAAGTCAGTTAGAAATTATAAAATTAGAAAACATTACGATTTTCTGAGGAAAAAATCTATTAGTACCGGCGAAGCTATAGAAAAAATTAGGGAAAATTATCCTTATCTTCAATTTGATTCTATAAGGAAGATAATTTATAATCGTTCAAAAGTTTAATTTTTTATGAATCCTCTATAAAATTTGAGCATCTTATCCTATAGTTTTTAATAAAATAATGGATATAGTATGACTTTACAAACAAATTTAAACCACATAACAACAGAAGAAGAACTAAATAAAATTATTAACGAAAATGAAAATGTAATGGTCTGTTGTGGTAGAATGGGACCAATGTGTGTGCCAGTATATGGAATTATGGAAGAACTTGAAGATGAATATTCTCACGTTAAGTTTTTTGATATGGCTTTTGATTCACCAGATGCAAGAGCAATAAGAGAACTCCCCGAATGCCAATCTTTTTCAGGCTTACCGTTTACTGTTTACTATAAAAACGGGAAAGTTGTAAAAGCCACCTCCAGTATTCAAGACATGGAGCAAGTTACTGAAATTTTAAATAAAAATTTTGCTAAATAAAAAATTATGGAAAACAAATTTGATGTAATTATTCTTGGTGGCGGACCTGCAGGATTAACTGCAGGTATTTATTTATCAAGAGCAAAAGTTAATACTTTGGTTCTTAACGAAGGTACTGCTGGCGGTCAAATGGTATTAACTCACGAAGTAGCAAATTATCCGGGAATTGAAAGTATTAATGGATACCAACTATCTTCAACCATGAAAAAACAAGCAGTTTCTTTTGGATGCACAGTAAAATCCAATGTTAAAATCTCATCTATGGACTTGGAAGGTGAGATAAAATCTGTTCAAGTAAATGGTAAAACGGAATATAAAGCAAAGGCTGTAATTTTAGCTACCGGAGGCAAATCAAGAACAATTGGTGCACCAGGTGAAGATAAATTTAAGGGAACGGGAATTTCTTATTGTGCAACTTGTGACGGTGATTTTTTTCAAGATAAAAATATAATTGTTGTAGGCGGTGGAAATTCCGCATTGGAAGAAGCCGTTTCACTTACAAAATATGCAACTTCAGTTACTATAGTTCATCAATTTGATCATTTTCAAGCTTTTGAACATGCTGTAACAGAAGCAAAAGCTAATCCGAAAATTGATTTTATGATGGAATCGAAAGTTGAGGAATTTATAGGTGAAGATTCCTTAAAAAGAGTTAAAATAAGAAATATAAAAAGCAATGAGTTAATAGAAAAAGAAATTGACGGAGCTTTTATTTTAATAGGTTATGTTCCAAACACCGAAAAATTGAAAGGAATAATCCAATTGAATGAAAGAGGTGAAATAATAACAGACGAAAATCTCTCTACAAATATTGCAGGTGTTTTTGCTGCAGGCGATTCTAGAGCTAAAAAAATTCGACAAATTACAACGGCAATAAGTGACGGTACAATTGCAGCACTAAATTCTATTGAATATTTGCAAAAATTAAAGCAGTATTCCAACACCAAAGGAAAAGAACTAGTAAGTGAAGTTTCGTAAATAAAAATTTAAATAATTTTAATATTAAATAGTGCGGGGATTGAACTCATTCCTCGCACAAATAATTTTATCTAAAAAAACTTCTTTTTTTAATAAAGAATCCTTAAAGTTGCACTTCCGATTACAAGCAATCCGAATTTTACTTTTCAATATGTTTCGCTATAAATGTCTTAATGTTTTAGAGGTGAAATTGTTAGATATACATTCTGATGATTAGTAATCTATTCTAAAAGTTAAGTAAAATATGTTAAGTAATGTTTACTGCAGAAATTTCAGAAAGTTTTATCTTTTTAATCTGGATTTCAGTTCAATTTATTATATTATCTACTTTAAATAAAAATTATTAGGATAAAATAGTAATAGTATGACATCACAAGAAATCAGACAGCAGTTTCTAGACTTTTTTAAATCAAAAAATCACACTATTGTTCAAAGTGCACCGGTTGTTCCTTATGATGACCCGACACTACTTTTTACAAATGCCGGTATGAATCAGTTTAAAGATATTTTTCTAGGAACCGGTTCACGTGATTATAACAGAGCCACAGATACACAAAAATGTATTCGTGTAAGCGGTAAGCATAATGACCTGGAAGAAGTTGGGCACGATACTTATCACCACACATTTTTTGAAATGCTTGGCAATTGGTCTTTTGGTGATTATTACAAAGAAGAAGCTATTATTTGGGCTTGGGAATTATTGACTGAAGTTTGGAAACTTCCCAAGGAAAGACTTTGGGCAACTGTCTATAAAGATGATGAGGAAGCATTTAAACTTTGGAAAACCAAGACCGACATAAATCCTAATCATGTTTTAAAGTTTGCTGAAAAAGATAATTTTTGGGAAATGGGTGATACGGGACCGTGTGGACCTTGCTCGGAAATTCATATAAATGTTGGTGATGATTTTGATAATCCTAAATATGTTAATGCGGGTGTTGCAGAATGTATTGAAATTTGGAACTTGGTCTTCATTCAAAATAATAGAGATGAAACCGGAACACTTCACGAACTTCCTGCTAAACATGTCGATACCGGAATGGGTTTTGAAAGAATGTGTGCGGTACTGCAAAATAAAAAATCAAATTACGATACGGATGTTTTCCAACCGATTATTCAAGAAATTTCTAAAATTGCTAATATCGCATACGAGAAAGAAAATGATCAAATTGCAATGCGTGTAATTGCGGATCATGTAAGGACATTAACTTTTGCAATCGGCGATGGAGCTGTTCCCGGCAATGAAGGACGAAGTTATGTACTTAGAAGAATTTTGAGACGTGCTTCTCGCTACGGAAGAAAATTAAATTTAACTGAACCGTTTTTATATAAATTTGTAGATGTTTTGGTTAAAACTATGGGTGATGTTTTCCCGGAAATAAAAACCAATCAATCTAATATAGAAAAAATAATTAAATCCGAAGAGGAAAGCTTTAACGCAACTCTTGATAGAGGAATTGAACTTTTTGAAGAAATAACCCTGCAGATGGAAAAGAATAATTCCAAAATGATTACGGGCGATGATGTCTTTAAGTTGTACGATACTTACGGTTTTCCAGTTGACTTAACAAATGTGATGGCTCAAGAAAAAGGCTATGCAATTGACGAAGATAGATTTAATGAATTAATGGATAAGCAAAGAGAAAGAGCTAGAAAATCAACCAAAGATAAAATGGCTCCCGTTAATATTTCCAAAGCTATTGAAGAAGATTCCGATTTGGGAAAAACATTTTTTGAGGGTTATGATAATCTTGAAACTAAATCTAAAATATTAAAAATAACCGATAATTTTTTGGTTCTTGATAGAACTCCGTTTTATGCAGAGTCGGGTGGACAAATAGGAGATACGGGAATAATTAAAGCCGGAGAGAAAGTTAGTATTTTGAATACCTTAAAGAATAATAATATCTTTATTCACGAATATAGCGGCAACATAAAGTTAAATAAAAATGATGAAGTTACAGCGAAAGTTGATGCTCATAGAAGAAGAGAAATTATGCGTAATCATTCAGCTACTCATTTCTTACATGCTGCGTTACGAAAAATTCTCGGTTCGCATGTAAAACAAGCAGGTTCTTATGTTGGTCCCGATAGATTGCGTTTTGACTTTGCTCATTTTCAAAAAGTAACTAACGAAGAACTACAGGAAATTGAAGCACTTGTAAATTCTAAATTGCACGAAAACATTGAGCTGCAACATCATCGTAACATTCCTTTTGAAGAAGCAAAAAAAATGGGAGCGTTGATGTTCTTTGGTGATAAGTACGGAGATAAAGTTAATGTTGTTCAGTTTAGTGATTTTTCTCTTGAGTTTTGCGGCGGGACACATGTAGCTAATAGTTCGCAAATAGGACTCTTTAAAATTATTAGTGAATCATCAATAGCAAGTGGTGTAAGAAGAATTGAAGCAGTAACCGGACTTGGCGTTGAAAAATATATTAACAATCAGTTACAAGAGCTAAAAAATGCTGATGAAAAAATTATTCGGTTAAATGATGAAAAGAAAAAATTGGAGAAAGAACTAGCCGAGTTAAAGCTTAAGGAAAAGCTTGGCGAAATTGATTCAATTGTAAAGAATCCCATTAAGAAAAATGGAATAAATATTTTTAAGGGAAAAGTCGATGCCAATAATATGGATGAACTAAAATCTATGGGCGATGAGCTAAGAGAAAAGATAAAATCTGGAGTTGGGGTTTTAATTTCAGAGTTAGATGGTAAAGTCGGAATAGTTTGTATTGTAACAGATGATTTGATAAAAGAAAAAAAATTAATGGCGGGAAAGATTGTAGGACAAATAGCAAAAATTGTTGGCGGTGGCGGAGGAGGCAGACCTCATCTTGCAACTGCCGGTGGAAAAGATATAACAAAGATTGATGAAGCATTAAGCAAAGTGGAAGAACAAATATAAAATTATTTGAGCTGCAATCCTGTTACATAAAATATTAATGTGGAACTTTTAGAATCTGCTTATCAAACTTCTCTTGTTTATGATTTGAGAAAATTAGGATTAAACAGCAAACAAGAAGTTGGTTACGAAATAGGCTTAATAGTTAAGAATAAAGCTTTGATTGAAATTAAATCGATTGAAACATTAACTTTGTAAATTTTATTTTTTCTCTTCTTATATAACCACTCCAGTATTAAACAAAATAAAATAATGGAAACCGCAACTATAACTCCTTCTACATTTGTTTGATATTGCTGATGGATAAGAATAACCGAAGCGATTATACACAGAACAAAACCAATCAATGGAATAATTTTATTGCCATTAACTGATTTGTATAATCTGTAACCGGCAAGATTTACAATACCAAAAATTAGTAGAAAACCAACACTTCCTGCAGTAGAAATACTTTCTAGATCGAGAGTATTTACCAAAATTAAGGTAGCTATTGCTGTTATCATCAAACCAATTGGTTGTCCCCAAAGTTTTGCTAAAAAGTGATGGGGTAATTCATCATCCTCAGCTATTTCGTAATTTACTTTACTACCACCATAAAGCGAAGCATTAATGGCTGAAAATGTGGATATTAATGCTGCTACTGTGATAATTGAGAACCCTATTTGTCCGAGCATTGGTTTGGCAGCCTCGGCCAGAACATAATCTTGAGCAGTAGCTATTTTAGAAAAAGGTAACGAGCCAATAGTTACAACGGCAATTATAATGTATAGGATAATCACAAAAATAACAGCAATATAGTAAGCTTTGGGAATGTTCTCTTTCGGATTAATAATGTCGGGGGCTGCATTGGCTATCAGCTCAAACCCTTCATAAGCAACAAAAATAACCATTCCACCTGCAAAAAGTTTTATAGGCGTTTCCCAATGGTTAACAGCCAATTGGGGTAGGTTAGGATTCCCAATCAATCCATACGCTCCAACACCAACAAAACCAAGTAAGATTACCAATTTGATAATTACAGCATACGATTCTATTTTACTAACTACTGCAATGCTATAATAATTGATGGCAGTTGCAAATACCACGATAGCTGTTGCGTAAATATGAAAATCAATGTTTTTGTTTTGGGTTATTTCCAACAGATTGGGTGCATAAGAGGCAAAAGCCGAGGAGTATAGCGACAACATAATAATATAACTGACCCACAATAAGTTGTTGATACCTCCGCTAAATATATTTCGTCCGAAGCCTTTATTTACAAATTTTACTGTTCCACCTCTATCGGGAAATGCAGTTGATAACTTAACATAACTATACGAAGTTATTAATGCCAAAATTCCTGCAAATAAAAAAGCAATTGGTGTTCCTCCTTTTGCCAAAGAAACCGCTAAACCTAAAACTGCAAATATTCCGCCACCAACCATT
>PDWI01010070.1_pt1 | contig 10661 bp, 11 predicted proteins | sample 1430891 | NCBI WGS metagenome assembly PDWI01 (sample SAMN01162508, study PRJNA174530) | Oral metagenome, whole genome shotgun sequencing project. | biome: Marine environment; feature: Marine mammal; material: Swab sample of the gingival sulcus; isolation source: swab sample of gingival sulcus... | reverse complement strand
AGAAATTTTGCAGTTTGTGAGAGGATGGAGCAAAGAACGTTATTTTCTCTTAGAAAGACTCGTCATGGAATAATTCTTAATAGGCCTCTTATTAAAAATGGGGATTTTATGGTGGTTTCTAAAAAGGAGATAGACAGAGACTTTGGCGGGGATATGTTAAAGGCACTTTTAGCAGTTAGATATCATATGCATAAAATTTATTTTCAAAGTTATGCTAAAGGGGTTATTCCAAAGGATGAGTATGTTCCAATTAAAAAGGTAGATGAGAGAGAACAGATTGCTGGGGGTAATTTAAAATTAAATTATAAGAGGTAGAAGGGATTTTTCTTTATTTTCGGTTGGATATTTTCGTAGTTTTTTTTATTTCTTTTTTGGTGTATATTTCTTCAAGCATTATTTAAGGGACTGTTGCTAAATAGCGTCTTTTGCTTAGAATTCTTTAAGAACGGGAGATTGTCTTCGATTTAAGAATTTCAAAATACATTTAGCTTCTCGAAATTCACGTTCTTCGACTTTGAACAAAGCACTTGTTTATCGACAGCACTTTTAAGCTTAAATTCTGAACTATATAAAATAAATACTTCTGTTAAAAGAGATGAAAGACTTAAGCGAAAGTCTTGAGATGTATCTTAAGACTATTTATATCCTGAGTGAAGAACGTAAGGATGTGGGGGTTCATGCAAAAGATATAGCGGTTTGTCTTAATGTTTCTAGGCCCTCCGTAACGGGTGCCCTTAAACTTTTAAAGGAAAAAGGGTTTTTACATTATGAGCCGTATGAGTCGGTTACTGTAACAGCAAAGGGAAAACGCAGGGCAAAAGAGTTAGTTAAGCGTTATAAAATATTAAAAACATTTTTTTCTGAAGTTTTAGGGGTAGATGAAGCTAAGGCAGACTCTACGGCTTGTGAGTTAGAACATGCGGTTGAGGGGGATGTTCTTAGAAGACTTGTAAGTTTCCTAGATTACATGACTTTATGTCCTAGAGGTGGGGTTATTTGGGATTCAAAGAGAAGAAAGTTCTTTTGTGAGACTAAGAAAGAGGAAGAGGGCGAAAACTGCCCATCTATTAATATAAGAAGTAAAACTTGAGTAATTTATTTGGATTATCTCTTGACATATCTTTTTAGATCTTTAAGATTGCTAAATTAAAATTAGGTGAGCCTAATTTTAAGGAGATGTGTTTTATCTTTAGTTGTTCTAAATTTATTTCGCAAGAATCTAGATTTAAGGAGTTTATAAAAGAAAATTATGAAACGGTTATCAAATTTGAAGATAGGGGAAAAGGGGACCGTAACTACCTTACAGGGGAATGAGTCGGTTGTACAGCGGCTTACCGCTTTAGCACTTTTGCCCGGTTCGGTTGTGGAAGTCTTAAGAGTTGCTCCATTGGGGGATCCTATAACTATAAAAATAGGGCGGACGCAACTTTCTTTAAGAAAAGAGGATGCTTCTATAGTTTGTATAGAAGATTAGTTTATTAAAATTTATAGCGAAGTTAGGGATATTTATGAATACAGCGGCTGAATATATTGAACCAGAAGATGTTTCTATTGGAAGCGGTGCTTTAGCAGAGGATGATTCTGTGGTTATTGCTTTGGTTGGAAATCCGAATACGGGAAAGAGTACATTATTTAATAGGCTTACAGGGCATAGACAGAGGGTTGGAAACTATCCTGGTGTGACTGTAGAAAAGAGAGAGGGGTATGCCACGATAGCGGGAGAAAAGGTCTTGGTTGTGGATTTACCCGGGGCATATAGTTTAACTGCTTCTTCTGCAGATGAGAGAGTGGTTGTTGATTTTATATCTGGAGGGATTAAAAATCAAAAGACTCCGGATGTTGTAGTATGTGTTGCTGATGCTACTAACTTAACAAGAAATCTATATTTGGCTTCTCAAGTGTCGGAGGCTAATTGTCCAGTTGTTGTCGCTTTAAATATGTCTGATGAGGCTCAAGCTCAGGGAATAGAGATAAATGCATCTCTTTTATCTGAGAGGCTTGGTATTAGGGTTGTTCCAACTGTTGCTACAAAGGGAGTTGGAATTCAGAAATTAAGACAGGAAATAGAGGCTGCTAGAAAAGACAGAAAGAGGATGAAGAGAGTTTCTTTTCCAGAGAATTTGAAATCTGCGTTTTCTGCTCTAAAAAATAGGTTAAAAGGTTACATACCTTCTGATATTTCCGAAATAGAGCTTCAGAGAATTTTCTTTGATGGGCACGGGGGAGTGTCTCAAAAGTATAAGATTCCTAAAAAAGAATTAGAAAAGATTCGTTTAGAAATAGGAAAAGAGTTTGAGATTAGTGCTGGATTAAACAAAGTAGAGCCCATTGTTCGTTATGAATGGTTATATAAGCAGACTAAGGGAGCTGTTAAAGAAAGCGTTGTAAATAGGACTCGAATGCCTGATAGGATTGACTGGGTTTTAACCAATAAGTTTTTTGGGTTTTTAGTGTTTTTAGCCGTTATGTATGCGGTGTTTGAGTCTATATATACATTTGCCGGCCCGTTTATGGATTTTATCGATGAGCAGTTTGGGGCTTTAGGTGATTGGGCAGGGGGCTTTTTAGAGTCTTCTCCAATGTTACATAGCTTAGTTGTTGATGGAATCATTGCTGGGGTTGGGGGAGTTGTAATTTTCTTGCCTCAGATTCTTATATTGTTTTTGTTTATAGCGATATTAGAAGATAGTGGGTATATGGCAAGGGCTGCATTTTTGATGGATAGGATTTTTGGATGGTGTGGCTTAAATGGAAAGAGTTTTGTGCCTCTTTTATCAAGCTTTGCATGTGCCGTTCCGGGTATTATGGCAGCCCGAATTATTGAAGATTCAAAAGCTCGGTTGGTTACCATATTAGTAGCACCCTTAATGAGTTGTTCCGCTAGGTTGCCTGTTTATACTTTGTTTATCGCTGCTTTTATTGAACCCGTATGGGGCGCAGGCTGGGCAAGTTTTACTTTGTTTGCAATGTATTTCTTTGGCCTTGTTGTAGCGATCCCGCTTGCATATTTGTTTAATTATTTTGTTAAGGGGAAGGAGGAAAAGATACCTTTTATCTTAGAAATGCCCCCATATAGATTTCCTCAAGCACGTGATGTGCTTATGCGAACTTGGGAAAGAGTAAGGCATTTCCTAGAACGTGCAGGAACTGTAATTCTTTGTATGTCTATTATTGTATGGGCCTTGTCCTATTTTCCACATCCTGAAAGTGTAAAAACAGAACTAAACGCTAGTTTTGTTAAATCTCTTTCTCTAGAGAAAGGCATATCAGTAGATAAAGCAAAGCTTTTACTTGAAGATGAGAGTGTTTCTAAACGTTTAGACAGCGCTTTAGCAGCGGCTTATATGGAACAAAGTTATTTGGGGCGGCTTGGAAAATCAATTCAACCTATTTTTGCTCCAGCTGGGTTTGATTGGAAAATTACTGTTGGGGTTTTAGCTAGTTTTCCAGCACGTGAAGTTATAATTTCTACTTTAGGTATCCTATATAGTTTAGGTGGGGAGGTAGATGAAGAATCGTCTGAATTGGTTCAGTCTATGAGTAAAGCAACCTGGGAAGACGGACGGGCTGTTTTTTCCCCGCTGATAGCCATAGGGGTAATGGTCTTTTTTGCGCTTTGTATGCAGTGTGGGGCTACTGTTGCTGTAATCGGTAGTGAGGTGAGTTGGAAGTGGGCGTCTTTTGCTTTTGTTTATATGACAGCGCTTGCTTGGCTTGGAGCTGTTGTCGTTTATCAATTAGGCAGTTTATTAATGTAGTATAACGTTCTTTCTATGGTTTGTAGATCTCTTCCCGAATAGGAAATATGATTTTAGAGTCTATAATAGTATGTTTAATAGTTATTGCAGCGGTGCTAGGACTGTTAAAGATTGTTTATCAAAATAATATAAAAGGAAGGCCGTTCCACGAACATTGTGTCGGATGTGGGGGCTGTAGACTTAAAAGTCTTTCTAAAGAGAACAAATAAGGAAATAGTTATTATGTCCTCTTGTAATACTCAATTGTTAACTGATGTAACAAAAGGCTCTACTGTCGTTTTGCATTCAATATCAGCAGGAAGAAAACTCTCTAGTAGGCTCTCTACTATGGGTTTGATTGTTGGCACTTCTTTTAAAGTGATAGATAGGTCTCCACGCGGGGCTTTGGTGCTAGCTATTAGGGGGACTAGGTTGGCCCTAGGGGCCGGTGCCGCTTCTAAAATAATAGTAGTACCAGATTGTTAGTCTATCTTTTTACTATTAATTTTAGCAATTGTTATAGCTACTATTGACAAAAAGCTCTTTCTTGGTTTAGAAAGCGAAAGTTAGCCGAGATTAACTTTTTTAATAAATGAGTTAGCCTAGGCTAATTTTTTAACAAAGAAGTTAGTTTAGGCTAATTTTCTTTGTTTTTTTTGCAGAGGAATCATTTTTTTATTTCAGAAGAATTAGGCTGATAAAAGGAGTCTAGTGTCAATGTGTCAGGTCAGAGAAAAAAGGCAATTCTCAAGTTGGACAAAAGGAGTGCTTGCGTGTTTACTTCTTTTAGCTTTATTGCCAACGAATGTTTTTGCTCAAGAGGAACAAGAGGGTGAAACATCTCGACGAAAAACTAACTTTGATGAAATGGTTGTAACTGGAACAAGAACAGAGCGTTCCATTCTTGATGTTCCAGTACGAACTGAGTTAATTAGCCGAAGTGGAATTGAAACAATACAAGCAGATACTTTAGCTGATGCTGTAGAGTGGACTACTGGTATTAGGGCTGAGCAAAATTGCCAGAACTGTAACTTTTCCCAGATTAGGTTGTTAGGTCTTGATGGGCAGTATAGCCAAATTCTTTATGATAGTCAGCCAACTATCTCATCTCTAGCGGCTGTATATGGTGTAGAACATATTCCTGCACTTTTAATAGATCGTATTGAAGTTATTAAAGGTGGTGGTTCTTCATTATACGGTTCAGGTGCTGTGGCTGGTGTTTTAAACATTATTCCGCGTGAAGCTACAGAAAATGGCGGAAGTCTCGGGGCTTCTTATTCATTATCCGATGGTAAAAACCTTTATGGTGTAAATGCGGCTGGTGAAATTGTTTCTAAAGATAAGCTTTCAGGGATGTTCTTCTACGGACATACTCGTTACACTAGTCCTATAGATTTAACCGATGATGGTTATACTGAAATAGGAAAGCGTCAGTTAGATGCTTTTGGTTTCAGGGCGCATCGTTACTTGCTAGATAAATCAGCAAAGCTAGTTCTTGATTACAGCAGAATGTATGAAGATCGTCGCGGTGGAGATCAGTTAGATGTGCCTGAGTTTATGGCAAACATTGCTGAATCAATTCAAACTAGCAGAGATTCTGTTTTAGCGTCTTGGTCGCATACTGTCTCTAGTGATTTTGATTATCATTTAGGTCTTTCTTTTGCTAAAACCAAAAGGGATTCCTACTATGGTGCTGGAATGGATCCTAACGCATATGGAACTACAGATAACCCATATTGGGTATACGATGCTCAGTTTAACCATCATTTTGATGCTGCTGGTATGCATACCTTATCATGGGGAGTTCAAGGTTCTATTGATTCCTTAGAAGATAGCCAGCCTGCATATGATTTTGCAACAGATGAAGACTACACAAATGTAGGTGTTTTCATTCAAGATGATTGGGCTTTTCATGACACATGGGCATTAGTAGCTGGCCTTAGAATGGATGATAATTCTGAGGTAGATAATGTAATTTTCGCTCCTCGTGCCGCTTTAATGTGGAACGCAGGGCAGGATCTAAGAGCAAGACTTTCTGTTGCTTCTGGTTTCCTTGCCCCTCGTGTTTTTGATGAAGATCTTCATATCACTCAAGTTGGTGGTGAGGGTGTTATTATCAGAAATGCAGAAGATATAGAGGAAGAAAAATCTCTTAACGTATCTCTTGGAGTAGAATACACACCAGAGATTGGTTATGCCTTAAGTTTAATTGATGTAAATGTTTTCTGGACTGAGTTAGATGATACTTTCTCAGTTGATGAGGCAGACGATGAGTCTACTGAGGGAACATTAGAGTTTGTTCGTTCAAACCGAGGCGGAGCCAGTGTTTATGGTGTTGAGTTCAACCTTGGCTATGGTGTGCCTGAAGAATACCAAATTGACCTAGGTTATGTTGAACAAAGATCTGAGTATGATGACGCAGACCCAGATTTTGGTTCTAAAGACTTTTTCAGAACTCCAGAAAGATATGGTCAATTAAAAGTTACGGTTGGAGATGTTGATAGACACGGACAAATTTTCTTAGGCGTTCGATATACTGGCAAAATGCAAGTTCCGCATTATGCAGGCTATATTGCTGAAGATCGTCTAGATGAGTCTGATTCATTTATCACTATCGATGCTAATGTTTCAAAGAGTTTTGATTTAGGTAGTAAGGGTACTAAGTTTGTTCTTAGCGCTGGCGGAAAGAACCTTACTGATGAGTACCAAGATGACCTAGATCAGGGAATGGATCGTGATGCTGGTTATGTATATGGTCCAAGATTTCCTAGAACTCTTTTTGTAGAAGCTAATTATAAATTTTAGTTCTTAATACGGAAGTCTCTTTTCACACGGGTCGCTGGGGTGTGTCTTTGAGGTGCACCCCAGCTTTTTTTAGGAGAATTGAAAATGCAATTATGGCAGTGTAAAATTGCTTTTGGTTTTTTATTATTGCTAGGCCTGCCTATCTCGGCCAAAGGAGATACTTTAAAGAGTGCAGAGTCAGTTATAGCTAAGACTAATCAAGATGCTGTGCATTCACAAAAAAGAATCGATTCCACTTATGATTCAATCCATGCCAAATTTCAGGAATATCGTCGTTTGACTGCTGAGACAGAGTCCTTAACAGCTTATAATAAGCAATTGGCATCTCTTGTTAAATCTCAGCGTAAAGAATTACAGTCCTTGACTCAGCAACTAGATGAGATTGAGACTACAAAGCGCGATATTTTACCATTAATAGAGCGTATGATTAATATGCTTGGACGTTTTGTTGATAGTGATATGCCTTTTTTACTCCAAGAACGAAAAGATAGAGTTGCTAGATTACAAGCGAATTTGCATAGCGCAGATATTTCTTTATCTGAAAAATATAGACAGGTGTTAGAGGCTTATCAAATTGAAAATGATTATGGAAAGAGTATCCAAGCATATCGTAAAGAAATGTCAATTGATGGCACAGTTCTTACTGTAGATATTTTGAGATTGGGAAGAGTTGGGCTGTATTACCGAACTCTAGATGGCGAAAAATGTGGATACTACGATAAATCTCAAGCTAAGTGGTTAGGAATCTCTAATTCCTATCAGGGTGAAATTAAGAAAGGGATAAGGCTTGCTCATAAGCAACTTGCACCTACTTTCTTAGAGCTTCCGTTACAAGCTCCAAGTGTTGCAATTGCTAATTGAGGAGTAAAAGAAAAATGAAATTAAAAACCTTATTAGCATCTGCTTTAATCTCTAGTTTTAGTCTGCTTCCATTAAGCAGTGTCGCTGAGAATAATAAAGCAAGTTTGGATTCATTATTGTCTGAAGTGCGGGCTAATCAAAAGAGCCAAGTGGTTTTTGACAGAAAACGAGAAGCTTTGTTTAAATCTAGGGAAGCAGAGCGTGCTAAGATGTTAGCAAATGCTGTAGCTCTAAATGAAAAACAAAAAGAACAAAATGAGCTTTTAACAAATGCTTATGATGAATACGAAAAAATACTTGCCGAAGTAAAAGAAAAACTGCGTATTAAATCTGGTGACTTAGGCGAAGTTTTTGGTACTGTAAGGCAAGTGGCTGGTGAGTTAAGTTCTGAGTTGCAAGAGTCTTTAATTTCAGCACAGTTACCAGGGCGTAGTGCTAAAATTGCACAAATTGCAGAAGGTAGTTCTTTGCCTACTAGTTCTTCCCTAGAAGAGATTTGGTTTGTTTTGCAGCAGGAAATGACCGAATCTGGAAAAGTGGCACGTTTCGAGGCGAATGTTGTAAATCGGGATGGAGCCAAGCAAAAACAAAGTATTCTTAGGATTGGGCCATTTAACGCAATTACTGATGCTGCATTTTTACGTTATGTAAGTGAAAAAGAGCAGCTTGTGGAGCCTAGACGTCAACCTTCTGGTTCTCAATTAAGTCTTGCCGAAGAGTTTTTTGAATCTAGTAATGAAGAGTTGTTACCCGTTGTAATAGATCCAACAAGAGGCACTCTTATTTCTTTATTAAGAGAAAAGCCAAACGTTATGGAGCGAATTTCTCAAGGTGGATGGATTGGTTATTTTATTCTTTGCCTTGGTGCTGTCGGAGTTGTTGTTGCTATTGTAAGGGTAATAGTTTTATTTGGCATTGATTCTTCAGTCAAAAAACAAATGGCTTCTTTAAATAACTTATCTGATGATAATCCTTTAGGGCGAGTTTTGCTTGTTGATAAATCTAATACTGTCGATATGCATGAACTGGAAAGTCGTCTTGATGAGGCTATTTTAAATGAAACTCCTGTTCTTGAAAGGGGGCAAAGTGTCTTAAAACTTTTTGCTGCTACAGCTCCTTTACTTGGACTTCTAGGAACTGTTACGGGTATGATTGCTACTTTTCAGTCTATTACCTTATATGGAACAGGAGATCCTAAGCTCATGGCTAGTGGTATATCGCAAGCTCTGGTTACTACTATGCTTGGATTGCTTGTTGCTATTCCTTTGTTGTTCTTAAATAGTTTGCTTCTTTCTCGTAGTAAAGCGTTAACTCAAATATTATATCAGCAAGCAGCTGGTCTTGTTGTTCAACGCAAAGAAGCTCAAGAACAAGTTCAGTCTAACTTATCAGTATCAGCCGGGTAGGAGTTGTGATGGAGTGGTTGTTAGGACCTACACTTTCGTTTATTGAAACTGGTGGGGTTATCTTATGGATCGTTTTTGCTGTTTCAACAGCAGCCTGGGCTTTGATGCTAGAGCGCCTTTGGTTTTACTATAAACAGTATCCTCAGCTTCGTAGTAAACTAGTGGCTGAATGGCAAAAACGGAAGGATAAAGTTTCTGTTCAAGCCGAGTTAGTAAGGGAGCTATACTTATCTAGTGCTGAAGTGCCTCTTCGAAGAAATATGCCAACTCTTAGGGCTCTTATCGCAATTACTCCTTTGTGTGGTTTGTTAGGGACTGTTACCGGCATGATAGAGGTTTTTGATGTTATGGCTGTTATTGGTTCTGGAGATCCTAGGGCAATGGCTTCTGGGGTATCGAAAGCTACTATGCCAACAATGGCGGCAATGGCTATAGCGGTATGTGGCCTTGTTGGAACTAGTCGTTTAGAGCGGGCCATTAATAAAGAAAGCTTAGCATTAAATAGGCTATTTAGCAGAGATGGTGGTGTTAGTTCAGGTGAGGTGTCATAAAAATGAAGCCTAGAATAAATTCTGTAATAAGCGAAGAGAACGATATCAATATGACGCCAATGTTAGATATCGTATTTATAATGCTTATTTTCTTTATTGTTACTACTAGTTTTACTAGAGAATCTGGTATAGACGTCCAGCGCCCACAGGCTTCTACAGCAGAGCAAGTAGAAGGGGCTAGCAATATTCTTGTTGCCTTAAGAAGAGATGGTGCCATTTGGCTTGACAAAAGGAATGTCGATTTACGTTCCGTGGCGGCAAATATAGAAAGGCTGCGTTTACAGTCTCCTGATGGCAAAGTAATAGTGCAAGCGGATAAGGCAGTTTCTACTGGTTTGCTAGTTCAAGTTATGGACCAAATTCGTTTAGCTGGTGTTAGTGATATTTCTTTAGCTGCTGAGGCAGAGGAGCTTTAGTTGTTGTGATTCGTTTACTGTCTTTTCTAGGTGCTGGTTCCCTTTTTAGCGTGGCCTTTTTTACTGGGCTTAGTTTTTTGGTTAATCAGGGGGATGGGTATATTAGCCCTAAAGATGGTAGGGCGCCTATTTCTATGGTGTCTGTTCGACGCGAAAAGGCAGTAACAAAGAAAGAGCGGCGATTTGAACCACCGCCACCCAAGATGGTAGAAATGGATCCTTTACCTACTATAGCTTCTGATAGTGTGCAAAACATGCCTTCAGCTCCTTTTGAAACTCCTAAGTTTTCCTTTTCTGGTATTCAGGGAACGGGAGCTTTGGTTGCAGGTTCTTTTATTGCAAAACCAATGGTATTAAGAGGCTTAACTCCAGTAGCCTATTTTCCACCAGAGTATCCATATCGCGCTCAAAGTGCGGGCATAGAAGGAGCTGTTGAAGTGGAGTTTACTATAGATGAAAATGGAGCAGTTACAGATATTAAAGTCATTAAGGCTACCCCTCCAAATTACTTTGAGAGGGCTGCTAAGAGAGCAATAGCGCGTTGGAAGTTTCATCCTCAAATGGAGAAAGGGGTTGCTGTGCGACGCAGGGCTTCTCAAGTTATTACTTTTAAGCTTAAGCATTAATTTAAAGAGAGTTTGAAAGATGAAGTATCACAATGGTTTGAGATTAGCATTAGTTTTGTTTCTGTTTGTAGCTCTATCTCCCATGACTGCATATGCTAGCGGAAATCATGATGCAACATGTTCCCCTTCTCGTTCTACTTCTAGAGCCTTATCTGAAATTCAAGAGCATCTAAATAAAGGGGAAGCTCAAAAAGCAAAATCTGAACTAGATGAGCTAGCTTCTGATATAAATAGGGCAGAAGAGCCTTGTGATTACGCC
>PDWI01010069.1_pt1 | contig 10661 bp, 9 predicted proteins | sample 1430891 | NCBI WGS metagenome assembly PDWI01 (sample SAMN01162508, study PRJNA174530) | Oral metagenome, whole genome shotgun sequencing project. | biome: Marine environment; feature: Marine mammal; material: Swab sample of the gingival sulcus; isolation source: swab sample of gingival sulcus... | reverse complement strand
TTAAGTCGTCCCAGTTGAAATCAACGGTTCATCCCCACAGGCATGGGGAACACGGTTGCACTCGTCTTTTAGCTTAATCAGTAATCGGTTCATCCCCACAGGCATGGGGAACACATCAATTGCCCAGATCATATTCCTAAAAATAACGGTTCATCCCCACAGGCATGGGGAACACCTATCATTCAACCTGTCTAGTCATAAATCGTGCGGTTCATCCCCACAGGCATGGGGAACACGTAATCAATCGCGCGCTGAGTACCGAGAATGCCGGTTCATCCCCACAGGCATGGGGAACACACCAATTCTAACTTATTGGTTTAAAAAGTAAAAACAGAACCTGGAATTTCTACCAACTAAATTGCCTAATTTTTCTACTTTGTTAAAGAGCACGTTCTTCACCTTCAGGAAGAAATGAAACCAATCGCAGGTCGTCCATATCCACTGGAATCCGGCGATTGCGGCCAATCGTTTGAAAGTCGAAGCCTGACTCGGTATTCGTTTTCCAAGCCATGACGATATTGCCGTCGTCACTTAACTCACTACATTGTTCCCAGATCATCTCACGCACTCTGCGTGATACATCTCCTACGTAAACACCGGCACGAATTTGTAGTAACCAAATTGCCAAGCGCCCTCGCAGACGTGGGGGAACATTTTCCGTAACAACTACCAGCATCGCCATATTATTTACTCCGGTGTCCAGAGTCTCCCATCGACTCAGCGGGTGGGATGGCCGGTGGAATTGACTCTTCTGGCATATCTGGTGGTTTAATTTCACCAGCTGCCAAGACTTCTTCAATCATCGGTATAATCTTCGCCAAGGTTTTCTGCTGACGAAATGCATCACGACAGGCAATGCGTACTTCACGATCAGGGTTATGTGGATTTTTAGCCGCTATTTGAAAAGCTATCGGCACAACCGTGTCAAATTTAAAAATGTCCGCAATATCGTAAACAAATGACAGTGGCTTGCCCCAGTGGATAAAGCCCATCGCTGGCGCATAGCCCGCCGCAAGTACCGCTGCCTCGGTGATTCCGTATAAACAAGACGTTGCAGCACTCATGCATCGGTTAGGAATATCACTGGTATCCCAATGATCGGGGTTATAATTACGGCGCTTCCACTTCACCTTATAACGCTTTGCCAATAGCTCGTAAGTTTTGCGCACCCTAGCTCCTTCGATTCCGCGTAGTTGCTGGATACTACGCTTGGCCGGTGCAGCTTCACCAAAACGAACGGCGTACATTTTCCGAACAACCTTCAGGCGCAGGCTATCATCCAAAGCCAACTTAGCCTGGTACAACAGACGATCACAACGCGCGCCACCGGGCTGACCTGCGGAGTACAGGCGTACTCCGGCTTCACCAACCCAAACCAGCAACGTCCCGACCTCTGAGGCCAGCCGCACCGCCGCGTGAGAAACACGTGTCCCTGGCTCCAGCATAATGCAGGCGATAGAACCTACTGGAATATGGGTACGCACTTCCTCCTCCTGTATCAAGACAAAGGCGCCATCTTTCACATCAATCTGCCCATATTTTAGAAAGATCATAGACACACGATCCTTCATGGGAATTGGCTTTAGGGGAATAAATGGCGTATTAGACATGCATCATGCCCGCCTTACCAATAACAAACCACAACCAAAGGCTCTGGATTTACCCATGCCGTGAAACAGTGTTTGCCGAAACAGCCCAGGGTCAGTCACTGTCAATGTGCCCTGAAAGTCCACCGTACTGTATCGAACTGGCTGCTTTTGCTTTTTTGCTACGCTTTTATGGCGACGATAAGCATCCACCAGCAGGGTGTCGGGGTTCACCTCAAAACCATTACGCTCCGCCCGCTTCAATAACCATTGCGTGCCGCTGGACTGAACAATCTCTTGTAATGCAGGCTTTTCATTACAAGGAGGCTGCTGAAGACCAAGGCACTTTTTTGCATGCATCACAATATCGTGGCGTTTCCTTTTTCCGTTCTCGTCTTTCACCGTCACAACCGGATTCACACGTAAACTAAACAATAAACGCTGCCCTGCGGATAGTTGTGGGTCATACCGTTTAGGTGGATCAATCAACCAAACTCCGGTTGAGTCAACGGGCATGCGCTTCGACAAAATATAGTATTTACTACGCGCACCATCATCCATACGCCGGTACAGAAAATCGCGAGAGGCTTCAGGATCATCATCAAACAAGCGCCACAATGCTTGATGTTCCCGATAACCATCCTGCGCAAGCATTTTGGCTAACTGTTGATGATCGACCAACGGGTTGAGTGTCATTCGACTAAGATACATCACGATGCCTCCTCAATAGTTTCGGCAGCATAATACTCATTTCGATTGGAGAACTGCCAACGCCGACGGCTGTGTACCTGATCCCGTCGTGGGTAACGCATTGTCGCTTCCAAACCACTCAATGCTTCCTCGGAAAAACCCGCCTCCCAGTAATAACGGTGTAGCTTGGTGCGCTTTGACTTTGGGGCATCTATCCAGTTTGCCGCTGTTTCTTCTTCTAACCCTAAAGGGTACTGGTCAAATGCCTGTTTCAGTGAAGACGCCGTACTAATCTGAGGAAACAACGGCAGGCTAACCGGGCACGACTTCCGCCCAAGGTACAGCGTAAAACGAGGCTTCAGGAGCTTTTCCCGCAGTGCCTCAAGTGAATAAGGTGGCGAATCTGCACAACAGGCAACAGCCACCTGATACCAGGCATCCGTTCGATAATCCCGCTGGGACAAGATGGTATTTCGGTTATGTTTGTCAAACATTAACTCATCACGTCGAATCGCATAGCTGCGCTTACCACCCGGAACTTGCACAGTATGGTAATCCCGCAATACCTCCCCCGGCTCTCTGACACACACAGCGAAGCAATAATCCTGATTCAGACGCAGATGATCCTTATCATCTTCCCGCTCAATGCCAATAGCCGCTGCCAGCAAGCCTGTGAGTGCCGACTTAGTGGGGTGCCCCAGGCTTGGGCGATGTTCCCCTACGGCAATATCCCCCCACGATGCCAACGCACCATGCAACTGAAAAACCAAAAATTCAGGCATGCTCACGCCTCCGTTGCACACTGAATCACGGCCGCTAAACTACCCTCCGCTGTCATTGCATTCAGGCAACTAAACTGATCGACACACGGGCCGTACACCGCCTCCATATTTTTTGCGGTCTTTTCTAACTCATAAATGGCTGCACTCAACATATCGTTACTGTACACGGGCTTTAAGAAGGCAACAGACAAGGAGCGTGGCTGCTGGCTGCCCGTTTCACAACGAATATAGGAAGCCCGCGCACGGGATGCAAAGCTGTTTTGTTTGCCACTGGGCGATACCGTGGCAGCACTTTCAATTAATGCAGCCAATGTTTTATTGGCAAGTGCCTCATCTCCAGATAAGTTTTTCACCAACAACTCTTTATCAATACACAGATATAGGTAGAACAAGCCTGCGGCAAACTCCGTATCACCAAGATGTGCTGCACCCGCATCATCTTCACCATTATTAAGATCATCCACTGCTGTGAAAAAATCATCTTCAACCGCAACCGAATGCACACTCACCGCATGAGCAACCTGAGCCGCAGCTTCGGTATTAAATAACGGCTTCGAGGCCAGCATTCGCCCAAACAATGCAATATCAGCAGCCGTATGTTGCCTGCGTAGCAAGGCGAGCTCCTCTTTATCAGGGCCACTGTTACGCTCCGCCAGGGAGGCAACCAGGTCATCAACCAACTGGCGCTCTTCTGGACTCACATGAACCAACTGCTCGACTTCGACTTCTTTTAACGCCAATGCCTGTTTGGCATCCCCTTCCAGCTCTTTCAAGCGCTTCTTGTCAGTCGCAGACAGTGTTTTTAGCTTACCAAACTGCTCGGCAATGGCTTTTGCCCAATCCATCGCGTCTTTTTTAGTCACACCCTGCGCCTGTAGCGCCTTAAACACTTCCACGCCCAACTCTTTTGTTCGGGTACCAATATGCCCTTTTAGACTCTCAGCAAAGACATCAGAGGTACGCCATGCACGCTTTAGACTTTGCGACGACACACGCAAACGAGGCTTGCCGCCCATGATGGCGGTTTTTGGCCGCCCCAAGTCATCACGATTCAGGTTGGCTGGTGGATAAGAAGTTAATAGGTGGAGTTGTACAAAACGGCTCATAAAGTAATCCTCAATATGTGTCATCAGGCAGATTTGGTATCTGGTGTATTTGGAAAGTAATCAAACGCCCAATCGCGTTTTACCTGTTCTCCCCAGTAGTAAACAGAATTGGCCAAGTCATGCAGGTCGGCCTTATTCCCCAACATACGCAGTATGCGAATTAGGGACACATACAAATCGGCACGGTCTCGCTGGATCAGGCGGCGAAAGCGCAGTTCACTGACCTCTGGTGGGCTTCCAGCCATTTGCACCGCCAGACCTTGATTCGGGTTATCTTGGCGTATATGCGCCAGCAAGCCTAAAATCGCCGCCAAGCGTGACTGCCAATAGTCATCACCTTCGTACTGAAAAAAGGGGGCAAATCTCACACAAGCGCGATGAAAAGTAGGCAGCAACATCACCTCTGTGACGGTCTTGGCTCGGCGTAATTCTGCCCGGTCACCACGACGCTCCTCCAAGCCCTCCCACCATTCCTGCAATACCTGACCAAGCTTTTGATCTCTATCAAATAGTTTCTTCATACCCTCTCCTGTTTAGGCTTGCTGACCAACTTCTTGGTATTTTTTGGAAGTTTTAATGTTTGTTTAATCTTACTGCTGTACGCCAATCGGCATAACTTCTCTCTGGCAGCTACAATGCGTCGTGGGTTCGCTTGCGAAATATCAGCACTATCCGCCCAGTAGTCAAATAATGCCAGCGAGTTGTGTAACAGGGTTTTATGCCACTGGTGCAGTGTATCTTTATCTGTCTCGCCCTGCTGTAGTGTTGTCTGCAAGTGTTTCGCGGCGGTGAAAAATGCTGCTTCCGTATGATGGTAAAAACTTTGCGACAAAAATGTGATATCACCTTTAGTACTGGTGAGATGACTAAACCACGCATCCTTAACACAAGAACGCAGCATCCCCGCAAATTCAGTTGCCGCCTCAGTCATACTTTGTATGCCAGCAGAGAATTGCTGGCGCATATCATCCGCAATAATGAATAATGGGAAAGTGGCCTCATACCAGCAACGCGCTTTCATATTATCCATGTCATAGCCAAACACGTATAAACGTAGTTGCTCTTTCCAACCCGACGCCTGATAACGCTTAACAACTAAGGCATTAAAATAATGTGGCTCGTTACCCGCATCATTAATCGCTACTTTCAACCAGTGCTGATAGGTCATGCCACCCGGTTGAGCATGTTGCGGAAGCAGATCGCCAGATTTATTCAAGGTGTATGGGCTCAGCGGGTGCTGCCATGCACCGGTATAATTTATTCCGTAGTTTTTGGTTCGATACTCACTGACCAAATGCTCTGAATAAGCATCACAAATATCACAGCGCCCTTGCTGAACGGCGTCCCAGTTGATTCTAATGCGGCGCGGCATTCCCCAATACATTTGTAAGGGGCTGACATCCACCGGAGTCGTCACTGTTCCCCCAGTTTTTTCACTGGTTCGCGTACTAGCCAGCCACGGAAAAATATCAGCATGTGCAACTTTCTTCTGATTTCCCGACAAAGCTTCCAAGCTTGGCTGATCCAACACATTCAGCCAGAGATTCCTCCACAGATCGTTTGGCAAGTCGTTGTTTTCATCCAGCACCACCAAGGTGCTTAAAGGGCCACCACCCCGTAGTGAAGTACGATGCCCTTGCCCGCCACTCGGTGCATTGATCTGTAGGGTAAACAAAGCCGTAGCGACACACGCAGGACACATCACCTCAACCCCTCCCCGTTTCACGAAGTGGTCTTTGTTTTCTTTGACAGTATTCCCCCCCGGCGACTCGATAAGCAACTCTGCAATACTGCTCACACTACTGCCATCCAGCGCATCAAAATCCTGCATAAATGCGCCTTGCTGCCCCGCTAACTCAAACGCCTCTGAGTATTGCAAAAAGCGTTTTTTTAGCTCATCCGGCAAAGGTGGCTCTTCAAGCTGATTTACCCAGTCATCCTCATCCTCTGGGGGTGAAGCGGTTTGCAACAAGCCAATTAAAAACTGCATCAACGCGCCATTAAAATCAGCGCGAGGTGCATCCAGCGATATTACCGGATTATTCGTTTCGGTCAGTTGCCACGGCGCAATGCGCTCACAAGTGCCGTCACTGCGCCGAATAGGAATCCATGCATCATTGATCAAATTCATACAATTACCCTCAGAGGGAGTCAGAGTTTACTACCAGTCCAAATTCTTTGCTGTAGGCACACCGGACAAGTTCATTGTTTTCACTCAGAGCAGACCCAAGCCAAACACCATTCTCAGCTTGCTCCATTGGCACCAAAACACCCCACCGCCCCTTGGCTGGCAAATGTTCCGCCTTAAATGCCTCCAGCATTTCTCTGGAAAGTTCGGGCAAGTCCGCTTCTTTGGCGACCCAGTAGGTGCGCATAGAAACGCCACTTAATGGCCACTCATGTTGGCTTGCACTTGACCAAGGCGATAACCGCCCATCCTGCCATTTTGCCAAATACACCGTGGTAGTCTGCTCACCCAAGCGGGTCGGGGTTAATCCCTCATCAAACCAACGGTTCGTTGATATGTCTGGATAACCACGCTTCATGTTTAAGGCGTTTAAATAGGCGACACTGGCATTTGCTCGGTCGCTGCCTTCTGCCTCTAAACTTTGATAGAGCAAGCCTTCTGGTATCTTATCCTGCGCCTCCTCGCTATACACACCCTCAATTAATCGTCGAGCATCTTCCGGCATCCGAAACTTCCCCTGTTGATGAAGAAGATTAGCCGTTAGCCAGAGCTGGCCATGATTCGCATAGATATTTTGGGCACTGGGGAAACAGGCGGCATACCACTTGGCGGTCGGTGATTCCGTCATGGGTGGTGAAAAAATATGAAGGCACACCTCGCCGCGCTGATCCTGACCCGATACGCGGTTACCCTGTTGATCACGACTATGGCGACGCAAACGCCCGGCTCGCTGAATAAGTAGGTCAATCGGTGCAAGATCCGTAACCAATGCATCAAAATCCAGATCCAGTGACTGCTCTACTACTTGCGTGGCAATCAACACCTGCCCGCGCCGCTTGATGGCGTCACTCTGTTTATCAAACCGCTCAACCACTCGCTTTTCGATCTCAATTCTGTCGCCCAATGCATAGCGTGCATGGAATAAATCAATGTTCCAGTCAGGGTAATCCGCGCTAAGCTGTTGGTAGGACTCAATGGCATCCTTAACGGTATTGCGTATCCAACAGACACAGTGATTATTTTCAACCGTTGTTTTTAATAACTGCTCAACTTGCCCCTGATCCTGCAAAAAAACCGTATTAACCTCGCGCTTGACGCTATCCCGCGTTGCCATTACCTGCTCTTTCAAACCCGCCATATCCAGACAACTCAACAATGGATATGACTCGTCATCTGTTTTTTGCAGCATAACGTCCGGCCAATTTCGCCCGTCTGCATACGCTTGTAGTAAGGACTGACGCTGCTGATGGGGCAATGTGGCCGACAACAAAATGGCACTTCCTCCCGCTGCGGCATGCGCCTCTAGCAACCGACATAACAACTCATGCTGATAGCAATCACACGCATGTACCTCATCCACGATCAGCACTTTGTTGAGCAAGCCCAACAGACGTAGTGACTGGTGTCGAGCTGGCAACACAGCCAACAATGCCTGATCAATTGTGCCTACACCAATCTCGGCCAGTAATGCTTTTTTGCGGTTATCCGCAAGCCACGCATTGCAATGTGCTTCTGCAGACTGCTCATTGGCATCGTATTCACCAACATGCTGCGGATATTGCCCAACAATGGATTGCTGAAAGCCGTCAGACATTGCCGCCGCACCGTGCGCCAGTATGAGAGAAGGATGTGCCGACGGGGAAAAGAATTTTTGGTAGACATGCTGCATCCGCCCATACATCGTGTTCGCAGTAGCCATCGTTGGCAGTGCAAAGTAAACACTCTTCGCCAAGCCGCGCCGCATTAAGCGATGCGCCAATAGCACGGCTGCTTCGGTTTTTCCGGCTCCCGTTACATCTTCCAATATGAACACTTGTGGGCTGTCGACAATGTCCTGATCACTAACGGCCTGCTGCAACGGTGTGGGATTAGGCTCCACTCCTTCGGGTAGCTCAATCAAATCAGCCAAGCCGAGTGAGGATGATACTGAACTACCTGTTAATTCAGTGGCTTTAATCGCCTGAGCTGCGCGCTGCCTGGCTTTTTCCCAGTATTCTACGATGGGCTCGCAGGTGTCCTGATATGGAAAGAAGCAAGTATTTGAACCCAGCCAGTCGCAAAGCACTGCAAAACCAGACAACCACCAAGAGGCCATCTTTATGGCCTGCATATCACAATCCGGGAAAACCACTGTATCACCCAACAACAGTGGTACTAAATCATTATAAAATGCAGTAGCCGCTTCACAATCTGTCGGTTCATTAAAGCTATCCTCAAATTGGTAGCCACCTGCTGAATTGGGCGGTTGCCCATGATGCCCAACCATTGCCGACATCCAGATATCAATTGGCCGTTTTATGGCTTTGCGACGTCCAGAACCTGTAGACTGCGGCATCATGCCACTTGCCTGGCATTGCTCTCTCAAACACTTTTCCCACAGCAGCCAACCCAATGAGTCATGCCGCACATAATATTCACGATCACTTTCACGCCCCTGCAAGCGCATAAGCATGTCGGGATTCAGGTTTTGAAAACTATCCGCAAACTTGCCAATGTCATGCAATGCCAATAGAAAAACAATCCATTTGGATACATCCTCGGACGCTATCCCCGTCAATTGCTGGAAGCATGTTAGATAAGCTGGATTTTCCGTGAGCAAAGCACGACCCACCGCTGCCACATCCAGCGAATGATAGGGCAACAGATGACATGACGCACCCGCATCCAAAGGATCAGGCCGAGTCTTCCCCCAGTACTGAAAATAAATTGGCATAGAAACCATTACCGTACCCTAGTGCGTATACAACCCTACTACGATAGCTGCGAATGGCTACTATTATCACAAAAAGAGCGAATAATGAACGATTTATTCAATCAATACAAACAACTGATTAACATTCAACCACATTTACCGGTAGTTCCAGCACATTAATCGCCAGACCACCACGAGCGGTTTCTTTGTATTTGGCACGCATATCACGGCCAGTATCCCGCATGGTGATAATTGCCTTATCCAGCGATACAAAGTGAGTCCCATCACCACGCAATGCCATGCGAGAGGCAGTAATCGCCTTCATTGATGCCATTGCGTTTCGCTCAATGCAGGGAACCTGTACCAAGCCACCGATAGGGTCACACGTCAGGCCAAGATTATGCTCAATGCCAATTTCAGCGGCATTTTCCACCTGCCACGGCGTGCCGCCCAATACCTCGGTCAATGCCCCTGCGGCCATCGAACAAGCTGAGCCAACCTCCCCCTGACAACCCACTTCAGCGCCACTGATGGAAGCATTTTCCTTAAACAAAATCCCAATCGCGGCCGCCGTCAGCAAAAAGCGTACAACCTTATCATCACTCCAGCCGGGGTCATTGTGATCCAGGTGAAAGCGCGTGTAATAGTGCAACACAGCCGGAATAATCCCCGCCGCACCATTCGTTGGTGCAGTCACTACGCGCCCACCCGCCGCATTTTCCTCATTGACTGCCAGCGCATATAACGTCACCCAGTCCGTTGCCGACAGTGGGTCAATCATCACCATTTCCATACGCTTGCGGAGTTGACGATACAGGTCAGCAGCACGACGTTTTACTTTCAGACCACCCGGCAAGATGCCATCATTTTTACAACCCTGTGACACGCAATCTTGCATCACCTGCCAAATATCCAGCAGTCCTTTACGCACTTTTTCTTCACTTTGGCGCACACACTCATTAGCCATCATAATGTCGCTGATTGACATGCCATGCGTGTTGCATAACTCAAGCAGCTCCGCTCCAGTCGTGAACGGATAAGGCACCTGCGTTGGGTCTTCGATAATATGGGCATCTCCGGCGGCGGCCTCCTCATCCATCACAAAACCACCACCCACGGAGTAATAACAGCGAGCTAACACACTGTTACCAGAGACATCGAATGCTTCAAAAGACATGCCATTAGGGTGATATGGCAAGCTTTTTTTACGGTGCATAATCAAGTCTTCCGACTCATCAAATTCAATACGATGAGTGCCACCAAGGTACAGAATCTTTTGTTCTCTGATTCTGTTCAAGCGCTCCGGCATTGATTCAATATCCACCGTCTCGGCATGCTCACCTTCCAGCCCCATCAAGACCGCCTTGGGTGAACCATGACCCTTGCCGGTTGCCCCCAGCGAGCCAAATAATTCTGACTTAACGCGGGACACTTGATCCAATAACTTCTGCTCCCTTAGTGTGTCGATAAAATACCCTGCCGCACGCATGGGCCCTACCGTATGAGAGCTTGAGGGACCGACAGGGCAATCGCTTGAAAGATTCATACATCTTGCCGCAATAGTTTCTCAAGGAAATCGACCGACCACGCCGCTTTTTTCCGTTTGACCTTCAAGCT
>PDWI01010068.1_pt1 | contig 10661 bp, 7 predicted proteins | sample 1430891 | NCBI WGS metagenome assembly PDWI01 (sample SAMN01162508, study PRJNA174530) | Oral metagenome, whole genome shotgun sequencing project. | biome: Marine environment; feature: Marine mammal; material: Swab sample of the gingival sulcus; isolation source: swab sample of gingival sulcus... | reverse complement strand
TCGTAGTGTTGGGAAAAAACGAGCGATAAAACCTGCTCATTTGCAACCTTTAACAATGGTAGAAATGGAGGTTAATCATCGTGCTAATCGTGATTTGCAATACATCAAAGAGTTGCGAATAAAGACACCTTTGCACAATATTTATCTCAATCCTGTGAAAAATTCTATTGCGATGTTTGTGGCAGAAGTGTTGCGAAAAGTAGTAGAAAAAGACAATCAAGATGAGAAACTTTTTGCTTTTTTAGAAAGAGTAATTCTTTTTTTAGAAAAAAATGAGAAAAATATTGCTAATTTTCATCTTCTTTTTATGGCTCAACTGACTGTTTACTTTGGTTTTTCGCCCAATTTTGAAAACTATGACAACAGCCGGTACTTTGATTTATTTAACGGAACTTTTGAAACGACACGACCTATTTCACACTCTTACTATTTAGAGAATGAGAAGAAAGAACTGTTTGTAAAAACGATGAAATATGATTTTGAAGATATGGAAAAAATAGCTTTGAATAGAAATCAAAGAAATGATATTTTGGATAGTTTGTGCCAATATTTTCAACTTCATATTCCAACTTTTCACTCGTTAAAATCGGTTGATGTGCTAAAAGAGATTTTTAATTAGTGCGATTTTTTCACTATCTTTGTATGCTTTTGACAAAAAATATTTAGTAACTAAAAAATAAATAAAAAATGAAACAAAAATTTTTATTATTTGTACTGCTAACTGCAACGATTTCGGTTTCAGCAGTAACCAAAAACAAAGTTAAAAAAGACAGTTTAGTTTTTAAAACTGTGGTAGAAAACAAAATTACACCGATTAAAAACCAAGCAAATAGTGGTACTTGTTGGTCTTTTTCTGGTTTAGGTTTCTTTGAATCAGAACTTTTAAGAACAGGAAAACCAGCATTGGATTTATCTGAAATGTTTGTTGTTAATCATTCTTACAAAGACAAAGCAGAGAAATATGTAAGAATGAATGGAATGTTGAATTTTGGGCAAGGTGGCTCATTTTATGATGTTTTGTACGTCTTGAAACATTATGGAATTGTTCCTGAAACTGCGATGAAAGGGCTAAATTATGGTACAGAAAAGCATAATCACAGCGAACTTGAAATGATAACAAAATCGATTGTACAAGATGTAGTTAAAAATCCAAATAAAACACTTTCTACTGCTTGGAAAAAAGCCTTTGATGGTGTTGTGGACGCATATCTTGGAGAACTTCCAAAAACATTTACTTACAAAGGAGTGAACTATACACCTAAATCTTTTGCTAAATATTTAGGTCTTAATATGGACGATTATGTGTCTTTGACATCTTATACACATCACCCATTTTACTCTAAATTTATTTTAGAAATTCCTGATAATTGGCGTTGGAGTGAATCTTATAATTTGCCTTTGAACGAGTTTGAGCAGGTTTTTGATTATGCCTTGAAAAATGGTTATACTATCGCTTGGGGTTCCGATGTTAGTGAAAAAGGATTTACTCGTAACGGAATTGGAGTTTTACCGGAAACAGACAAAAAAGCTCTTGCAGGTACTGACCAAGCAAAATGGTTGGCTATTCAAAAAGGAAAAAGAAAATACGATGTAACAACTTCGGTAAAAGAGCAGAAAGTTACGCAAGAGTCTCGTCAGAAAGGTTTTGATAACTATCAAACAACAGATGACCACGGAATGCAAATTTTTGGCATCGCCAAAGACCAGCACGGAAAAGAGTATTTTATGATTAAAAACTCTTGGGGTACCGATAGCAAATACAAGGGAATTTGGTATATTAGTAAACCTTTTGCTTATGCAAAAACGATGAATATTCTTATTCACAAAGATGCTATTCCTAAAAATATTCGTAGAAAGTTAAGATTATAATAAAGATTATAAAGACAGAAAGAGGCTGTCTAAAAAGGGCGTCATTGCGAACGAAAGTGAAGCAATCTAAATGTTTGATTATTAGATTACTTCAAAATTAAAAATTTTTCGTAATGACGTACTCATAACCTTTTTAGACAGTGACTTTTTATTCTGTGATTTTTTCTACTTCTAAAATTTTATTGGCTTCGCTAACTTCCAATGTTCCAACATCTTTTAATTTTCTACTCATTACGTTCGTGCGTGTTAAACGTAAGTCATTCAGAGATTTAGATGCCGTAGAAAGTTGCTTATCTACCTTGTCCAACTGTTCGGTAAATTTACCAAATTCGGTCTTCACAGCTTCCAATATTTTCCAAACTTCACTGCTTCTTTTTTGTACAGCGAGAGTTCTAAATCCCATTTGCAGACTGTTAAGAAGTGCTGACAGAGTTGTAGGTCCTGTGATAGTTATTCGGTATTTGCGTTGTAAGGTTTCAAAAAGCCCAGAATGACGTAGAACTTCAGCATAAAGACTCTCAATAGGAAGAAACATTATTGCAAAATCAGTTGTATGTGGAGGATCTAAATATTTAGCACTAATGTCTTTGGCAAAACTTTCTACTGTTTTTAGGAGTACTTTTTGAGCCATTTCAATATCCTCTTTTTCTCCTTTTTCGTAAGCGTCTAACAAATATTGATAACTCTCGATAGGGAATTTGGAGTCAATCGGCATCCAAACCTCTTCATCACTATCTTTTCCGGGTAGTTTGATGGCAAATTCTACGTTTGCCTGACTTCCTTTTTTCGTTGCAACATTTTTAGCGTATTGGTCAGGAGTTAAAAGTTGCTCCAAAATATTTTCTAACTGATACTCGCCCAATACTCCTCTTGTCTTGACATTGGATAAAACTTTCTTCAAATCTCCTACGCCAGTAGCGATATTTTGCATCTCTCCAAGCCCTTTGTGAACTTGCTCCAAGCGTTCGCTCACTTGCTTAAACGATTCTCCTAAACGCTTTTCCAAAGTTGTTTGTAATTTTTCATCAACGGTTTGACGCATCTCATTCAACTGTTGTGTGTTGTCTTCTCTAATGGCTTTCAACTGTTTTTCTACATCTTCTTTTACATTTTTGATACTTTCCAAAGATTTTTGATTAAGCACATCTTGTTGTTTGATAAAATCTGAAAAATGTCCACGAATCAACTCGTTCAAAGTTTTATTATTTTGCAAAGTAGAATCTCCAAAGAGTTTTAATGATGATGAAAGTTCTTCTCTATTCTCTTTGGCAACCTGATTGCTCTCTTGTCTATTTCTTTGAAATTCGTCTTTTATCGATTTTTCGTTTTTATCCAAAGCCAAATCAAACTGCTGAATAGAAGTGGAAATTTTGTTCAAAATATCTGTTTGTGAAGATGATTTTTTCCCAAAAAACTGAATGATAATATTGATTACCACCAGAATAATCAATACTATAAGTAATGTTTGCGTTGTCATATATTTTGCTTTTAATTTTTTACGAAGTTACAAATAAAAAATCTAATTATACAATTTTAGGGCATTTTTATAAACAGTTTTAAAATGTTCAGCTAAACTTTTGGGTTTAATAACTTGTACACAATCTCCATAAGACAAAATCTCCATAATAAAATCTTGTGTTATAAATAGTTTTAACTTGACAACTAATTCTGTTTCATCTTCTTTTAATATCTCTTGTGTGGTATGAAGTGGTAAAGATTTAATATATTTTCCTTGAAAAACATCAAATGAAAGTATTACCTCTGTTGGCTTTTCTGAATTAGGTGTCATTATGCCAAAGGAATATTTATAATGGCTGTTAATGTCAAAATTATGATTTTTTGTAAACTGCTTTTTTATTATTTCCAAATCAGAAAGCCTATCCAATGAAAAAGTTTTAATACTCTTGCTTTTGGTGTCGTTGGCTACAATGTACCAACGGTTTCTAAATTCCTTTAATCCATACGGTTCAACGCATTTGACTTCTTCGGATTTCCAAAAACTATGATATTTGAATTTTATTTGTAAAGTGTTTTTTATAGCGTGTAAAATGCCATACAGATTTTCTGTTCCTTGTGATTTTCTATTCTCAAAATGAATATAATTGGATATTTTTTCCGTTACATTTAGAGCATTAAAAATATCAAAAGCCTCTAATATTCGCTCACTATTATGGTTGGTTAGTTCCCAGTTTACAAAATAGGCTTTTTGAGAATAACTGTATTGTATATCAATGTTATATAATGAACGTATCTCTTCTAAATCTCGTTGAAAAGTGCGTTTTGAAATATCAAAATTATAACCTTGAAAATTGGATTCAAATTTTAGGTAATCTGATATTTCTTGAAATGTTGCTGAACCTTTTCTTAGTTTGTTGATAATTAGGCTGTGCCTTGCGATAAATTCTCTTTTTGACATAAATGATTAAAAATAAATGAGTTTTTTTATTGATTAAATCCGACTTTAACTCTATTGGATAATAATGTTTCTTCCGAACAAAAAAGAAGTATATCTTTTAATACAACTTTTTTTCCATAAATAATTTCTTGAATTTCGCATTTTCTTACAATGTTGTCAATTTGCCCACCTGTGAAAATAAAACTTTCGGCTAAGGTAAGACAATCTTCCAAATTTAAGAAAGGAAGTTTTGATTTCCAAATTTTAGCACGAATATCTGCATTTGGTTTTTCAAAATTGACCTTAAATAAAAATCGTCTTTCAAAGGCAGAATCAATATTTTGGGTTAAATTAGTTGTTGCAATTAAAATTCCATTGAAATTTTCAAGTTCTTCTAAAAGAATATTTTGAATTGTATTTTCGGTTTTACTAACCGATGAAATACCAACTTCTGTCCGTTTTGAAATAATTGCATCTGCTTCATTGAATAGTAAAATGGGAGTTTGTTCTGCTGTTTTTAGAATAGAATTATAGTCTTGAAATATTCTTTTTATCTTTTTTTCACTCTCTCCAAACCACACCGATTTTGAATTGCTAATTTCTACTTTTATCAGTAATCTGTTGGTCTTTTTCGCAATTTGTTTAACAAATTCAGTTTTTCCTGTTCCCGAATATCCGTGTAACAGAATGTTTATTCCTTGTGCTAAATTCTTTTTTGTTAATCTTTTCTGTATTTCGGAGAATTTTGGCTCTACTAATAAATCTTGAATAGTAAATAACTGTTCCATTTGTGATTTGCTGAAAATCAGTTCACGAGCAGGAATTGTTTCTGGAAGTATAACGTTTTCTTTTTTGTTGTTTTTATCACGTAGAATTGTGATGTTAGAATCTACGAGCATTTGTTTAGATTTTTCGGTAAGTTCTAATATTGTTTCATTTCCAAACTCTTTGTAATCAAACTGCACTAAATCTTTTTCTATCAGCTCATTATCTCCTGATAAAAAATTTTGAGCATATAGGAAACTATCTGCTTTACTGCGAGAGAAAATTTGGTCTGTTATATCCTCAATTTCTTCTTCATAATTTTTTATTGTAGAGTGAATTAAAAATAGATAAGTACATACGTTTTCCTCTCTCAAATTTAATTTTTTAATTTGTTCTACCAATGGAAAATTCATATTTTCATCAATCAATTCTTTTATAGTATAAAAAAGTTGATGGTCAGAAAAATCATCATTCATTATTATTTTACTTACTTTTTCTAAAAAATCAAATACTGTGTACTGTTTTTTATTTAATTTAGGAATAGGTTTGTTGCTTAAAATAGATTTTACTATTATTGGATTTATTCTAAACCGATATTCTCTTAAATTTTTAGGGTTATTATTCCGATGTATATATTCACTATAATGGCAGATGATACCAAGAGAAATCAAAAGTTCAAAACTATCGTTGTATTTTAGTAAATCTATAATACTACACTCTAAATAATCAACCAGAGAATTAAAATAAATAGGCTCATTTGCAAATATTATTGCGATGAATAACGACTGCTCTTTTGTTGTATGAAAATATTCTGAAACAATTTTCAATTCTTCTTCTATTGTGTTTAGAGCAGATTTTTCTAACTTACAACCTTGTGAAACATCACAAATTTTGCCGATGCTATCTAAAATTCTATTTTTAATATTTTTTCCCATATCTTTATATCTTAAATATATTTTTTGCAAAGATATGAGGCGATAACGACAAAAAGTGTCGCTACGGATTATTTTTCTACTTTTTCAGTAGCAAAACGTAAAGCTTTGTCAAAAGTATTGAAAATTTGCTCTTTTGGGATAAGTTGTAGTACACCGTATTTTTTCAAATCTTTTAATACAGACGGTTGAATACCTGAAAGAATAACAAATGTATCTTCATCTTGCAAGGTTGTGATAACCTCTTTCAAATTTTTGATTCCTGTTAAATCTACAAAAGGGACGTGCCTCATACGCAAAATCATCACTTCTTTTCTAACTCCCAACTCCTCAATAACTTCTGCGTAACGTCTTGCCGAGGCAAAAAACAGAGGACCACTAATTTCATATACGGAAATTTCTTCTGGTAGGGTAGAGTAGTCCTCCAAAACATCTCTATCAATACTATCTTCAATGCTTTTATTACTGATGTTTGCCATACGTTTCATAAAAAGTAAGGAAGAAAGTACCACGCCAACTTGTATTGCAATAGTTAAATCCACAAAAACAGTCAAAAAGAAAGTTGTTAGCAAGATTATTCTATCAAAAGATGACCCTTTCAAAACCGAATAAAACGACCTCCATTCACTCATATTATAAGAAACGACAATCAGCACTCCTGCCAAAGCAGACATCGGAATGAGTTTTGCCCATTTTCCCAAAAACAGCATAATAAGTAGCAATGTTAGAGCGTGTACAATACCTGCAATGGGTGTTCTTCCTCCATTTTTAACGTTGGTTGCTGTACGGGCAATAGCTCCTGTGGCGGGTATTCCACCAAAAAAAGGCGTTACAATATTGGCTACTCCTTGTGCAATAAGTTCTGTGTTAGAACGATGTTTTCCGCCTATCATACCGTCCGAAACGATGGCAGACAGTAAAGACTCTATTCCACCCAAAAGGGCTATTGTTATGGCAGGGATTACGTAATGTTGCAAATCAGTAAATTGAAAGTTTGGAACAGAAAAACTAAAATGTGTTGGTATCTCTCCAAAGAAACTTTCAATCGTAGTAACAGGAATATCAAAAAGTTGTACTGCAATGGTTGTCAAAAGAATAGCTATAAAAGCACCTGGGATTTTTTGAGTGATTTTTTTAGAAAAAACAGTAATTAAAATCGTAACGATTGTAACGCAAAATGCAGTGTAGTTGATTGAGCCTATGTGCTGAAAATAGGTTATCCATTTTTGTGCAAAATGTGAAGGCATCTGTGTGATTTCTAATCCAAAGGCATCTTTTATTTGCGTTGAAAAAATGACAAGAGCAATTCCACTTGTAAACCCAACGACCAAAGGATAAGGGAAATATTTGAGCAAAGACCCTAATCTAAGGATACCAAAAGCAATGAGAATAATTCCTGCTAAAATAGTGGAAATGAGCAATCCATCTACTCCATATTTTTCAATAATTCCGTAAACGATAACAATAAATGCACCGGTAGGACCTCCGATTTGCACCCGACTTCCGCCCAAAAACGAGATAAGAAAACCTGCAATAATTGCTGTTATAAGTCCTTTATCAGGCGATACTCCTGATGCCACAGCAAAAGCAATTGCCAGTGGTAACGCTAAAATTCCAACGACAATACCTGATAAACTATCGTTGATAATTTGTTGTTTTGAAATACCTTTTTTTAGTAATGAAAAAAGTTTGGGTCTAAATAGTTTTTGCTTCATTGTAAATCTTGATTTTAAAAAGATTTGCAAAGATAATACAAAGTTTTTATTCTATAATCCTTCAACTAATTGTTTAATAAGTTTAATTCGTTCTTCTCGGTAGGCTACCGAAAGATTCCAAATGGCATCTTCTGTTGCAGAATAGAACTTGTCTTGATTCTCTTTTTTCAGTGTTTCTCTATCTTTTAACCAATTTTTGTGAAAATAAAAGTCTTCTAATATTTTTATTTTTTTAGAAAATAGTTTTAATTCAGAACTGATTTTTTCTATCTTTTCAAAATCCTTTTCAACTTCAAAAAGAAGTTTATCCATCTCTTTGAAATTCTTTTTTATCTCTTCTACTGATTTCATATTTTATTTCTGAAATTCTGAAATCAAGTTATCACGAATATCCAAAATCTCTTTGGCAACGCCAATTTTGTAAATGTGTGGGCTAATAAAACGTTTGTGAGCATCTGGTAACTGTTCAAAACGCTTCATACTGTACTCTTTTATCTCTTTTAGAGTTCGCAATTCACAACAAATTTTACCCTCTTTCATTACTTGCTGACTTAAAACTTCGTATTTCAAATTAGAAATATTGGTGTTTTTATAGTAATGAAATGGGTGGTAAATAGTCTGATTTTCTGGTGTTTGGTCTTTTAATAAAATTCCATCACGGTAAAATTTCCCTTCATTATCAAAATATCTTACCAATTTTTTACGACACGGTAGTGAAATTTTGGCTACATTTTCCGAAATTTTCAAACGTGGTTTTCCGTCGCTTTCTACTAGTTTATAAACTCCTCCCAAAGCACCATCTTCTTGCCCTGTCGCCAGTTCCGTTCCTACTCCAAAACCGTCTAATTCAGCACCTTGCTCTTGTAATAAACTTTTAATTATTGTTTCGTTTAATTGGTTAGAAGCAACAACTTTCACATATTCCAATCCTGCCTTGTCAAGCATTTGACGTGCTTTTTTGCTCAAATACGCCAAATCTCCACTATCCAAACGAATGGCTTTCAACTGATGCCCTTTCTCTTCCATCTCTTTGGCAACGATAATGGCATTTGGAATACCACTTTTTAGCGTGTCATAAGTATCCACCAAAAGAACGGTACTGTTTGGATTTATTTCTGCATATTTTCTAAATGCATCTATCTCATCATCAAAACTTTGTACAAAAGCGTGAGCAATAGTTCCCGTAATTGGAATATCGTACAATTTCCCTGCGTAAGTGTTGGACGTAGCGTCTGCACCTCCAATGTAAGAAGCACGAGATGAGTGAATTCCACCCAATGTTTGAGCTCTGCGTAATCCAAAATCAGCAAATGTTTTATCTCCGATTACATCTCTTATTCGTCTAGCTTTTGTGGCAATTAAAGATTGAAAATTAAGATAATTTAATATCAATGTTTCAATCAGTTGGGCTTCTATCAAGTTGGCTTCAACGGTTAAAATCGGCTCGTTAGGAAAGACCACTTCTCCCTCTTTTACACTGAAAATATTCCCAGAAAAATGAAAATCTTTTAAGTACTCCAAAAACTCTTCTTTAAATCCTTGCTCACGCAAATAGGCAATATCTTCGGCTGAATAACGGAAGTTTTCAATGATACTGAGCAATTCCTCCAATCCTGCAAAGATAACATAACCACCTTTGAAAGGACTTTTTCTGAAAAAATAATCAAAGGTTGCACAATCGTCCACTCTTTCGGTCAAAAAGTAACTCTGTGCCATTGTCAATTCGTAAAAATCGGTGTAAAGTCCTACGTGTTCTGTTAAGGTGTACATATTATTTTCGTTTTAGTGAATATTTTTTGTTTAGGTTAATTATATGGTTTAATCTAAATTAAAGACTGCTTCGTTCCTCGCAGTGACGTACGTCATTACGAACGAGGAACGAGTGAAGTAATCTCTAATTTTAGACATCTATGTTAAACATTAAATCTAAAATGCATAATATCGCCATCTTGTACGACGTATTCTTTTCCTTCAATGCTTAATTTTCCTGCTTCTTTAACTGCATTTTCCGAACCATATTGAACATAATCGTCGTATTTAATCACTTCGGCACGAATAAACCCTTTCTCAAAATCGGTGTGAATAACTCCTGCACATTGTGGAGCTTTCCACCCTTTGCAGTATGTCCACGCACGAACTTCTTGCACACCAGCAGTAAAATAGGTCTCCAAATCAAGCAACGCATACGCTTTTCTAATCAAACGACTAACACCCGATTCTGTAAGTCCAATCTCTTCCAAAAACATTTGACGCTCTTCAAAAGTATCTAATTCTGCGATTTCAGACTCAATTTTGGCTGCCACAATAAGAATTTCAGCATTCTCCTGCTCTGCCACTTCCTTCACTTTTTCAACATAAGCGTTTCCTTTGACAGCACTTGCTTCATCAACATTGCAAACGTAAAGTATTGGTTTTCTTGTTAAAAGAAACAATTCGTGTGCTATCTTTTCATCGTCTTTGTTATCAAATTCTACACTTCTTGCTGATTTTCCTTCCAAAAGAGCATCACGGAATTTTGTGTAAATATTCAACGCTCTTAAAGCCTCTTTATCGCCACCTGTACGAGCCTGTTTCTCTACTTTTTGAATACGTGATTCTATCGTTTCAAGGTCTTTTAATTGCAATTCTGTATCAATAATCTCTTTATCTCTAATTGGGTCAATAGAGCCATCAACGTGTGTAATATTATCATCGTCAAAGCAACGAAGAACGTGCAGAATAGCATCTGTTTGACGGATATTTGCCAAAAATTTATTCCCTAATCCTTCTCCTTTACTTGCTCCTTTTACCAACCCAGCAATATCCACAATCTCTACTGTCGTCGGAACAATCCTGTTGGGTTTTACAAATTCAGCCAATTTGTTTAATCTTTCATCAGGTACGGTGATAACGCCCACATTGGGTTCTATTGTACAAAAAGGGAAGTTTGCTGATTGTGCCTTTGCGTTAGAAAGACAGTTGAAAAGTGTTGATTTTCCTACATTG
>PDWI01010067.1_pt1 | contig 10661 bp, 8 predicted proteins | sample 1430891 | NCBI WGS metagenome assembly PDWI01 (sample SAMN01162508, study PRJNA174530) | Oral metagenome, whole genome shotgun sequencing project. | biome: Marine environment; feature: Marine mammal; material: Swab sample of the gingival sulcus; isolation source: swab sample of gingival sulcus... | reverse complement strand
GCGGATAGAAGACCGAGTAACCTTTGATTTAGAGATGATTCGCGAGATTGGGCATTGTTCGGGTATTGAGAATTACTCTCGTTATTTCGATGGGAGAGAGCCGGGCACACGACCTTTCTGTTTGTTGGATTATTTCCCGGATGATTATTTGTTAGTGATTGATGAAAGTCACGTTACGGTTCCGCAAATACGAGCGATGTACGGCGGCGATAGGTCTCGAAAACAGAATTTGGTAGAGTATGGTTTTCGCTTGCCTGCCGCTTTAGATAACAGACCTTTAAAGTTCGATGAGTTCGAAAAATTGACGAATCAGATTATATATATTAGTGCGACGCCTGCTGATTACGAATTGGAAAAATCGGGCGGGGTAGTGGTCGAGCAAATTATTCGACCAACAGGCTTAATAGATCCCGAAATTATTGTTAAACCGAGCCTAAATCAGATTGATGACCTACTCGAAGAGGTGCGTTTGCGTGTGGATAAGGACGAACGTATTTTAGTAACAACTCTTACGAAGCGTATGGCCGAAGAGCTGGATAAATACTTAAACAAAATGGGTGTTCGCTCACGTTATATACATTCGGATGTCGATACTTTGGAGCGTGTCGAGATTATGGAAGATTTGCGTGCCGGACGTTTCGATGTTTTGGTCGGGGTTAACTTATTGAGGGAAGGTTTGGACTTGCCGGAGGTCTCTTTGGTGGCTATTTTAGATGCCGATAAGGAAGGCTTTTTACGTTCGACCCGTTCTTTGATTCAGACCGCAGGACGAGCCGCGAGAAATGTCAATGGCAAAGTGATTATGTATGCCGATAAGATTACTAAATCGATGCAAGAGACCATAGACGAAACTGACCGAAAACGTTTAATTCAGCTAAAATACAACGAAGACCATCATATTACGCCTAAGCAGATTCAGAAATCGCAAAAATCAATTTTGGGAGAGCGGAAAGATAAGACCGAAACTCGCACTTATTCCAATACCATTAAGGCGGATGTGGCGGCTGACCCTGTGGTTAAATATATGAATGCTGAGGCTCTGAAAAAAGCAATTCAGAAATCGGAAGAAATGATGCACAAGGCCGCTAAAGAACTCGATTTTATAGAAGCTGCAAGACTTAGAGATGAAGTAAGTGCTTTAAAAGAACTGCTCAAAGATGCTGTGCAGAATTAAAAAAGGGTTAGAAATTAATCCAACCCTTTTTGTTATTTCTTTTATAAATTTTATTTAAACCCCATTTGTTTTTTCATCTCCGGAGTCATTTCTTCGTAATCTGAAGAAGCTTTAAATATTTTTTTCTTAGGTTTCTTTGTAGAAACTTCTGTTGCTTGAAAAACCATTTCTACACCATCTTCTCCAAGAGGTTTTGCATAGTATAATGGGAAACCCGATAACTCTTCAAACTCAGGATGTTTAGCCTTTATTTCTTCAGTATAATAAACGGTTATTTTAATTTGTTGTTCACCTTCGCCGTAAGCAATCTCAGCTTTTTTACAAGTATAACCGGCTATTGTTTTAGTTCCCTCTAAAATGGTTACATTATTTTTTGTGTTTTCTTGTAAAGAGTCTTTAATAGCTTTTAATTTTGAGCCGTCTATATCTGTATAAAGCTTTTGCCCCATCATATCAAATAAAAACTTAGTATCATAAGTGTCCATATTTACGATGGAACCGTAAGATGCCATAGGGCTAATGTTGTCTTGTCTAACCATATTCCCCAAATAATAAAGGTCTAAATTGGTAGGGTACTGACTTTGTTCGGTAGGTGTTAATTCACGACCTTCAACGGTTATTTTGTATTTAACCGTTCCATTAAAACCATCTTTCTTTCCTCCTGCAACTGCAATTTGCGACAACGTTAATAAAACTGCCACAAACAAAAATGTAATTTTCTTCATTCTTTTTTATATGTATTTAATTATTATAAAACTTAAGTATGCAATATTCGTGCAAAAATAGTAATTATAAATATTTATAGATGGATGTTATTAGACTATCTTTAGGCATTTTTTTATAGTCTGAAGGTATAGTAAACTCGTTATCATTAACTTTTATTCTTTTAACAGATCTGGCTCTTACTACAACATCAATACTAAACATTTTCATTTTATATTCCATCAAAACACCTTTTATATTTTTAAAAGGCGTATTCCAATTTGCTTTTTCTATGTGTAAGTCTTCGGTATAGTATAACTCAAAATCTTTATCTTTAGTATGAGCAATTGCTTTTTTGCAATTACAACCGGCAATTACCTTTTCTCCGGAAACATATTCTATTTGTACATCCTTAAGTGGTTCATAACCAAAACCACCTTCATTAAGACTCGACGAGCATTTTAGTTTCTCGCCAACGATTTTTAACAAGGCTGTGGTCGAATCCTTTCTTATATCAGAAATGCCAATCATTTTAAAAATACCTCCCCAGCCTTCAACTTTTTGTATAGATTTATCTTTTTTAAAAATGTATTGCATAGAGTTTGGTAAAACATTAATGATGGGCATTTCGTCGACGGTGCTTAAATACTCTAATTCATACTCTATAATGCCTTCTTCATTTTGACTAAGTTTGTCTTTGCATGAAAATAGCACTATTGTAAAAATGAATAATATTAAAATGCGTTTGTTTTTTTTCATACTTGTTTTTATAATTAACAAAGATAATATTATTTTTTGGGTATAAATTGATAAATGCCTATAATTTTGCGATTTTTTCTTAGTTATTTGCTTATTAATGTTTCCAATACAAATCTAAAACGACAGGCAGATGGTCGCTAAAACCGCCGTTATATTTAAATCCAATATAAGTTCTGAATGTTTTTTTGCCACCATATTTTTTGTCATCTTCAAGTAGAAAATCGGCTCTAAAAGGATTGGCAGAATCGATTGTTGTGTAAATTTTGTTCGATTTATCCAATAAATAATTAGAAACAATAATGTGGTCTAAAACTGCCCAATGTCCTTGATATGGGTGTGTTCCATCGTTGGTTTGGCTTAAAGGATATAGTAAATTGTAAAGTGTATTTTCTTGAGTTGCCTCTTTTGGAGGGTTGGCTTTAAGTGTTTCTAAAACGCTTTTGTCGGTAGGAGCATCGTTGAAATCTCCCATAATGACGATGTTAGGCTTATCAGCGAAGCTAAACAGAGAATCGACTTTGTGTCTGAGGCGTGAGGCGACAAACATTCTTTTGTGTTCGGTTTTCATCTGTCCGCCCCATCTGGAAGGCCAATGATTGACAAAAATATGCAAGGTATCTTTGTTCTCTGCTAACCCCTTGACATACAATATATCTCTCGTTTTTGATTTAGGGTTTTTCGGGAAATGAATCGGGATAGTTTCGTAATAAATCGGGCGAAATTGGTCTTTTTGATAAAGTAGAGCCACGTCAATACCGCGTTTATCCGGAGATTCCTTATGTATTACTTTGTAATCGAGACGTTTAAGAGGCGATTTTTGAGTTAATTCTTCCAAAACAAAAGCGTTTTCAACTTCGCAAAGTCCTATTACGGCAGGTGTTTGCCAACCTCCGGCAGAAACCAATACTTTTGCTATATTATTGAGTTTAGTTTTGTATTTCCAAGGTGTCCAATGTTTATCGCCATCGGGCAGAAATTGTTCGTCCCACTTGGTGGTGTCATCTACGGTATCAAATAAATTTTCGACATTGTAAAACATTATTTTGTAGTCAGAACGCTGAGGCTCTTGTGCTTTTACGCTTAAAAACAAGACTACTAAAAGTGCTGCTAAAGCTATTTTATTGATAAAGGTAGATTTCATCGGTCTGTGCTATGTTACTCTGATTTAATGCTCGGTCGAAAATATAAAATTTAAAACAACAAGTGTCTTGGTATGCGTTATATTTTGATAAATCGAAATCAATTTGCATTTCTCCTTTCAGCGTCTTATTGTTTGTTCCTACTTTACTAATGTTCTGGAATCTAAAATTATTTGCTATGCCTTCATTTTTTTGAAGTATGCCATTCTCTTTTTCGTATAAATCAATATGTAAGTTGTAATAATAAGGCTTTCCGGGAGCGAAGTCGCCCAAAGTATCGTAGGGTGTAAGTCCTAAATCGCCATCGCCATCTATAAAATCGAAGGTTAAATTAAATCGGAAAACGGCATTGCCCAAAGTATCGGTTGCGTTTTTAACAGAAAGCGATTTGAAAGTGATTTCCGGAATATTGCTATATTTCTTGGGCTTTTCGCAAGAAGTTTGAACGATTGCAATCAATAGCACCGCAAAAAATAAGATAATTTTCTTCCAAATCATATTGTCTAAAATAATATTCTCTCCTTATCTGCAAAGATATAAAATAACTATCAAAAGTTGCATTTACGAATGGAACTTACCTTGTGTTAGCTTTTCGTCATTGCGGGCTGTGACCCGCAATCTTCTGCTTTTTGCAAGGAATACCGATTTAAACTTGTATAGTAGTTATTTTTTCCGTTTGGAGTTTTACAACCGTCTAACAATCGGTCATCTGTTATCTGTTGTCCGTTGTCGGTTGTTTGTTACGATTGTAACTATCTGACTTTATAACCTTTCAACTTTCCAACTTTAAAACATTACAACTTTCTAACTTTACAAACTTTTAACGCTACGAAGTGGCTTGCGTTAGGGATTGTAGCGGATATCCTTTGGCGAGTTTACGAGCCAAAGATATGAGCGGAAAGCCCGACCCGCAGGGGAACGCCTATAAATTTCAACTTGTCTAATTAACGCAAATTCGTAAACGTTTACTTCTGTCTAAAATACACCCTGATAGGCACACCTGTAAAGTGATAATTTTCTCGCAGTTTGTTTTCCAAGAATCGGCGGTAAGAATCTTGAATGTAGTTAGGTAAATTCGCATAAAAAGCAAAAGTAGGAACAGCGGTAGGTAACTGTGTTACATACTTGATTTTTATAAACTTACCTTTAACCGATGGTGGCGGAAAATGCTCTATTAAAGGCTGAAAGAAGTCGTTTAACTCAGACGTACTGATGCGTCTGTTTTTGTTGTGATATACCTCTATCGCTGTCTCCAACACTTTGTGAATACGCTGTTTGGTTAGGGTAGAGGTGAAAATAATCGGCACATCGTCGTTAGGGGCAATTCTGGCACGGATGGCTTCTTCGTATTTTTTAACCGAGTTAGTATCCTTATTTTCAACCAAATCCCACTTGTTAACGAGTATCACAACGCCTTTTTTGTTACGCTCTATGGTGCCGAAAATATTAACATCTTGCGACTCTATTCCGAGTGTAGCGTCAATCATCAAAAGGCAAACATCGGCATTCTCGATGGCTCTAAAAGCACGCATTACCGAGTAAAACTCTAAATCTTCGTGCACTTTATTTTTCTTTCGGATACCGGCTGTATCGACGATGTAAAAATCGAACCCGAACTTAGAAAACCGAGTGTTGATAGAATCTCGCGTAGTTCCCGAAATAGGTGTTACAATATTTCTATCTTCTCCCAAAAGGGCGTTAATTAACGACGATTTTCCTGCATTAGGTCGCCCAACTACGGCAATTCTCGGAATATCTTCCTCAAGAATATCTTGGTCTGTATTTTCGAACAAAGCAAGCGTTTCATCTAACAAATCGCCCGTTCCGCCTCCGTTGATAGACGATATTTTATGTAACTTATCAATTCCGAGAGCATAAAAAACATCCGCATCGTAATACTCATTTCCGGTATCCACTTTATTGGCAACCAAGATTGTTTTTTTCTGCTTTCTGCGTAAAATTTTAGCCACTTCTTCGTCCAAATCGGTAATCCCAACGCGCGTATCTACCACAAAATAAACCACATCGGCTTCATCTATGGCTATTTTGACTTGCTTACGAATTTCCTCCTCAAAAATATCGTCGGAGTTGTTGATGTAGCCCCCTGTATCAATCAAAGAAAACTCCGTTCCGTTCCAATCCACCTTACCGTAATGGCGGTCTCTGGTAACGCCACTATACTCATCTACAATGGCTTGTCTTCTTCCTGTCAATCTATTAAACAAGGTCGATTTTCCAACATTCGGACGACCTACAATGGCTACTATATTACTCATTTCGATATTTTTTCGGACGTTTAAAACTCGGCAAAGATACGATTATCTTTTGTATTCTTAACTTTTTCAGACTGCATTAAACAATGATTTGGGCGTTCCCCTGCGGGTCAGGCTTTCCGCTTCAATCTTTGGACTCGTAAACTTCGCCAAAGGATTTCCGCTTCAATCCTTAACGCGACCCCACTACGTGGAGTTAAAAGACTTCCTTATCATTCCGTTTAACAATTCACAAACGCCTTCTATTTGTATGAAAAATAATAATCGGGATTTGTTGTTAGTGGTTGATTTTCAGTATGATATAAAATGTTTGTAAGTTTGTGTAAAACAAGTTTTAAGCAGAGAATTGAGTAAGACCAAGTACATAGATGCGTGTTTCTATATTTTTTAAGACAGTACCTCAGGTTAAAGTTATACCTTTGCACTCCTCTTAATAATTAAGGTTTTTTAGGATGATGAATCTAATTAGAAAAATAGTAAGCAATAGGAATTTTGTTTTGGTGCTGGCGTTAGTATCAGGACTTACCATTGGAGATCTTGCACATTACATTAAAGATTACACCTTTTATCTTTTAGCCTTGGTTTTAAGTTTTTCTACCAGCGGCATCATTCTGTCGGAGATAAAATCGAAAAAAGACATTGTAAAATCCATCGTTTTGAGCATTTTGCTTAATTATCTGATTTTCGGCTTAGTGCTCTTTGTGTTAGCCTATTATTTCTCTATCAACGAGGCTATTTATAAAGGCTTTGTTGTGATAATAGCAACGCCACCCGGAGTGGCGATTATTCCTTTTTCCTATCTTTTAAAAGGAAATATTCAACGAGCAACAATGGCTACGTTAGCCGGATTTTTAGCTTCTGTGTTTTTAGCTCCATTTATTGTTAAATTTCTCACGAATAACGACCAGCTGAGTGCTTGGAGTTTGTTCTTAGACACTTTTGAAGTGGTTGTGATACCAATTATTATTTCACGCTTTTTATTACTAAAGCCTATTAAAAACTTTACGGTTGCCGTTAGGGGAAAGGTTGTTAATTGGGGATTTGCTTTGATTATATTTACTGCTGTGGGGGTCAATAGAATGGTTTTTTTAAGCAATATTGACATTCTGTTGAATGTCGGTTTGATACTTTTTGTAGCCATTTTTGTTTTGGGGCAGTTATACGACTTCTTAGCCGAAAAGTTTGGAATGCCTTCGGATGAGAGAATTACTCAGAATTTGATTCTGACTCTTAAAAGCTCAGGCTTTTCTGTAGTTATCGCAATGACCTTATTTGGGGGAGATGCAAGTATTCCTCCTGCGGTTTTAAGTGTCTTTGTTTTGTTATATTTGTTGTTCTTATCTTTTAAACAATGGTTTCAAACTCGGGCAAAATAAAGGTTACATTTTTAGGTACAGGAACATCTCAAGGCGTTCCGATTATTGCTTGTAAGTGCGATGTTTGTTGTTCTAATAATCTTAAAGATAAGCGTTTACGTTCTTCTGTGCATATAGAAGTAGATGGTTTAAGTTTAATTATAGATAGTGGCCCTGATTTTAGACAGCAGGTTTTACGAGAGCATATCAATACCTTAGATGCTATTATTTTTACGCACGACCATAAAGACCATACCGGAGGATTGGACGATGTAAGGGCGTTTAATTACATTCAAAAAAAACCGATGCAGGTATTTGCCGAGCCTTATGTTTTGGATACGATTCGACGCGAATATGCGTATGCTTTTGCCGAAAAACCGTATCCGGGTGTGCCTCAAATTGACTTAAATGCGATAGGAAATAAGCCTTTTTATATAGCCCAAACACTTGTTGAACCCATTAGGGGGATGCATTACAAGTTGCCAATGTTGGGTTATAAGTTTGGTCAGTTTGCTTATTTAACAGATATGAACGCGATTAGCGATGAGGAGTTGAACAAAATAAAAGGTATTGATACGCTTGTTATCAACGCTTTGCGATTAGAAAAACACATCTCGCATTTTAATTTGGAAGAAGCCTTAGAGGTGATTCAAAAAGCGAATGTTAAACACGCTTACCTCACTCATATTGGGCATCAATTAGGCTTGTACGATTCGGTTATGAAAAATTTACCTTCAAACGTACAACTTGCCTACGATGGTCTTAAAATAGAAGTTTAAGCCTATCTTACCACAAATTTGATTACTTTGTTTTCAAGTCCTTTAACTTTTGCCAAATAAACAGCAGGTGATAAGTTAACCGTTTGGTGTGTTTCTCCTTCTAATTGGGTAAGCACTTGTACTTTTTGTCCCAAAACATTGTAAATTTCAATTCTGTTAACTTGTACGGAGCAGTCCCAATTTAGACTTCCCGAATGATACCAAACACGAATAGGGTTAGATACGCTTGTAATACCGACATAATCTTCCGGTTTCCATACAGCAATAGCCCATTCCGGATGGTCTATATAAGGGTTTCTGTTATTTTGAATATCATAAACAGCATTATTTCTATCAATTTCTTTCTGACTAACGGGGTCGGATTGATGCCATTCTATAAGCATATCCTCTGCCCATTCGGAAAAGTTATTTCCCGATAGCATTGGACTCGACCAGTTGCTGATTTTATTCTTATACCTTGTAAGCATATAAAAGTAAGTACGGGCAAAATCTCCTTTAAACTCGTCGATAGGCTCGAATACCGTTCCCGAATACCCCGGATAAGAGCAAGTTCCTAATTTACTGCCGTTAGTCGATGTCCAACTTGCAGAGCCAACTTCTCCATACGGATAGTTGCTTCTTCTTCCATTTGTGTAACCATCTGTAGGATATAAGTGAAATAAATCGGTTTTCATAGGTGCTGCATTGCTAAACCAACTTTTAGGAAAGGAATGTTCTCTGTTGTAACAAGAGCCTTCACCCGAATAGTTTCCGCATTGGTCGGAATTAAATGTGTATTGATAGCTTGCTGTTCCGTCGGCTTTAGTGGAGTACATATCCCAAACTTTGCCATTGCTTTTTTTATCTGTGTTGTGAAAATGACCCCATAAAGAGTTGTAAGATTGAGAATTATGACCATCGATGATGTTCTTTAATGCGGAGCGTAATGCTTCTCCGGTAAGTCCTTCAGCATTATTGTAATATCCGTTGGGAGCTTGCGAAAAAGAATACTGAAAACCGATTAATAAAAAGGCTAATATGCTAATAATGTGTTTCATCATTTATTGTTTAAGATGTGCTTGCAAAGTTGAGAAAAAAATATTGTCATTTGTTATTCCTGAGCAATAAATTTTATGAATGTGGACTTATATTTTTTATAAATTCTTGTTTTGTTGGAATTTAAAAGAATAACTTAACGTGAACTCGGAATAAGGTTTTCCTCACGGAAATTCGTAAATGTTTTAGATTTAAGCTGAAAATCAAGAGTTAATAACGGGTTATGACGCTTGACTCGTTAACTTAGGTTAAAAAAAGAAAGAGAGTCTTTAAACAAGACCCTCTTCCCAAACTTTATGCTATGAAAAAAAACTATTTATCGTTTTACAACAACTGTGCCATAATTTTTTGTCATTGCTATTTTAATAGATTTTAACATTCTATTTGCTGTACATCTTAACACCCATATTGTAGAACATAAATGCCCATTTATCGGCTTGTTGCTCTATGGTTTTGCTGATAGGAGTTCCGGCTCCGTGTCCTGCATTGGTTTCGATACGAATCAATGTTGGATTTTTACCGGAGTTCATCTCTTGCAAAGTAGCTGCAAACTTAAAGGAGTGTGCAGGAACTACACGGTCGTCGTGGTCGGCAGTAGTTACCATAGTTGCAGGGTAATCTACACCTTTTTTGATGTTGTGTAATGGCGAATATTTGTAAATGTACTCAAACATTTCTTTGCTCTCTTCGCTATAACCATATTCAGGAGTCCAACCCCAACCTACGGTAAACTTGTGGAAACGTAACATATCCATTACACCCACAGCAGGGAATGCAACTTTGAATAAATCAGGACGTTGTGTCATACAAGCACCAACTAATAAACCACCGTTAGAGCCACCTTCTATGGCCAATTTATCTTTAGAAGTATATTTCTCCGAAATCAAATATTCTCCGGCAGAGATAAAGTCGTCAAATACATTTTGTTTGTTCATCTTCATTCCGGCTTTGTGCCAATCTTGACCGTATTCGCCACCGCCTCGCAAGTTAGCCATTGCGTAAACACCGCCATTTTCTAATAAAACGATATTAGAAACACTAAAATAAGGGGTTAAGTCGATGTTAAATCCGCCGTATCCGTAAAGTAGAGTAGGGTGTGTACCGTCTAATTTGATGCCTTTCTTATGAACAATAAACATAGAAATTTTAGTACCGTCTTTAGATGGATACCAAACTTGCTTAGCTTCGTAATCCTCAGGATTGAATTTAACCTTAGCATCGTAGAAAACTTTCGACTCGCCACTCTTTACATCATATTCAAAAATGGTGTAAGGGTACGTGAATGAAGTGAAACCGTAGTATAATTTTGTTTCGTCTTCTTTACCGCTAAATCCTCCGGCAGAACCGAAAGTTGGTAACTTAACTTCGCTGATGTCTTTACCGTCGTAGTTCATTTTGTAAACCTTAGTTGAAGCATTCTCTAAGTAAGAAGCAAACATAGAACC
>PDWI01010066.1_pt1 | contig 10664 bp, 9 predicted proteins | sample 1430891 | NCBI WGS metagenome assembly PDWI01 (sample SAMN01162508, study PRJNA174530) | Oral metagenome, whole genome shotgun sequencing project. | biome: Marine environment; feature: Marine mammal; material: Swab sample of the gingival sulcus; isolation source: swab sample of gingival sulcus... | reverse complement strand
CCTATCTCCATTAAAAAGAGCAATTGATTCAGTAGGCTTAACCTTTAAATCCCCCACATAAGTCCCATTGATGGATTTTAGATCCTTTATAGCGTATCCACTTTTAATTCTGATTAACTCTGCATGATGCCTACCGACATTTATATTACCATCAATACATATGTCCACGCTTTCCTTATCTCTGCCAACGATTATCCTCTCCTTTACAAGATGTATTTCATTGCCATTTGCCGATTTTAAAAAACATCTTCCCACAGTCTGCGAGATAAACATAGTCTTTAGTCGGTATTTATCATCATTGATAAAATTATTTTTACTCAAATCATTTTTGTTTAGATTGCTTTTACTTAAATTGTTTTCATCAAAATTACTATGTTTCCTTATAAATTTATTTCTAATTTTTCCTTCTTCATTTATTGATTTCTTATTACCGATTGCAATTTCACTATTATTATTTCTAAACTTTTTATTTTCAGTTTCGTTTTTTATTCCCTTATTTTCTGTTATTTTATAGCCATTGCTTTCTTTTTTATCATACTTAAATTTTTTATAAATCATACTTGCAATAGAACCTACTATAAGCATAGCCCCTATTTTCTGAATATTGCTAAATGGTAATATCCATAACACAGATAGTGCGATCCCCATTATTATTGCAAGTATCATATAAATAAATACGATTTTCCCTTTACTTTTTTTGTTTTTGCCGCCATATAATTTTTGTACATCAAATATATTCTCCGACAAATCTTGACTACCAAATATATCATCTGAACCAGATGAATTTACATCATTGCATAATTCATCATCCATGCATAAATCATCATTTTCATCATTTATACAAAATTTATTTTTATCAATATTTTTTCTTGAAAAATTTAATTTTTTGTCGGATATATTTTTTTCAATTAAATGATTTTGTGAAACATCAGTCAAATCATTAATCTGATAAGTCTGCTCTATTTTAAAGTTATCTTTGTTCTGATTACTTATATAATTTTCTTTATTCTCTCTATTTTCTTTAATTTCCATCAACTTATAATGGAGACCTTTAATATGCCAACCTACTTCTGTAATATAAGACATAACTATTTTTAATACATTAGACACACCCTGCTCAGCATTAATATAATTATAAATCAGCTCTTTAAAACACATCTCCATACTCTTTTCTAAAGACTGCTGACAACAAAGGGGGGTATATAAAAATTTAAGAGTGTCATTGCTAGTGTCAATATATATATCATCCACGCACCACGACAAGTTTTTAGGCTCAATATAGAGATTTTTCGTAGCATTTTCAACAGATAATAAGTTTAAAAATAAATTTATTATCTTATTTTCTGACATAATCTTTCTTTTTAAATATTCTTTTATCGAGATAAGCCCTTCTACTTTATAATTAAAATCAAGATATTTGTCATCAGATTTAGCATCATTTTGATAGCCTAAATCATTCCCATTAAAATCACTAGCAACATTACACAGATTTTCAGAATTTATATTCTCATTACAAAGCCTATAACTAAACCCAATCAATGACTCTGGATTATTAAAACGAAGCATATTGCATATCAAATCCGTCTTTAAAATTTGATTGTCATCCTCTATTTTATAAAATTTATTCATAACCCCCCCTAAATTAAAGTACTGAATATATAATTTTAATACTACTTAAATAAATTCAATGACATATAACTAATCTCAAATAAAAACTGTCTATAATTAGTTTAAACAAAGACCATAATGCATATGAAAAATTTCGTCATCTATAATGTGAAAATTTGTAATAATTCGTTAAAAAATTGCCATAATATCAATTTGTATCAATTGTAAAAGTGGCATTTTTTATCTTAGACAACTGAGCATTCATAAATTCCCTAATTCCCTTATTAAACATAAACGCCAGCCCCATCAAAATTGCCGCAATCAGCACGACTTCAACCGTTCCCATAGCCTCTTGTTCATAGATAAAATCCCTTAATAACTTTTTCATAATTCCTCCTTATATAATAAACGTTTTATTTAAAAATAGTATTTCACTTACATAGCAACTAATTTAAGCAACATCGCTGAAGTAACCATTCCCATCACCCCCATAAATATCAGCATCCCCGAAAACACCAACTTAGTTTCCATTTCCTTGCCCGCAGATATTGCCTTGTTTTTCCTTTCCTGCCAAACCTCATCAATTTCTCTTTGTAGGTCAATTATCTTATAATCGCCGTATTTTTCCATCTGTGCTAAAGTAGACAAAAATGCGTTAAAAGAGCTATACAGGACATATTTACTTAAATCCGCACATACTTCAGATAGTGATTCCCCAGCTTTTAATTTTAATAACTGTGGTTGCAATATTTGTAACAACTCGCCATCTTTTAGCACAGATACGCTCATTATAAATGAATTTCTAACGCTTACTCCAGAACTTATAAATAGCACACAATGAGATGCAAATCTCGAAAACTGTATTCCCATTTCACGCTCTTTATTTATATAAATTCTTTTCATATCGTTATATTCTAGTACCATGCCAACACCGAAACCAACAAACCCCATTGCAACAATGGTAATGATATTTTTTCTTGCCATTATCATAAAAAATACATTGATTACAAAAAGTATCACACCAGAACTAAAAGCATTAGAGCAGAAGTATTTAAAAGGGTCTGCAACTTCCATTGCATACATTCCTATACTGAGTTTTCGAACATTTAACATGGGAATTTTATCTATTATAAATTCACATTTATCGTATAAATATACACCCACTCTCTGTCTAATTAAATCCTTTATATTATTTGATAATCCTTTATCCAAAACATCACCTCACAGATTACACTATCTAATAAATTGATAATTTTTTTCTATAATTTTAAATAAAATTCCAATATTAATTAAAACAATCTTATATGCTGATTAAAAAATTCTATTAATATCATTAATAATTTAGAAACACTATAAAATACAAATTCATACTAAACCTTTATATCTGCGATTTTAATCCCTATATATTTCCCAAAAACCATCATTATAAAAGAAATAGTCATAATTAATCGCCCTATAAATCCAGAATATAAAATATTAAATAATTCAGGAAAGCTCTTTCCAAGCAGTATTATAATTACATATCCCAATGCAAATAATATTTTTTGTTCATATATTTTACTTTCAGAAAAACTTTTAATTTGATATTCCGTTTCAATTCTTTGAGAAATTATTTTAGCAGTATCTGTAATTAATTTAGTCATATCTCCACCATAGCTAGATACGGTTTTTAATAAATATCCAAAATCCATGATTTCTCTAATTTCATCATCTCGTCCCCATTTTACAAATAATTCATCGACAGAACTTTGCAACATTATGGCATTACTAATCTTAACTACTCTATTTACAATCCAAGAGCAATTGTCTGGATACAAATATAACAGTTCATCTTTTGATTTAATTAGAGCATTTGGAAGTGCCATGCCCGATGAAACTAAACGCCTTAAAATATTTAAAAAATCTAAAAATGCTAATGTATTATCGAGTTTTTCTTTAATTTCTAATTCTTCAATTTTATGGAATATTTGAGTGAAAAAAATAATAAATATAATTAAAGTAGCGATTATACTCCTATAAAATACATATCCTGATATGATTGAAAACACTATATTCTCAATTAATGCCCTATGAAAATACTTTGACTTAATATCTATTTTAAACATTTAAACTCTCCACTGTCATCACAATAACTATAAACGGGAACAAGCTCTATATCCGTATCTTTTAATTCATTATTTAATTCATCAATACTTACAACTCGCCTTATGCCATCACTAAATCTTTTCATATAAACAACAATATCTATCCCCCTCGCAATTTGAGTTCTAATAGCATAAAGTGGCAGTTCAATATTTCCAGATAAAATCATCGTTTCAAGTCTATAAATCATATCTCTAGCAGAATTGCTATGTGCTGATGTCAGTGAGCCTTTGTGGCCAGTATTCATGGCTTGTAACATATCTAATGCCTCTTCTCCCCTAACTTCACCAACTATAATTCTATCTGGTCTCATCCTGAGGGCAGCACGAATCAAGTCCCTAATAGAAATCTGCGTACCATCATGTGTAGTCTTGTCCTTAGTCTCCATTCTTATAAGATTATCGATGCCATTTATTTGTAATTCTGCACTATCCTCAATGGTTATAATTCTTTCATCTTTTGGAATAGCATCGCTAAGAATATTTAAAAATGTGGTTTTCCCAGAACCCGTACCCCCACAAATCAATATATTTTTCTTCTCTCTAACCGCCGTATATAGATATTCTGCCATATCATTATTTAACGCATTTGATTTTACCAAATCCATCATACTAAAAGTGGCACAGGTAAATTTTCTAATGGTAACAACCGCTCCATCAATCGCAATAGGTGGTAAGACCACATGAACCCTAGAGCCATCTTTAAGTCTTGCATCAACGATCGGCGATGAACGATTGACCTTTCTATCAACATCGGCGACTATCTTTTGGATTATATTTTCAAGCCTTTCACGTGATTCAAAACTAATATCAGAGCTTAATATTTTCCCACCCCTTTCAATAAATATATTATCGTACCCATTTATCATAATCTCACTTATGCTATCATCGTCTAAAAGTGGCTGAAGTTCACCATATCTGCGAAATCTATTAAATAATTTAGAAACAATTTCTTTACGGGTCTTGATACTATATTTATCTATATCTGGCATTTCAAATACAATTGATTCAACTATGTCTAAAACCCTATCATCGTCAATTTTCATATCATCTTCCAAAATACGCTTTGCTTTTTCAAATAATACATTTAAAATATCATTCATAATCAACTCCACATCATATTATTATTTTCATAAAAACATTTAGAACTGCTTACAAAATCTCTATTGCATTTATCGGATAATAATTTAAGAGATAAATCCTTTCTCAAATCATCATAAATAGTAGTCCAAAATAATTTATCACACTTACTGTAAATTGGAATAAAACTAGATGTATATATACCGTCCATATGCCATATGACAACATCGTAATCATCGCTAAAATCAAAACTATCCATAGCATTTTTGGTGCAGTTCTCACTCCATTCAGCAACATCAAATATATAGGGTTTAGGTATAACATTATATCCAAATACATTTTTTTGAACTAATGTATCAATATACAATCTCAATCTCTTATCGGACACACTGGCGTAATACACAAATTTTGCAAAATTATCTCCATTAACTTTTTGACAATCTTCTATATCAAAATGCGAAAAAGAAATTAAAAGTACGCTTTTTTGCTTATTTGCAAGCTCTTTGGCATAATTTGTACATTGTATCCATGTAGAAAAAGTATTAGTAGTTGAAGCAAATACATAATGTTTTGTATGATAAGATGCAATTTTTACATCAGATATTTTCTTAATTCTATTTAACAAAACATCTGCTGTTTCATACTTACAAACAGTTGAAATATCATCGTTTGAAACCTTGTTTTCACTTAATTTTATACAATTTACATCATCACTTATAGATACGGAATCATCAATAATATGCACTGCATTTTCTAATTTTTTTAATTTTATACATTCAGAATTTACATCATGTATTTCTACTTTGTATTTTCCTGTATCCGCTTGTTTAACATAATCCATAAATGAATTAGCCCATATATAATCCTTTGAATGTATATTAATTGAAATCATAGACTCTCCTCTTGTATAGTTTTATACTAATATCAAATTAATTTTCTAATATACCAGTTTATAGCACCTAAAAAGATATATCCAGTTTATTGAAATGCTATTTAAACTCGTATACTTCAATAAACATCCTTATTTAAAATTAGTATATTTTTCTTTTATTATACTATTTTGGATAAATTTGTCAATAGAAATATAAAAAAAATCAAGTTAAAAATTTTTTTACATTTCTAACTTGATTTCTTACTCTTGATTTCTATTTTTTATTTCTTTTTCTTAATTTCTTTTTCTTAATTTTTATACCTATCTAATACTTACGAACCTCCCAAAAATCTTAAACCCCTCATTATGGGCAGTCAACTGGTGCAATTGAAGCATCATAGATGGACTTAATTGAATCAGCTAGCATATTGTTAAATTCATCATCACTCTGTTTGGCATTAAGACCCTCTGTTAATGCTCTTGAGAATGATGCGATAATTCCCTTATTAGCTGCTAATTTCTTATTTGAAAGCTCTCTTGAATATCCACCAGAAAGAGCTACAAATCTTAAAGTTCTAGGATGCTCTACAATTTCCTTATAGAAATCATCAACTTCTGGAAGAGTAAGTTTAAACATCAAACTTACATTGTCATCAAGTGCATCAAGTTTTTCCAAAATCATTTTCTTTAAAACTACTTCACATTCTGCCTTATCGGTATTATTAATATCAACTTCAGGCTCTATAATTGGAATAAGTCCCGCATCAAATATTTTCATACCAATTTCGAATTGCTGATCTACAATAGCTTGAATAGATGCTTCATTACACTTTTTAATTACAGAACGCATTTTAGTTCCAAAAATATTTCTTTCCTTAGCTCTTTCAAGAGTTTTTTCCAAATCTGGAATAGGTTTCATCATCTGAACGCCATCTTTTAGCTCAGCAAGACCTTTATCAATTTTTAAAAATGGTATAACTCCAAGTTCCTCCCAAAGATAATCCCCTGTATGTTTTCCATCAATAAATCTATCCATTGTCATCTCAAATAAAATCGCTCCAAGTATTTTTTGTGAATTAAAAGCAGGCGATTTGATAATTCTAGTACGCATTTGATGTACTAAATCAAACATTTCTTCATCATTTGCATATGCACTGCTATCTACACCATAATTAGCAAGTGCCTTTGGCGTAGAACCACCACTTTGATCCAAAGCAGCAATAAAACCATTAGCTGATTTCATTCTTTCAAATTGTTGTTGATTCATATTATTCCTCCATTTTCTAAACATTACTTACAATGTATTATATCACATTTTTGATTTAGACATAACAAATGTTGACTCCAATTAGTACATATTGATTATCAAAATCATCATTCATTTTTTACGATATGAAAATTTATTATAAATAGTAATAAAATTACAAAAAATACTAATTTCATCTTTGCCGTTTTTTTCTAAGTATTGAATACTTACAGACCTCTTTATTCATTTTTATAGATATGCTCTGTTGAGCATGAGGTGCAGACTCAATTTCAAGACCATTTTCATCCTTCATACACTCAATTTTTTGAACCATCATATCGCCATAGGGTTGTATTATTTCTATTTCATCTCCTAAAACAAGTTTATTACGCTGTTCTACATACGCCATTTTAGTCTTATTATCATATTCATTGACTATCCCCACAAAATCATAATCACGAATATATGCACTTGTTCCATAATGTTGTGCCGTATTATCAGGTTTTCCAAAATAGAATCCTGTAGAAAAATCTCTGTGGCTAACCTTTTTTATTTCAACTAGCCAATCGGGGTCATATTCGTATTTTGATGGGTCTTTTAAATATAAATCAATCGCTTTTCGATAAGCTCCCACAACACTTGCCACATAATACAAGCTTTTCATTCTTCCTTCAATTTTTAAACTAGAAAGCCCTGATTGTATAAGTTCAGGAATATGCTCTATCATGCATAAATCCTTGGCATTAAAAAAATATGTTCCCGTATCATCTTCGACAACAGGATAATATTTACCTTCTCTTTGCTTTTCCATTAAGACGTATTCCCATCTACAAGCGTGTTTACAATCTCCACGATTTGCATCTTTTCCGACCATATAATTACTGAGTAAACATCTTCCAGAATATGAAATACACATAGCCCCATGAACAAATACTTCAAAATCCATATCTGGCACATTTTCAATGGTCATTCGTATATCATCAAGCGACATTTCCCTTGCCAAAATAACACGAGAAACACCTTGAGTTTGCCAAAATTTAGCACTCAAATAATTTGTATTATTTGCCTGTGTACTAAGATGTATTTCCATATTTGGAAGCTTTTCTTTTACATACATCAATGTTCCTGGATCAGATATGATAATAGCATCAAAATCTAACTCTTTTATAGTTTGTATATATTCTTCAAGAAGTAATAAATCTTCATTATGAGGGATAATATTTAACACTAGATATACTTTTTTAGACATATTATGTGCAAATTCTATACCCTCTTTCATTTCAGTAATGGTAAAATTTCTTGATGCTGCTCTAAGCCCAAATATTTGCCCACCTATATATACAGCATCAGCTCCATAAATGAGTGCAAACTTCATTTTTTCTAAATCACCAGCTGGTGCTAAAAGTTCAATTTTTTTATTTGTCTTCATTTTGATCTCCATAAATCGTTAGTGCTATTCCATCACCAATATTAAGTAATGATGTATCAAATACTTGTTGAGTCATTAAATATTCTAAATACTCACGCATACGCTTATGTATAGTTCTCTGACGTCTTGGCACATCATATCTATCACGTGCAATAAGTCCACCATAAAAAATATTATCAGAAATTATAATTCCTCCATTTTTGACAAGTGGTAAAACTGCTTTTAAAAATGTCATATACTGACCCTTTGCAGCATCTATAAATACTAAATCATATTTATTATCATCAAAATTATTATCATATAATTTATCTATCTCATCTATTCCATTACCCAATATAATATTTATAATAACTTCTTTGGGTGCAAGTTTAATATTTTGTTTAGCTAAACGTACCATCTCTTCAGATTTTTCTATCGTATCAATATGACCACATTTCATGGAATATGCAAATACTAATGCAGAATATCCTATAGCAGTACCGATTTCAAGTATTTTTTTAGGGTTTTTAAAATTTACAATTTGAGATAAAAATCTCTCTGTTTCGGGTTGAATAATAGGTATGTTATTATTATTTGCAAATACTCTAAGTTTTGCCATTTCATCATTTATAAATGGGGTTATCTGCCTTATATACTTTTCTATCAAAATCTGTTTTTTATTAGCTGCCCTTTGAAAGCGTTTACGCATTTCAAGCTGCTTCTTATCAGCAGTATCAAAATTTTCTTCCCAATTTGATTTAATCAATTTATATCTATCCTTTACTATTTTATACTTTCCAATAAAATTAATAATATTTATTATAACATTTTATGATATTTTTTATAACCATATCAACTTCGTGAATTTATCAAATAATAATTTTTTCTTCAATAATCAAACATATATTACACATTTAATAAAAATATAATGGTACTTTACTATCATTACCTTATCTATGATGCCTTATCGTCAAAATAGTCTTCTACTACTTGATTGGGACTCTTAAAGTTAAGTTTAAATTAGTATTGGTTATTACTTGATTATTATACTAAACCAAAAACGCCCCGTACGGGACGTTTTTTACGTCAAATCATAATCTAAATAATCTGAACAAGGCTTTTATGATTTTAATTTTTATTGTATTTTTCTAAACTCACTAATAAATGTTTTAAAATGCTATACTTCATAACTTTTTTAAATATCATGAATATTTTTACTTCATCACATATCCCCATAAATCATATTATCAAAGTTCATAAATATTACGCTTAACTGGGCTCTGTCTACTGTCCATTGTGGTGATAATGTGTTTTTGCTCGTTCCTGCTATAAGTCCATTTTGTACTGCCCATTTCATCGCTGGAAGGGCGTCTTTTGATATTTCAAAGGCATCTATATACTTTGTGAGTTCATAGTCTACTTCTGTGTTATATCCCGCCTTTTTAGCAAAGTTATAAAGTGTTACTATAAGTTGTTCTCTACTGATGACTTCTTTAGCATCTATCAAGCGACCAGCTTTGCCACCTTTTCCATTGTTAGATGGTAATATACCTATTTTCTCTGCCCAGTTCATACTATCTTGGTACCACTCTTTGGGCTGGGTGCTATCTTTTTCATTTGGTTCAAGTTCTATCATAGAATATAGCATTGTAGATACCATACCCATTGTTATTTCTTCTTCTGGTGAAAATGTACTCTCAGATGTTCCCACCATTCTGTTATTTTGAACGACATCTTTAACCGATTCAGCATACCATGAGTCTTCTTCTACATCGGTAAATACTCTACCATTTACTACTAGATTATCTGGATATATTTGTTTTAATTCTTGTTCTCTTTGTTGATAATACTCTATTAATTCTAGTGTGATTTTTCTTTGCTCCCTTGGAATTAGTTTAATTATCTCTGTTTTAGAATTATTATTTTGAGTATTATTTTCTACCTGCCCAAATATAGATGTTGTTCTTTCACGTCTTCTATGTCTTCTATTATCTGTTTGAATATATCTAAATGTAGCCTCAACTGTTATATCTCCCTGAACATTTGTATCTGTCCTTGGATTATCTTGTCTACCATCACTCCAACCGCTAAACTCATATCCACTATCAGCTACAACCATTACTTGTGTGCCTGATGTTCCCTGTATAACTGACTGTATTGCAGCACCTGATGTTATTTGTCCGCCAGTTGTAGTTGTATATGTCAATGTAAATGTCGGTTTATTGCTCCAGTTTGCATACAGTGTCTTATCACTTGCATGATTTATAGTGTAAGTACCAGATGCTGGGTAGTTAGTTCCCGTTCCATCTG